>Ga0208196_1001071_pt1 | contig 31431 bp, 26 predicted proteins | sample AD_JPNNA7_MetaG_FD_184443 | JGI IMG/M metagenome (GOLD analysis project Ga0208196, IMG submission 184443) | Active sludge microbial communities of municipal wastewater-treating anaerobic digesters from Japan - AD_JPNNA7_MetaG (SPAdes) (version 2) | ecosystem: Engineered > Bioreactor > Anaerobic...
CTTGTTCAGCTAATCCAGAGCAAACCGGCCGGGGAATCCCGGCATATACAACTTGAAAGGGAAAACAAATCTGATTGGAATGCCTAAATTGTAAGTTTATGAATTAATCAGGTTAAAGAAATTGTCTCGCTGCATACCCTTTTGTCAAGGGTGGTGTGCCGCCTTTGGTCAAGTCGCCCCGACCCTGTATCATTAAAAGGCGACACTGAGAAATATTGGGATCGCTGTCTGCATTTCACCCTGTCTACGAAACAGGTTGAGAAGGAGTGTCGCCTTTCAAATATCAAATAACTCCAGTTTCAAGCAGTCTGGGTAGATCACGTTAATTTGAAACCAAAAAGTACTTTGAGACTGCGAAACACGTACCCAAATTACAACTAAATTGGGGAAAAGTCAACTTATACGTGTAAATATAAAATATGGAAAAATTAACTTTTACCCGACAAGAACTTTATGACTTGGTGTGGTCAACCCCATTGTCAACCCTATCGTTGAAATACGGAATATCCTACCACAAACTCAGAAATGCTTGTAATAAAATGAATATCCCCCTTCCTGATTACGGGCATTGGATGAGATTAGAACATAAAAAGCCTGTTCACATAAAAGACCTACCCACTGAATCCACCAGCATAACCGCAATAACTTTCAATTTAGGTACTGATCCTGATAAGGTCACCCATAAAACAACAAAAGGTCGTAATGCATTAAAGAAAGAAATAATACCTAATAACAATTTGCCATTTACAGTACCGTCCAAATTGCGCAATCCCGATCAATTAATTGTTGCTGCTTTGAATGATCTTACTAATGAGAAACATCCCGATTACAGTACCGGATTAATAACCACATCCGGGGGCATCCTTGACATTACTGTCGCTCCAAAGAATGTCCAAAGGGCATTACGCTTCATGAATTCTTTAACCGGACTCGTGAGAGGCAGAGGTCATGAAATGAAGATTACGGACAATGGAACTTGTGCAATCGTGCTTGGAGAAGAAATTGTAATCTGCCTTCAAGAAAAACTCCGAATTGAGGAAACCAAAGATAAATATGGTTGGAGAAGCCGTCAGTACTTCCCGTCTGATGTTCTGACATTTCGAATGTGGAAAAATCACAGGCATCGGCAAAAAATATGGGGTACTGGTAAACAGAATATCGAAGAGTTACTTCCGGATATCCTTGTCTGGCTTGAAATGCTGGCAAAAAAGGAAAAAGAAGAACGAATAAGACGTGAGGAAGAACACAAAATATGGTTGGAAAAACAGAAAATTGAGAATGAAAAGAAGGAACGTATTAAAAATGAATATAAGCAGTTTAAGAAACTTTTTAGGCAAGCCAACCTGTTACATAAAGCCAACATTCTAAGAGAATACGTAAAAACAGTGGAAGCACATGCAAGAAATAATGAAGAAATGTCTGTGGAACTTATAGACTGGATAGCGTGGGCGACAGATAAAATAAATTGGTTTGATCCTTTAATACATAAGGACGACCCGGTGTTAGATGAAGACTTCAGAAAAACACTTTATCAGGAAATAAAGGAAGGACGGATTTAAGTGTTATTTAGTCTTACACTAATTCCATGGCGGAATTGAATTTTGAATTGGCATATTTGCCAATTTGAGATTTAATTGTACCTTGCAAAGAGTTAATAATCTTTTAAAAGTGGCGGCAACACTATAAATGCGGCATTCAATATTATGACAAAAGCAATATTCGTAGATGACTCCACCATTAGTGTGGTTGCTCGTGATGGGGAAACATTCACTCTGAAAACGCCTTTACCAGTGGCACAAGTTAAGCAGCAAGCAGCAGCCAACTTTTTAGCAGACTCCTTTGAGAAGAATTTCTCAAAAGATAAGTCAAGTATGGTATACTTTGTTTTTTGTGATGCACAGGCAAATGCAGGTTTCTCATTTTCTTACGTTGGAAGTGACAGAAGTGAACAAAGAGAACGTATTGGTGCAAAAATTCGTCAATTGCGTGAAATTAAAGGGATGGAGGCAAAACAACTTGCAGTTTTGGCAGATATAGACGCTGCCAATCTCAGTCGGATAGAACAGGGTAAATATTCTGTTGGTCTTGATATTCTTACGAGAATAGCAAATGTGCTTGGTGTAAAGGTCGATTTAGTTTGATACCTATATGAAAATGAAAGACCTTACCCCTGACCAAGATTTCAGCCGAGAAGTAGATTGTACTTACAAAGGCGAACGATATACAGTACGTGACAATGGCGCAGTAATGCGATATCATCGTGTTGACGGGCGACCAAGACCAACTGACAACCACTGGACTTTTGGCAAAGCAAATAGTATAAATGGATATATGTTTATTGCCTCGGTTCGGATTCATCAGATAGTTGCAACCGCATTCTACGGAATAGCAACAACCAAAGAACACGTTGTTGACCATATAGATACCAACAGACAGAATAATCGACCAGAGAATCTTAGATGGGTAACAAAGTTTGAGCATGCAATGCTTAATCCAATCACAGCAAAACGTATTGCATTAGTTTGTGGCAGTCTCGAAGAGTTTCTTGCTGATCCTTCAAAATTTCGAGATAAGTTCCCTGAGCCGAATCTTGGGTGGATGTGTACGGTTAGTGAACAGGAAGCAAGAATAACTCTGGAACGTATGTTAGATTGGGCAAAAAGTGATAAACACCCATCGGTTGGCTCTTTGGGCAAATGGATATTTAATCGGGGTACTATGCAAAATCAGCATATTGAGACAATTCCAAAAGTCCCTGATATTATAAAGTCGAAAACCTTGAATGCAGTCCAATGCAACTGGCGTGTCCCTTCAGAATTTCCATGTTGCCCGCAGGAACATACTGAAGAGCCAATTATAGTTTATGCCGATAATCTTAAAAATGGTTCAGTATTCTGTCGCAACGAAGTTAACTCCTCATTAGTATCAAAGAGTGTACTATCTGAAGACCGTCAGTTGCTTTTTGTGTTGACTAAATCATCAGAAGGTGAAAACGCTGTCAAGCCTTGGGCAGTTGCTAAGATTACTTTTGAAGATGGTTTATTTGTGCATTCGAACATTCAAACCTTCTTTACACCGGAAGGTGCAGAGAAACAGTATTGCCTTGCTCAAGGTCTTGAATGGATTGGTGGAGATTCCATTGATGATTACTTGTAATCGGTAAATAACAGCACAGAACTTTCGGTAAGGAAGAATGCAGAGAGAATGGCAACATCAGTTTCAAGTTTGATAAAATAACTTTACGGCTTGCCGTAAAATTTATTAGCACCGGAATTTTTTAATAGAAAATAAAACCACCTTGACTGAAAAAGGTAGGTGGTTAATATTATTACTCCCAAAAGTATATTTAGTGTACTGATATTGTGGTTATCGCCTTGTTCTCAGAATTTGCTGCAAGTGAGATGGTTTAATGATAATATTTATGATTGCAAGAAATCCTTATCTTTAATAAACTTGAGATTCTTGGCTTCATCTATTGTTAGTCCAAGAAATTCTTCTTCAGTAAAATTGATCTCATCTGGATAAAACTCAAAAAGAAATTCTTCTTTATTGTTTTCCATTGTAACATAGACCATAGGCATTGGATCAAACAAACCTTTCGGATAATCTGTAATTCTGGCTGATATTATTTTCATAATTCTTTTTTTATGCTGTAAATGTTATGTAAATATACTAATTCACTAAATAAAATTCGGCAACTACATTTATCATAAGAAGAAGAGCAAGAGAGCAATAGTATATTGCTATCAGGTTTACTATATTAAATTTAAGAGGATTTGAGTAACTGCAACCATTCAGTTTTCACAACTTGTACAGAGGGAAGTTCCATCCCGGTATTAATCGGCATCACCTTGACACGTTCACCATCGGGGTCTTCAATCAATATGTAATCAAATTCTGATTCGCCATCCTGATATTCAGGGACAAACCTGACAATATCGCCTTTTTTGAATGTTACCATGATGATTGGATTATGATGTAAACAAAGATAACCATCCATGTTCATCAAGCATCACAAATTAAGATAAATGTCACCGAGTTCCTCTTCCTTGATGCCCAAGTAAACCTTGGTAATCTTAATGCTACTATGGTTAAATAGTTCCCCAAGCAAAAGAAGCGATTTCTCTGAATAACCATTTTTTGCCCAGACATGTCGCCCCAATATTTTTCGAAATATGTGTGTTGAAATTGAATTCTTGGTGACGGGCAGGTCGTATCTTTTGGCAATTTCTTTAAGTTGACGATTTAAATATTGGATATTCATTGCTTTTTGCTTGGTCTTATTTGCAAACAGCAGTTCATTTTCATCGGTAACACCCATCTTTTTGTATAACCGGTGGATGATCCCGGATAATTCTGGATTCAGTCTTATCCGTCTGACTTTTTTCGTTTTACCTTCGATGATCTCTAAAACATCCTTGTTCAACACGTCCTTCCAACGTAATTTCAACAAATCACCGCACCTGAGACCCAGATAAGTTCCTGCAGCAAATAGTAACTGGAACTTATAATTACCATCACGTTCCAGTTTCTGTAACAGAAGTTGGAATGTATCCCACGGAATGAATCCCGTTGTTGTTAATTGTCCCTTGAGTGCCATATCATTACCTATTTTTTTGTTGTAGTTTATATCCGGGGTATTGTTTCGAAGTTTTTAACAGATGTGATAAGGACTCCCGCCTCATTTGCTTCGCCATCGACTGATGGATAAAAATATGATCCATCATCAAGAAATATTATAAGGCATTTGTATTTCCACCCCAACGATTGCATTTCCCAATCAGTAAGGTATCGGGCACAAATAATGGTCTTACCTGTCAAACAGGTAGAACATGTCTTTTCCAGATTACGGATCATGGCTTCTTCGTTGGTCTGTTCACTTCTTGGGTTGCTATTCTTATCTATGTCTTCCATATTCAAATTATATTTTATGGTTTTCAGTTAGTGTCATTTATGTTATCCAACAATTATAAGTGATATCATTAGTGAGTCGAGTTTTTGTATTATTTTATTAATGTATTGATATACTGCTGCTTGACAAGTATCACTAAGTGCAAAAGTGATACATGCTAAAGACTGGTTATTGTTCCATTGGGTTTTATTATTCATAATGCATGGATTAGTTTATCAGGTATGGATAAATCTTGAATCTTGAGTCTGTTAATGGAATTTTGACAATGAATGAACGTAATGGCACATCATGATCATCAACTTCAAAAATGATCATGAACCATTCCATGCTTTCAGTATTTGTGATATAGTATTCTGACCGGAATCTCTTAACTTTTCGTGAATTCATGCACAAACGTTTGTGCGAAGTTAATAATATTTTATATATGACGCACAATTATTTGTGCATAATCCCTTATCTTTAATCAAAATTTCTCACCATGTCGTCAATAGAATCACCAAAACCCAAAATAATTGCTCCTGAGCACCAGAAACTGATGAGCGAAATTGGTGAGAGAATTAAGAAACTCAGGCTTGAGAAAGAAAAAGGCTTGATTGAGATGGCGAAAGAAATTGGGATAAGCAGAAATGAATACAGTGCTATAGAGTCTGGTAAAATATACTATAAATTTTCAACCCTGCTTCGCATTCTCGATTACCATAAAATTTCTTTCTGGGATTTCAGTAAAGGGTAATAGGGTCTTTAATCCTTACACAAAATTTTGTAAATAATAGTCGTTCCCACGCTTGCCGGGCACACTTTCCCATCAATATGTCAACCAATTTGTTATAATTGAGCCTTATCAGCGTTAGAAACCTATGATTGATGCCGTTCCTGCTTGAGTTCTGGGAACAATAAACCAGTATTTCAGTACAAAAAAGGTACACTTTTTTGCAGTTATTGTGCTCAAAAATCTACCTTAAACTGTATTTATTGGAAATACCAAGTCAATGTCGAAGAAAAAGATTCCAGACCATCAGAAGAAGAGATTTATTGAAATGAGTTTGTTCTTAAAGAACTACCGTGTCAATGAAAGGTTAAGTATGTCCAATTATGGGAAACTTGCCAATACACATGTCAATACCATTCAGAGATTTGAGAAGGGTAATAAGAATATCACCCTGCTTACTCTTTTTGATTTCATCGATGCAATGGATATGACTTTGTCAGAATTCTTTGAAGGGATGAATTAAGCCAATCAGAATACCATAAATAACATACACACCAATAAATCTTGACAGCATATTTGAACCAATTGGTAATTTTTATTTTCTGAAGGTGAAGAGCAGTAAATATTGCACTTCAAAATTACCATAACATAGTGTAAACAAATAATTTAGTATCTTTAGGATACCAATTGTTTAATTTGTTATGCCAAGATATCTTACCAAATCAAGGTTCAAAATAGGATTAGATTGCCCTGCAAAACTTTATTACACCGGGAAGTCCCAATACCCAGATACATCTGAAGATGATGCCTTTTTGGAAGCACTTGCCGAAGGCGGTTATCAGGTTGGTGCATTGGCTAAATGTTACTACCCGGATGGGATTGAGGTTTCGGAACGAGGGTATGATATCCCTCTCCAAAAAACAAATGAATTATTAGCCAATAAAAATGCCACCATCTTTGAAGCAGCATTCAAATATAAAAATCTATTTATTCGGGCAGATATTATTGAAAAGAGTGGGAATAACATTAACCTCTTCGAAGTAAAATCCAAATCATTTGCCGGGAGCGATCACAGGGACATGCTTTCAAAAAAAGGTTTTATTGATTCAGGTTGGAGCGATTATGTTTATGATGTGGCTTTTCAAAAGTATGTCATCACCCAAGCATATCCTGATTGGACTGTAAATGCTTTCTTAATGCTTGCTGATAAAAACTCCTTGGCATCTGTCGATGGGTTAAACCAGAAATTCTTATTGAAAACGGTTGAGGGCGAAAGGACTATAGTTGAAATTGTCAGTGATGTCTCACCTGATGGACTTGGTAAAGAAGTCCTGATCCGTGTATGTGTTGACGAGTTAATTGATAAAATTTTCAATGGGACTGATTCTGCAAATCCGCCTGAACGGGGGTTTATTGATAATATCCATTATCTGGCTGATATGTATGAAAAGGACGAGAAGATAATTGTACCAATTCATAAAGATTGTAAAGTATGCGAATTTCAAGCCACGCATGAACAAGAGCAAGATGGAAAACTTTCCGGTTTTAAAGAGTGCTGGAAACAACAGTTGGGATGGCAGGATATTATGTTTGATCTGCCACGAATCTTGGATATCTGGGATTACCGCAAGAAACAGGATTTGATGGAATCCGGAATCTATCTGATGCGGGACATGGAAGAAGATCATATCGGAGATATCAATCCATCTTCAGACGGAAGGTTGACAAGAACCGAAAGACAGTGGCTTCAGGTAAGAAAAGCAGTTGATAATGACCTGACAACTTATATTAATATAGAGGGTCTGAAAGCAGAAATGAAGTCATTTGTTTACCCGCTTCATTTTATCGACTTTGAAACATCGATGGTTGCGATCCCATTCTTCCGGGGAAGAAGACCCTATGAGCAGATCGCATTTCAATTCTCTCACCATATAGTCAACTCCGATCTGAGCATTGAACACAAGGGGCAATATCTAAGTGAAGAAAAGGGTATGTTCCCAAATTTCGAATTTGTCCGGAAGTTGAAAGCAGAACTTGAACATGACAACGGATCGATCTTCAGGTATGCTGCACATGAAAATACCGTTCTTAACCAGATCATGGTTCAACTGGACGATGCAACACTTGTTGAAGTACCGGACAAGGATGACCTTATTGCTTTCATTAAATCAATCACCCACGGCAATGATCATGAGGGAGCAAGGGACATGGTTGATTTATTGAAACTCGTTAAGTGGTATTATTATCATCCCAGAATGGGTGGCTCTAATTCACTTAAATACGTGCTCCCGGCTGTTTTGATGTCATCAGGATATCTTCAGGATAAGTATTCCCAACCAATATACGGCAGGAACTCAATCATCAGGAGTCTGAATTATGATGACGGTTGTGTATGGTTAAAAAAGGATGCTGATGGCAACATCATAAATCCTTATGAATTGTTGCCACCATTATTTGAAGGAATTGATGATGAACAGATTGAGCAATTCCTGATGAAAAGCAATATTCAGGAAGGCGGTGCAGCCATGACGGCATATGCGAGGATGCAATTTACTCAGATGTCAGACTTAGAAAGGGATGCCATTGCCTGTGGTTTATTAAAATATTGCGAGTTGGACACTCTGGCAATGGTCTTGCTTTGGGAATATTGGAATCATGAAATAGAATAAGATTAAACAATACAAAATGATGTTTTGGGCACGGTATTGCGGGTTGGATTTGAGTAAAAACTTTACGGACAAATAAAATATTCATTCTGAAACTTTTATTGTTATGAACACATTCATCGATCAATTTGTAGAGGTATTTGCCGAGAATGAATATAAGGCTGATGCCCAGCATTACTGCGAATTAAATGGGAAGACTTCCCCGAAGGAATTAAAGGAATATCTTGAAAAATATTTTCGGAAATTTAAGCGAGAATATCTCAATGTTGCACCAGATAGAATGGATGATTTATACAGCACTATGCTTGCAAGTCATAACCGAATACTTGCAGATTTCACCCCAGCATATATAGAAATAATGCACTCGAATAATTCTGCGTTGAAAGAATTGTTTAACGTTAAACTGAGTGTTTTAAAAAGACTAAAAGAGTTCATTTCCTCAAATCCAACTGATGCTGAACTTAGCGCAAATGATACCGTCTATTATTTTACTGTTACAAATGATTTCAAGGATAAGTATGATATATACCTGAATAATTTATATTACGGACTAAAAGACGATTTTAACTATATCAAATGCACTCCAGATCAATTTAAAATGCTATTCAGACCAGAGGGGAAAAAAAGAATGAAAACTCCTGAGCCAATAATATGGTTGGCTGCTTACAGTTACTTATTGCATTTTGTAAAATGTTTAGTGGATGCAGGATTTATCCCAAACACAAAAAATCCTTCTTTCAACGTCATCGCAAGAAATATTTTCTTTGAAAACGAGAATGGGAATTATTTTAAGCGCAGTGGCAAAAAAAGAGATGTTAAAGACCTATCCAAGTCTCCCTATATCGATATACAAAACATGGTTAATGAAAAATTGAAGTTAAAGACCCGACTTTAAGTTAATTTGGGAAAAGTATTTTCCACATTTTTTACGCTTATTAACCCAGACTTCTTCGCACTTACCTTATTTCATGCCCGACCATTGACCCGACTATTACTAATAGTCGGTTGATGCTGGTTTGCCATGTCTATACATTTGTCTCATAATTAACAATAATAAAATTTATATATGAAAAAATCTAAAATTGAATGGACTGAGAAAACATGGAATCCTTCGGCAGGTTGCACCAAAATAAGTTCAGGCTGTAAAAATTGCTATGCCGAAACAATGGCTAATCGTTTAAGAGCAATGGGTATGAAAGGATACGAAAATGGCTTTGAGTTCAAAACTGTCCCAAGCAGACTTAACGACCCTCTTAAAAGAAAAAAGCCGACTGTGTATTTTGTGAACTCGATGAGTGACATCTTTCACGAAGACATGCCTGAGGATTATTTAAATCAAATATTTAACGTAATAGAACAAACACCACAGCATACATATCAAGTTCTGACAAAAAGAGCCGATAGAATGTTTCAATATTTGTCGCAACGAGAAATACCTAAGAATATATGGTTGGGTGTAACGGTTGATAATCGCAAAGAAGGATTACCAAGAATAGATAAACTAAGAAATCTTAATGCAAGTGTTTTGTTTCTCTCTATTGAGCCATTACTTGAAGATTTAGGGAAAATGAATTTAAAAAATATTGACTGGGTTATTGTTGGTGGTGAAAGCGGTCATAAAGCAAGACCTATGGATAAAGAATGGGTTGAAAATATTAAACAGCAATGCGAAACAGAAGGTATTGCATTTTTCTTTAAACAATGGGGAACATGGGGAGAAGATAAGATAAAGCGAAATAAAAAATTAAACGGGAAAGAACTTGATGGTATAGTTTGGCAACAATATCCAGACATAATAGGGATCGTATAAAAATCTCTGAATAATTGCTTCGGAAAAGGCAATTTTCTGATCTGATAAGAATGAAACGATCCCGATTAACGGAAATGTCAGTCTGAAAATGAATTAGTGTCTTTTAACTGAGTTAGCACTTTTAACAAAAGAATATAATCCTATGCACCTGTACGTTTTAGATATCCTTTATGATGAAAAGGAAATAATAATTACCAGAAGCAAAAAACTACTCTGGAATTTGATACCCATAAGTCCTGAAGCATTCAAATTATTGCAGGAAAATTTTCCTGAATATTCAATAATTGAAATTGATGAAAGTGTTATGGTTAACAGGAGCGACAGGAATAAACTTATGAATCCAAACTAAATCAGAAAAAAAAAGATATTGAATCTAACAACTTTTACGGCAATGACAGTATTTATAAATGTGGGGACAAGAATAATACATGTATCCCACAACTATAAATAACTGTATGTAAATAATATGATTATGGATTCGGTAAAAGGTTACAAAACAAGATTTGAGATCAAAGACAAAAATTTATACTGCAGGATGGATAGCAGCATGATCCAACGTCTTAAAGAGATCAGAAAAGCAACCGGAATCTCGGTAAGTGAAGTTATCCGGGAATCGGTGAGGCGATTGATTCAGGAAGTTGATGACACTGGTTCAATCAACCTGAGAGTAAATTAAATGGTAATCGAAGAGAGACCCGGCAAGGTCACTCTTCGAAACAAAAATGATTTATTATGAATATACTACAAGATTTCGATAACATAAAGTTCCAGTACCACAGAGAAAATCTTCATGATGTCTTTGGAACGGTTCTGGATACTTACCCGCACATCACAGGGGCAACCGTAACTGGTCAGGTTTATCTCTGGGATGCGTTGCAGAAGATCAAATACAATCTGGTGTATGATATTGATCCCAGAACATATCTCATTAATAAATACGTCAATAATGAGAGAAATGTGGCATATGACCAAAGAAAAGAACAATTACCTGCAGTTTGTTATAATGCCAGATATAATGGTCATAAAGACACCGCTCATCTGAAATCAATAACCAATCTAATGTTCTTGGATATTGATGATTTTCCAAGCAGAGAAATCGCTTTAGAATATAAGGAATCAATTATCATAAAGTATGACTGGATAGTTGCCTGTAATCTATCCCTGAGCAAGTTAGGGTTACATATAATTGCTTTGGTTGACAAAATATATGATAATAAAGACTTTAATAAAAAATACGATTTTATTAGTGAATACTATTTTAAAGGTCGATTGGATAAATCAAGTAAATCATTAACCAGATATACAATTGTTCCATACGATTATGATATATACATCAATGAGTCTCCATCAGTTCTTAATATTGATCAGATTATCAATGTACATAAAGAAGGTATACGCAGTGCATATATACAGAATAAGGGACTAACTATTTCTTCGATAAATGAAAAAGGTATATCCAGTGCATATAACAGAGATTATAACTCTTCAATTAGTCTCAGTAAGGTAAAAGGTACAAGCAGTGTATATAATCCCCCAAACCCCCAAGAGAAAATAATATACACTCCTTATACTTTCTCTTCAGATTCTTCACTTGAACATGTCATGAATGATGCTGCAAGAAAGCATAATCTGAAATTCAGGATGGATGTTGATGAAGCCAATTTTGAAGACCCAAATATTCCAATATATATTCGAGAAGGAATTGATGTCATTGAGGTAAACACATTCAAGTACAAGTACAGAAAGGTTAATGAAGGTCACAGGCACGACTTCATTGGATTATACACACTAAAGATGTTATTACTTAATGCAAGTTCTACAGAAAACAATCACAAAGATATTCGAAGAGATATTTTGAAATTCATTCAATACCTGAACAGAACTTATTGTGAACCACCAATGACCTATGATGAAGTCATTAAATCTTATAATGCAAATTGGAAAAGGTATAAGGAAGGGAAGATTGATTTCACCAATTTTTATACAAAGCGCAGAGCATTCTGGTCAAAACAATCAACCCTGACAGCAAATGAAAAGCGAAGTGTGACATGTAAGATTAAAAACGCACCGATTGTAGAAGAATCAAAACGAAGGATATGTGAAGCCATTGAAACTCTAAATGCTACCGGGCAAAAGATTACTCAAACTCAAGTAGCATTGATATCAGGTCTTTCAATATCTACCGTAAAGAATTACAAGAAGGAATTTCATGAATATAAAAAAGTGCTTAATGCCAAGACCGATATTCTTGAAATTGATGGAAATATCACATGCTCGTCAGAAGAACCGGATGCTAAACAAACAAAAGATGATCTCGCAGATTTAAACAGTCCGATACATAATCTTGAAAATGATTTTTTTGAACTGGATGAAACTATAAAGATTGAAAATGCCAATACAGAAACAATCCGTGTTTCCTGTTCAACGGGTAATAATTCACATATTGAATATTCGGAAAACCAGTTGGAATTATTATACCTAAGAATATTTGAATCATTGCATAGCAAACTTGATGAAAATAAAAAACAGAGGTTGCATGCGGGATTTTTAAGTTGTTTCCAACAACTCACACCGGATGATAAGAAATTGTTAAGCACTCCGAACAAAGATATTCATGACGGTGATACGTTTTGGAAGCAATCTACCATAGAAAGAAATGTTTGGAATATGTGTATAGAAATAATCTCGGAATAAATTATCAATAAATGGATTAACCCACACTTGACCCTTTTGGCTTTTCACAAATTAACCAACCAAATAGCACTTAGTCCCACAAAGACCCTTGTTTTGGCTTTTTAAGGTTAGTGCTGGGAATTAAAAAGGTATTTTCAATTTTGTCAGCGACCTTAATCACTAACTCATAATTCCTCTGCATCAGGTCATCAATATTTTTCAAGTAACCTGCGATGTAATCTCGTAATAATTTATGTACATTCGTTAATCCTATAATTTAACTTTTCTTAAATCAATGCTTCTTAAAGAAATACTGAAGACCAAAGGCATTAAGCAAGTTTGGATAGCCAACAAATTGGGCGTATCCGAAGTAACGGTCTCAAAATGGTGCTCAGGTAAGAGTATGCCCAAGAAAGCACATCTTGAGAAGTTAAGCCGCTTACTGGATGTTCCAATAAAAACTATGGTTAACCTTTAAATGAGTCGTCCTTCTAAATACATATTATCCTTTACTGCTGCTTCATTACGGTTAAATGAAATGGTAAAGGTCGCAACGGCTGCATTAGATAATGCTGGTGGTGATCTGGCAATGGTGAAAGAAAGTGGCGTTGTTTTCAGTTCAGTCAAAATTAGAACATCTGACAGGGAGTTCCGTGAGGTTCGAAAACGACTTGAAACATTGACACCTGACCAAACGGCAATCCTGATCCGGGGTGACTTAATTTCTCAAAAGCAGATTGCATTTCTTTCTGTTTGTAAGAGATACACTTTCATCCGGGACTTTGCTGTAGATGTTATTCGTGATAAGGTTTTGGTATTTGATTATCAGTTAAACGAATCCGATTATAAATCATTCATAAATAGCAAACTATCCCTTCATACGGAACTCGAAGAGTTTTCGGAATCAACACTCAAGAAAGCAAAGCAGGTAATGTTTCGGATTCTTGAACAGGCTGGAATAATAAATAATCCTGTGGACAAGCAAATACAGCCCCAGATTCTTCAACAGGATGTAATCAATGCAACTGTTAGAGACGATCCAGCATGGCTGAAAATATTCATGATGTCAGACAAAGACATAAAACAATTAAGGCACTGAAATGGAAGATATTGCAAAGAAATTCGAGCACCTGTATCAGGTCATAAGCAATCCAGAGTTTCTGCGAATGGAATCATTGGGTGGTGAGATACCATTCTTTATTGCAGCATTCGATCCCAAGCAACAAGTTGAAGTTGATAAAGCAATCCGCAGCCTGAGCAATAAACTTGAAACCAACGGCATTACTGTACTGGAACTGAACCTCTATGATATTGCCTTGGAGTTACTGAACAGTGAACTTGGCGAAGGTGAGATATTCGAACTTGAAAAGACTATGGATAAGAAGGAGTTAAAAGAAGCACTTCAGTCAATATTGGATATTAATCAGGTACTCATACCTAAAATCAAAATGAAAATTGAAAGTCATAATGCCAATGTTTATTTTCTAACTGGTATTGGTCTGGTGTTCCCGTTCATAAGGAGTCATAATGTATTGAACAACCTTCAAAACGTTGCCAAGAAAGCACCGACCGTTGCCTTTTTTGCTGGTGATTACAACGGGTATTCACTGGAACTTTTCGGTCTGATGAAAGACGATAACTATTACCGTGCATTCAACATCGCTAACTATAAATTAAAGAAATGATAATCAGGGATTTTTTTGCAAAAGATGTTAACCGTACCATTGAGACGGTTATTAAAGCAGATGACCAAGAACACATTCTTGATGAAGTTGTGGAATATGTTGTCACCAATGAGGTAACAAAGAAAATAAGGGACTTCTTTTCTGCTTATAACGATTACCGAGACGCAAATGGAGTTTGGATTAGCGGATTCTTTGGCTCTGGTAAATCACATCTGCTGAAAATGCTTTCCTATGTGTTGGAGAATAAAGAATTCAATGGTTATAAACTTGGGGAACTATTCGCTGAAAAGATTGAGAACGATTCCATCCTAAAAGCAGATATCCTGAGTGCCACACGTATCCCATCAGAATCTATCCTGTTCAATATCGACCAGCAAGCACAAATAACCAGCAAGCAGGAAGAGGATGCCTTATTGAATGTCTTCTATAAGGTCTTCTATGACCACCTTGGATATTTCGGTGCACAACGCCATGTCGCAGAATTTGAACGATGGATTGATAATGAAGGTAATTACAAGGAATTTCAGGAAGAATTCGAAAAATTAACTGGCGAGTTCTGGTCGCAGGCACGGAGAAAATACTTTTCTCCAAAGGTTAAGGAAGGCATTGGGCAGGTTCTTTCAAAACTAATGGGTGATGAACCTGAAGAATACTCTAATATCATTGACACAATGAGAGCCGATTCGAATATCTCTGTTGATGATTTTTGCACGAAGGTTAACGAATATATTAAGACCAAGCCAAAGGGATTTAGGCTGAATTTTTTCGTGGATGAGGTTGGTCAATTCATTTCAGAGAACACTAAGTTGATGCTAAATCTTCAGACGATTGCCGAAACACTTGCCACAAGAACCAAGGGAAATTCTTGGATACTGGTCACTTCACAAGAAGACATGGTAAGTGTAGTTGGGGAAATGAATAAGAACCAACAAAATGACTTTTCAAAGATTCAGGCACGGTTCAAATTGAAAATACCATTGACATCAGCCAATGTTGATGAAGTGATAGAGAAAAGACTTCTAAGCAAGACCGATCCTGCGCAAGACTTATTGAAAACAGTATGGAAAAACGACCAATCCAAGATGGAGACGCTGTTATCATTCTCTGAAGTTGGTGTTCAGTTCAGGGGTTATCAGGACGAAAAGGATTTTATAAGTAAATATCCATTTGTTTCATATCAGTTTGATCTATTTCAACAGTGTATTAAAGCGTTATCAACCCATAACGCATTTCAGGGGAAGCACGCTTCCGTTGGAGAAAGATCGATGCTTGGGGTGTTCCAGCACGTAATTCAACATATTGAGACCAAAGACCAGAATGCTTTTGTCAGTTTTGATTTGTTGTTTGAAGGCATCCGTTCCACCATACGTGGAGAACTGCAAAGCGCAATTATTCTTGCAGAAAGGCAGGTTGGTGATCCATTTGCAGTAAAAGTATTGAAGGCACTATTCATGGTGAAATATTACACCAATTTCAAAACCACTGCCCGGAATATTTCAACCCTTATGATCGACAGCATTCAGGTTGATTTAAAAGAACATGATAAGAAAGTTAACGAGGCACTGGCTCTCCTTGAGAATCAAACCTACATCCAAAGAAACGGTGACCTATATGAATATTTGACAGATGACGAAAAAGACATTGAAGAGGAAATTAAGTCAACAGATATTGACGATGGTCAGGTAACCGACTTATTCAAGCAAATCATATTTGACACGATCATTGGAGAGAGCAGGATACGATATATAGAGAACAAACAGGAATATGACTTCACAAGCAAAATCGATGGTGTAATACTGGGTAAGGAGAAGGAACTTACGGTTGAAGTTATTACACCAAATTTTCAAGACCACGATAGGGAAGACTTCTTCAAATCTCAGACGATGGGTTACAATACCCTGTTGATGATGGTTCTTCCTAATGATGAACATATGCTCACGGATGTGAGGATGTACATAAAAACTGAAAAATATATCCGACAGAATCAATCCACTACTAATAAGGATAATGTTAAGCGTATCCTTTATGAGAAAGCGCAGCAGAACTCACAAAGAAGAATAACTCTTGTGACTCTGCTCCGGAGATTATTAGGTGAGTCAGCCGTTTATATGAACGGAATGAAACAGGATGTGAATGCCACATCCGATGGAAAGACAAAAGTTGTCAATGCATTCCAGAACTTAATTAAACTGGCATATCCGAACCTGAAGATGCTTGGCAGTACTCAGTTCACAGAAGAGACCATAAAAGCAATTATCAGGAATAACCAAGACGATCTTTTCGGTACGGATGATTCGACTATGTCAGAAGCCGAGAGTGAGGTATTGAACCTTATACACCGGAGAAAAAAGATGTCTGAAAGGACATCCCTGACTGATATTCGTGATCAATTTGCCAAAAGACCATATGGCTGGTATCAAAATGCTGTATTCAGTATTGTTGCCAAATTATATAAACGTGGGAAAGTTGAACTGTCACAGGATTCAAATCTATTGGATGATGATAGTGCACTGAATGCTTTCATGAATAACAGACTCTACAGCAACACCCTGCTTGAGCCACAGATTGATTACGATCCAAGGTTAATAAAGCAACTAATGACGGTTTACAGCGATTATTTTGATGAACCTTGTCCAGCAAAAGAAGCCAAAGAGGTAGCCTTGGCGTTTAAAACCAAACTGAACCTTGATTTGGGTTGGCTAACCCAGATGCTTATAACGAAGGAGACCTATCCATTTCTGAAAGTGCTTGATCCCGTGGCTGAATTTGTGGAAACACTGACAAAGAAAGAGTATAATTACTACCTGACCAATGTAGCAGACTTTGAAGATGACCTGCTTGATCATAAAGAAAAAACAGTTGATCCTATCAAGCGATTCTGGAATGGTGAGCAAAAGAAGATTTATGATTCAATTACTGTGTTTTTTGCAGGAAACATGTCTAACCTTGAATATGTGGAAGGTGAGGAACTGGAAGAATTGCGGGCAGTAATTCAAAATACCAAACCATATGAGGGAGATGTCATTAAAAATGCAAAGTCAGCGAAAGACGCTTTAACTTCCAAAGTGCTGAAACTAATTGGAAATGAAAGAAAACTGACGGAAGATGCCATAACTGAAGCCATCAGTCGCATTAAATACCATGAAGATTTTCCAAAATTGGATGAAAGTAACCAGAAGCAGGTGCTAAGTCCCTTTCATACAGAGCAGAAAAAACTACCCGAACAAAGATTTATCGCCAATCTTCGTGAAACCCGTACTTATGTGGCTGGTAAACTCATGGATAAACAATTGGAAGAACTGGTGCGGTTGGCAAAACCTGTTGATACTGTGGGAGAAGACCCTGAACCCGTTATTCAATACAGGAACATCAGTACAGTCAAAGCACCATTCCACAAAAAAGAATTACGAAATGCTGAAGAGGTTGAACAATATGTGGAAGCATTAAAGAAAAGACTCATCGAATTAATTAACGATAACAAAAGGATATCCCTGTAAAGCATGAATACAAGTCATCTTAAAAAATTTGCTCAGGACGCAAGAAGAAAACTACTCGAACAGGTTGGTGCTAAACTTAACTTTGTTTTAACCACCGATTCTGCTGAGTTGCGAGAAAAAACAGAACAATTAAAGCAACTCAGGCTGGAACTCGGCAGAAATACCAAAGAGCAGTTGATTGAAAAGGTTGCCTACACATGGTTTAACCGTTTGATGGCACTTCGTTTCATGGATGTCAATAATTATCAACCGTTGGGTATTCGAATTATTACACCCAAATACGGATACACAATACCTGAACTTCTTGATGAGGCAAAACGTGGGAACATTCCTGAAGAATTAAAGGTAAACCGCCAGAGAATATATGATTTGCTGGATAACAAAATACCAAGTAGCAATCCACAGAACGAAGCGTATAAAGAATTGCTGATTGCAGTCTGCAACCACCTACATACTACCTTCCCATTTCTGTTCGAAAAAATCAACGACTACACAGAACTGTTGCTGCCCAATGACCTGACCAGCGAGTTTTCCATGGTGAAGGATGTGCGTGAAGGAATGCCCACGGAAGATTGTAAGAATGTAGAAATTATCGGTTGGTTATACCAGTTTTATATTTCGGAAAAGAAAGATGAAGTATTTGCGTCTAAATCCAAAGTAAGGAAAGAAGACATTCCAGCAGCCACTCAGTTGTTTACACCGAGGTGGATTGTGGAGTATATGGTGCAAAACACCTTGGGAAAACTGTGGTTGCAGAACCGACCCAAATCCAGATTGAGGGAGCATATGCCCTACTTCATTGAGTCCGCTTCTCTTGAAGCAAAAGATTGCTTGAAAATAACTTCACCCGAAGAAATAAAATTCTTAGACCCTGCAAGTGGCAGCGGACATATATTAGTGTATGCATTTGATATCCTAACAAAAATATACGAAGAAGAGGGTTATAGCACAAATGAGATACCTACACTAATAATTGAAAAGAACCTATATGGTTTTGAAATAGATGAAAGGGCAGCACAACTTTCTGGTCTTGCTTTGATGATGAAAGCACGACAATATCAAAATAGAGCATTTAAATATGTTTTGAATCCAAGAATTATATGTTTTGAAGATTTATCGGTTAATACCAACGAGATAAAAGAAATAATTAATCAGATAAATCTTGGCATCTCCAATGAATTAATATATGACCTTTCTCTAATGCGAGATGCAACAAATTTTGGGTCACTGATTATTCCGAAAGCCACAACCTCTGAAATTGCTGAAGTAATCGAGAAACTTAACAAATCAAAACTGAATTCTGATGTATTTCAAATTGGTATGATTGATGCTTTCTTAAGGTCATGCGTTCAACTTTTAAAATTGGGAGAAAAATATCACTGCGTTGTTACCAACCCACCATATATGGGTGGTGGCAATATAAATAAGGAGTTAGCAGAATTAGTAAGAGTATCATATCCATTTAGCAAAGCAGATTTAATGGCTTGCTTTATGGAGCGAGGGTTAGATTTAACATTCGCAAATGGACTTCTTGGAATGATAAATCTTCCTTCATGGCTTTTTCTCTTCTCATTTGAAAAATTAAGAAAAAAAATAGTTAAAACTTCACACATTGACTCTCTTCTCCATATGGGAAGAGGAATCTTTGGTATTGATTGGGGTTCAACAGCATTTATTTTGGTAAATAACAAAATTGATGTGGTTGGACATTATTTCAAACTACACAAAAGAAACTTTCAACATATTTATTCAGATCATATTAAAGAGATTTTTTTAAAAGCCAGAAATGATTATGAGGTGAAAATTAATTTTGATAGGTATAGAGAAGGTCAAGGTACTGCTATAGTTGAAAAAATGATTGACTCTAATGGTATGCAGATTGTCTATAAGGTTAATCAACAAGTATTTGAAAACATACAAGGGACACCAATCGGTTATTGGTTAAGCGATAATGCGATAAATATCTTCAGTAACAATAAACCCTTGGGCACAATCGCATCACCATCGGCTGGACTTCAGACAGGCGAAAATAATAGATTCCTAAAGTATTTTTTTGAAATTAACTATAATAGAATTGGTTTGTCAAATAAGTTTGTCCGTTACAATAAAGCAGGTGGTTTTAGAAGATGGTATGGCTTGAATGAACATGTTATTCTATGGGAAAAAGATGGAAGTCAATTAAAAGAGACTGGCAAAGCAGTTTTTAGGAACAGTGATAAATATTTTAAAGAAAGTGTAAGTTGGGGGTTAATATCTACGGGTCTATTGAATGTAAGGTATTATTCATCAGAATTCGTATTTGATAACGTTGCTCCCTCAATTATAATTGAAAATGATTTATTATACATTTTAGGTCTTTTAAACTCAAAAGTTGCAGGTTATTTTTTAAGTGTTTTAAATCCAACCATAAGTTTTCAAGTTGGTAACATATCTGGGATTCCTGTATGTGAAGCAATCAAAGATAATGTAAATAGCAAAGTAGAAGAAGCAGTTAAAATTTCTTCTGAGGATTGGAATTCTCATGAATTATCTTATGATTTTTCAATTAATCCTCTTCTGCGAATCAAAGGTCAGGACATTGAAGAAACCTTTGATTTATACAAACAATATTGGCAAAAGAAATTATTTCAACTTCATTTATGCGAAGAAGAAATTAACCTCTTGTTCATCGATATTTATAATTTGCGAAAAGAAATAAAACCTGATGTAAGTTTAAAAGATATTACAATTCTGCAAGAAGAATTGGATGATAAAGAACTTATTAAACTGAATAAGAAATTAATAAGAAACTCACAGACATTCTTTGTTCAAAACTACAAAGAAGTAAATCTGCCATTCGTACCAAGTGAAATAATATCACAATTTATCAGTTACTCAGTTGGTTGCATGTTAGGTCGTTACAGTTTGGATAAGCAAGGTCTAATTGTAGCCAATCAGGCAGAAACACTTCAAGATTATTTGCATAAAATTGACAAAACAGATCGAGAGTGCTCGTTCTTGCCCGATTTTGACAATATTATACCTGTTCTTGAAAATGAATGGTTCGAAGACGATATAGTAGGCAAATTCTACCATTTCCTGAAGGTAACTTTTAGCGAAAAGGACTTCAATAAGAACCTTGCATTCATTGAAGAACAGATTGGTAAAGACATTCGGAGATATTTCATCAAAGACTTTTATTATGACCACATCAAACGCTATAAAAAACGTCCAATATATTGGATGTATTCATCACCCAAGGGTTCATTCAATGTGTTGATTTATATGCACCGCTATACACCAGATACGGTCAGTAACATTTTAAACAAGTACCTGAAAGAGTTCATTGGCAAATTAAATACCAGAAAGGAACATCTTGAACGTATTAAGGAAACTGGTTCTGCATCCGATAAATCAAAAGCAATTAAAGAAAGTGATAACATCCAGAAAATGTTGGTCGAATTGCATGAATACGAAAGGGATATTCTTTATCCTTTGGCAACAGAACGCATTGAAATTGATTTGGATGATGGGGTATTGGTGAATTATAACAAGTTTGGAAAAGCGTTAAAAGAGGTTAATGGTTTGAATGACCCTGCGACCAAGAAAAAGGTGAAGCAATTTGATTGGATTGATACAAGCCAAATAAAATGAATAAGATAGAAGAGGCATTATTAAAACTATTCAATAAGCATCGCATCATTTTTTGGTACGATGAGAACGAAGAATTGAAGCAAGAGTTTGATGAATTGGTTTTGGATGGCGTTAAAAAGGTTGTTATCAAAAATAACCAATTCTACATCAAATATCTTATCAGTAGAGAAAAACCAAACAATCAGTTTTTGCTTTATATGCCTTACAACAGACCGAATAATGCTGAAAACTGGTTGTTGGACTTGGAACTTGCTTATTATGTGTTTAAAGCCAAACAGGATGCCATGTTTGCGCAGGAATTAGGACTGAATTATGAATTCACCAGCCTGATTGCTGAACACATAGATTTCTTTAAAAACAAAGAACGCAGATTAAGAATAAAAGAATTGATTGTTAAGGAAGAAGACCAACAAAGCTTGCGATATAAGATGTTGGCGGTATTATTCAACACTATCGATGAAAACCTTGCTTCCTTTCTTCAGGTTCACGCAACAGCCTCTATTGATGATAATAGTAGGTTTGACAGGGAACTGGAACGTTATAACTTGAAGAGTTTTTACTGGAAAGAGATTGTGAGAAAGTATGGTTACTATAATGAATCACCAAGAATATATGATTTCCTGCTTGAAGTATTCAAAAACAATTTTTCAATCGGTAAGAAAACTGGCATTGCAAAAGAGTCAAAGATTTTGTTAAGTACGTGGAAGGACTCTATATCTTTTCGAGAAATATTTCGTGAACTATCACAAAAAATTGAGCAAGATTCAAATGTCGAATCTGAATTAATTAATGTAAGGCTTGATGAAATTATACAGGATGACTTGTTTAAATCTATTGACAAGAAAATAATATCCGAACTCGTACAATTAATTTGTGAAGAAAGTATCTCGGTCGACAGACTGAACCAACTGCTGCAACAGCGAAAAAACAAATTCTGGTATCCGGACTGGGAAGACTATTATGCATGTCTTGAAAATGGTATGCAGATGATAATGCTGGTCAGAAAAACAAATGAAATAAAAATCGAATCGTTTGGGGATGGTGTACAATCTTATGTTCAGAACCTCTTTAAGATTGACCATTATTATCGCAAATATATCTATCACTCCGGGAAAGCCAACCATGATAAAGTATTGCATGCTTTAACCGAGCAAGTGGAGAAAGTGTACTCCAATGATTGGCTGCTTAACTATGGGAACAAATGGCAGAAAGTGGTTGACGCATTGCCACGATGGTTTAATCAGCCAACGGTTTCTCAATACAGATTCTTTAGTGACCATGTTAAACCGATGATCAAGAATGGGCAAAAACTGTTCGTCATTATTTCGGATGCGCTACGCTACGAGTGCGGTTGGGATTATCTGCAGAAACTTCAGACTGAAAAACGTTTTACAGGGGAGATCGAATATATGGTCTCCATGCTCCCATCCTATACCCAGTTAGGTATGGCAGCACTGCTTCCAAATAAAAACATGTCTTTTCAACAACAGAGTGAAAACATACTTATCGATGGAAACTCCACACAAGGAGTACAGGGAAGAAGCAAAATACTTGATCAATATGCGGGAGTAAGAGCCACCGCAATCAATGCTGAAGATTTCAAGAATATGAACTCTGCCACAGAGGGTCGTGAATTTGTGAAGCAGAACGATTTGATATATATCTACCATAACGAGATTGATAAGGTTGGCGATGATAAAACATCTGAAGGAGATGTATTTAATGCAGTTGAGCGAACATTTGATAATCTCTTGAATGTTATTAAAAAAATCGCCAATATGAATGGAACTAACATGTTCATTACGGCTGATCATGGGTTCTTGTATCAAAATAATGTACTTCCAGAAAGTGATTTTTCCATTGGTGAGTTCAAGGGCGAAGTCTGGAAAGAATCAAGACGATATGTCATTGGTAAGAACCTGAAAGGTGATGCCAGTACTAAACACTTCACCGCAGAACAACTTAACTTGTCTGGAGATGCAGAGGTATTGATTCCAAAATCAATCAACAGGATGCGAATTAAAGGCGCAGGATCAAGATATGTTCATGGCGGGGCATCACTTCAGGAAATCGTAATACCTCTGTTAAAAGTCACAAAAACACGTCAGGACACCACAAAAAAAGTCAACATAGATATTATCAAATCAACTGATAAGATTTCAACTAACCTGCTGGCTGTTTCATTCCTTCAGACCGATTTGGTGAGCGAGAAAGTCCTACCAAGACAGATTCGCTGTGCCATTTATGCTGAAGATGATGAAATACTAAGCGATCTGTTTACATATAATTTTGACATCGCAGAAGGCACTGAGAGAATGCGTGAAGTCAAACACCAATTCCATTTGAGTTCAAGAGCAAGTGGTAAATACAAGAACCAAAGGGTAAAATTAGTCCTGAAAGAACCTGTGGAAGGAACAAGCCAATGGAAAACGTATAAAGAATATTCCTACACTTTGAATATTTCATTTACAAACGACTTTGACGAGATGTAATATGAATGAACTGGATAAAAAAATAAACCAGCACTTCGCTGGGAAGGTGGTTAGAAAAGACCTGACCAAATTAGTTAAGGGTAATGCTATAGTCCCAACCTATGTTCTTGAATACCTTCTCGGACAATATTGCGCTACTGATGACGAACCAACCATCGTACAGGGTGTGGAAACGGTGAAAAGTATTATCGCTAAGCATTTTGTACACCGTGATGAAGCACAGTTGATTAAGTCAACTATCAGGGAAACCAAGTCGCATCGCATCATCGATAAGGTTCTGGTAAGGTTGAATGACAAACGGGACATGTATGAAACATCATTTGCTAATCTCGGTCTGACCAAAGTGGCAATAAATGAAGGGATCGTAAAACAAAACCAGAAGTTGCTGTCAGGTGGAGTGTGGTGTTTGGTGACTATGGGTTATCAACCATCTGAAGAAAGGGATGCATCACCTTGGGTAATTGAATCACTGAAACCGATACAAATCTCGAATGTTGATATTGAAGAATTTAAGGAGTTACGTGTACAATTCACCACAGAAGAATGGATTGACTTATTGATGCAGTCCATAGGGTTGAACCCGGAAGAATTTACATTCCGGTCAAAACTCATTCAGTTAGCACGCTTGATTCCCTTTTGTGAGAATAACTACAACTTGATTGAACTTGGACCAAAGGGTACGGGAAAGAGCCATATCTACTCAGAGATGTCACCGCATGGTATTCTGATATCAGGTGGTGAAGTATCCAAAGCAAAGTTGTTTGTGAACAACAGCAATGGAGATATTGGACTGGTTGGCTACTGGGATTGTGTGGCATATGATGAATTTGCCGGAAAGTCCAAAAAGGTTGATCGGGGTCTGGTTGACATTATGAAAAACTATATGGCAAACAAATCCTTCAGCCGGGGAAAGGAAATTTATGGTGCTGCAGCGTCAATGGCTTTCATCGGTAATACGGAACATCCAGTGCCGTATATGTTGAAGCACAGCAACCTCTTCGATGCTCTTCCCAAGGAATATTATGATACAGCATTTTTAGACAGGGTGCATTGTTATTTGGCTGGATGGGAAGTGCAGAAGTTGCGCAATGAAATGTTCACCGACAATTACGGGTTCATCGTGGATTATCTGGCTGAGATCATGAAGGAACTTCGTAAAGAAGACCGCATGAATGATTACACCCGATATTTTGAATTGTCTGATTCAATAACTACAAGAGATAAAACGTCAATCGCAAAGACATTTTCAGGATTGGCTAAGGTTATCTTTCCTCATGGTGAATTTACAGAAGAAGAGGCACGTTTAATGCTTGAATTTGCTATCGAAAACAGGAAAAGAGTAAAAGATCAACTCCGTAAAATGGATGAAACATTCGAAAGGGTTGATTTCTCATACATCAATAAAGCAACCAAAAAGAAAACCTTCGTCCAGACACTTGAATATATTGAAAACAAGAATCTATTGGGTTTGGAAGATGATGAACCCATGCCTGAAATAATTGCACCTGTATCTGCACAGGTTGAGACAAAGAAAGGTCTTGAGTTAGCAGAAGGTCAGAAAATTATCCGTGACAACCAGTCCGGGATATCCTATGATATGCTGTTTGGTGCATATTTAATTGGAGCAAAAGGAATAACAATCACTGATCCATACATCCGTCTTCCTTATCAGTTACGTAACTTCATGGAGTTCGCAAAACTTGTTTCAATAAAAAAAGATGATCTGGAAGAAGTTAAACTGCACCTGATAACCAATAATAACGAAGAATACATCGAAAATTCCAAAGAAGCCTTTAAAGAAATGGCTGACTCTCTTGAATCACTGGGAATAATCTTTACTTATGAATTCGTTGATAATACCCATGACCGCTCCATCGAAATGGATAATGGTTGGAAGATAGTTCTGGGAAGGGGATTGGATATTTATCAGAAAACCAACGGATGGCACGATATTGCAGAATATTATCAGGAAAAGAGACTGTGTAAGGGGTGTGAGATTACTTATGTTAAAGCAATTTAATGTAAGGCAGTGATGGAAAAAGACGAAAATACCTTTACTCTTAGTAAAGTAGCCAGAGAATACAGAGTTACAATATCTGTAATATTGGGATTTCTACATGAAAAGGGAATTGATCTTACCCCTAATCCCAACACGATAATTCCTGTCGAAGCCTACGATCTCATTACTAAAAATTTTAATGTCGAAATAGAACAATCGGAAGCAAAACATGATTTCACAAAATCACAATCGAAGCCGAATCGACCTATAATTGGGAAAATAGATTTGGAAAGGGTCATAAAAAACCACTCAGACAACCTTCAAGGTGTCAAGCATCCCTCTGGCAAAACAAGACAAGGCATATTCCCGCCTCTGGTAGCAATTGGCACATTAAAGTTCTTTGATTATAGGGTGAACAAGTTTGGTATTATAACTGATATTAAATGTGCAAGCAACATACAAATTGATAAAGTACATGTTTCGGAGAGTGGCTTAGCATCAGAAAGGCAATTATTCGATGGAGAAAAAGTAACGTTTGAATTAAATAAAGGTATTAAAGGCTTTTTTGCTACCTCTGTCATGCCATTTAGTGATATTACACTAAAGACCATGTCGGTATATTCCCCTCTTTTTGAAGCAGATGATTTGGTATTTGCTTTCCGTAATATATTTCCCTTCGGTGTCTCTTCAACATACTTCAATGAATTGACGGATGAGGGTAAATTATTAATCAAAAACTTAGTTCGAAGTAGGAAAGAACCAAAAGTGTGGGGTTTGATTAGCAAAATAAATGACAACGAATTGATAAATGATTATTTGTCATCTATCTCTTCTATCTCTGTGCAGGAAAAAATAAGTCTTTTAAATGTTTCATTTAATTACGATCTCTTAAACGACATTCTCTTAAACTGGTCACATAATGATAAATCAATAATTCTAAGTCTTGTTAATGCTCTGCAGTATGAAAACATTAGCATAAGTTCATTGCCAGACTCATTGATAGATGGTATAAAAAATACAAAATGGAATTTTGATGAAATCTGGCAGATATATTCATATTTTGAAACTCCGGAATTAAAAGATGAAGTTCTTCGATGTTTTTCATTTATTGGCAGTGGTAGCGTCACGAAATTTAAGTCTCTTGCTCCATCAAGATTAAGTCTTATTGATGAGGAAAGATTACGATCCAATTTGACTACAGAACTTGATAATATTTCTGCAAGTGCATTAATTGATATTTTTTCAACGCTGAGTGAATATAATATAATTACAAGTGGAGACAGGTTATTAGAACTCTTAGGGGGGAAATGCCTCACTGTATCAAATATAGAAGACCTATTAGCGATATTACCAAAGGATAGTTCCGCTGAAGGTTTCAGAAACGTTATCTTAAATAGTATTGGGATTATTAAAGAGAGAATAATTCTTGACATACTCAATAAATGCGTAGACAAGGATGAATTCGCTCAAGTCATCTTGGATGTTTATTTTTCCACGAGTGACCCGGCTCGAAACCCTGATTACTTTAGAGTGCTTGATTATTACAAAGGACTTGGCAATTCAGAAATGATAAATGTAATTCTTAATAACTATCATAGTCAGTTACTTGCAGAAAATCCTTATAAATTATTTGATATAGCATTATCCGCAGAGAACATTGAAATACAAAAATTAGCCTATCAAAATATTACCTTCAAGTCAGAACAAGAGATAATGGATTTCATTGGAAAAATTAAGAATTTCAAAATATCACAGAATGTTAAGACAACCAATAAACCACTATCAGATTTTGTTAGGCTAATACTATCAGAATCTGATTTTAAACTGACACCAGAATGCCAAAAATTTTTGCAAATAAACAAAGGGAGACTACAAAGCCATACCATCAAGTTCTTAATATTTCAACACTATAAGGAAAGAGTAACTAAACCTGAGTTGAGAGAAATCCTCAATTCTTTTCAGTGGACTGAGATTAGTGCAATTCTTATTAACACATTTATTCAAGAGACGGAATATACTGAAAAGTTCTTATTGAACAAATTGGATTTAGTATACAAAAAGCATTATGAAATCTTAAACGAACAGGAGTTTGACCATCAATCCTTTTTAGACAACTTTTCGATAAGCAATTTACTTAACAAATGTGATGGACGGAAGTACTATAGCATGAAGAAATGGGAGAAGGATGGAATGACTCGTTGGTATATGGAGAGTGATGTGTTACATGAATCTTGGGAGTCATATGATTCACAAGATTTATACTGCGAGGGTAGACCTTGGAAAAGGGAGAATATCTGGGATGCCAAAACGAATAACCCTATAACACGCAAAATTGATTTTTACTGGTGTAGAAATAAGTCTTGTGCCGGACGTAATGATAAAGTTGATTTAAGTCAGAGTTATTATAACTGGACGTTAGCCGAAATAACCGAGGCGTTAAAAATTCCAATAGAAAAGAATGTTCTTGCAAATCTGGCAGGGTGGGTGAACCGGATTAATAAGATTCTTGATCACCTTTTTTGTCGCAACTGCAATGAAATACTAAGACCCCTTCCATATAATCCTTCAACATTAGGCTACTATGCTGTCCCAGTGTTTCAGTGTATAAATAGCCACTGTACAGAATATGGCAAAAAGGTACGTCTAACGCATTGTCTTAACGGCAAATGTGAGTCACATATCAAAAATGAACCATTGGATAGTAGGGATTGTGTCAGTTGCAAGCCGTCTGATCCGAATCATACCGGACTCAAATGTAATTACTGCGGGCAATCATGTCCTGCATGCTCAGGTTATTCTGCAACAAAAGTTCAAGAAACGTGGTAAAACAGGTATTACTATCATAAATGTAATAATCAATGGTTTATAAGTCATTAGTGCGCAAAAGTATTCTGGATATTAACAATCATGTCGATTGTATCAGTTCTTACACAGAATCGGACAGGAAGCCTCTTCTCGACTTAATAAGTTTAACTTAAAGATATTACCACAGATAAAAATGAAAACGGGTCGTCTTGAAAAAGTTGATTTAAGAAATCTATGGAAGAGGGAAGCCAGAGATTTTACGCCTTGGCTTGCTCAACAGGAAAACATAAAACTGTTAAGTGAGACTCTTGGAATTGAACTTGAAGTTGTTAACCAAGAAGAAAGTGTTGGGTCATTCAAGGCAGACATTCTCTGTCGGGACAGTTTTAGAGATACTTATATAGTTATTGAAAATCAACTTGAAAGGACGGATCACTCACATTTGGGTCAGGTAATAACATATGCAGCAGGACTTGATGCTAATACTATTATCTGGATTTCATCACAATTCACTGAGGAACATAGAGCCGCACTTGATCTGCTGAATAGGATAACCGATGATTCTTTCCAAATTTTTGGAATCGAGATACAGTTATATAAGATCGGGGATTCTGATCCAGCACCACAATTTAATATTGTTTCGAAGCCAAATAATTGGTCAAAACAAGCAAAAAAAACTACCCAAAGTGGGGAACTTTCTGGCACGAAATTATTCCAGATGGAATATTGGCAAGGCTTAAAAGACTTCATGGAAACAAGGAAAAGTCCCGTGAGGATGAGAAATCCGAAACCCCAGAACTGGTCAGACATATCTATTGGCAAGAGCGATGTATGGGTTTCAGCAGCAGTTTATTCTAAAACCAATACTATTGAAGTCTGGCTTGTTATGCGAGGTAAACAAGCAAAGGAGAATTTTGACAAATTGTACACTATCGGCTATGATGAATCCATTACGCAGATCGACCCGAAGATTAATTGGGATCGAATGGATGATAAGACCCAGTGTGCTGTGATTTTAAGAAAGGATGCTATCTATACTGACAAGAGTGATTGGAACAGCCAATTCCAGTGGTTTAAGGACAACCTTGAGAAATACATCAAGTTTTTTAAACCGTTGATGGCAAGGATTTAAAGTAGCAAGAAATTACTTGTCGAAACAACTTTGAGAGTTTATGGATGTAATAAAAATCCATTGAGAGAAGTTTTACTATATACTTCGTAGAACTAATTCATTACAAAGAATTCACTTATTATGGAAAAGAAAACAACAGAGGTCATGGTTAATGATATTAAGTATGACCTGAAATCGCAAAGCATGACAATCACTCAATTGCCATGTAATAATAAAAGAGACGCTGTTAAAGTATTCAATCAATTAAAGAAGAATATACCTGTTGGTTACAGGGCGGCATTAGTTAAATATGAAAGTTCAACCGGAGAGTTTCTTGGAGACACATATCATGATTTACACTATTATCTGGTGGTGAGTCGATATCATTTTGGATTTTTTAAATATATAAAGGGGTATACATTACGTTAATGAATTCGTATTTTTATACACAATTACATTGATTAACAAGATATTATGTACATCTCCAACATGACGCATTTCCTTGACGAACAAGGAAACATTCCTAAACAAATGCCGAGGGAAGCCAGAGAACTTGCAAGTTTTTTCGCACTGGTAATCGACACAACCACCAAAAGTAATCCGAAGAGATTAACCCCAACTAATATCAGATGCTTTGAAAAAGGTTGTCCCGGCACGACAAGAGTTGAAGTATTACCCTCAGATGAAATCCATTGGATGTGTTCAAGGTGTCAAAATGAGGGAAGAATAAGTGATTGGCAGGGGACACGCTGGGATAATAAGTGAACTATTCGAGAATAGTTTATTGAATGGTGCATACAGAAGATTCACAAAAAAACCCTGCCATTTCTGACAGGGTATTTCTGTTGAGGTACAAAAAAGTACAAATATCTCACAACTTGCTCATTTTCAGTACCTAAAAGTCGGGGTGAGAAGACTCGAACTTCCGACCCCTACGTCCCGAACGTAGTACGCTACCAACTGCGCTACACCCCGATTAAACCCCACGCCCGCCAAGCGGCAGAGAAGGAACTGTTCACCCTCCGTCAATTCAACGACAAAGAACGGCCTGAACAATAGTTCAGGTTGGCAAAAATAATAAAATTTGTGACTAATCAGTTTCCGAAAAGCCAGGTGATGGTAAAAATAATGTGTCCTGAGCTTTAAGTGCCATCACCACCCATAGGAGGGACTGAATCAAGTACCATCACTGCGCATAGGAGCGACTGAATCAAGTATCATCACTAGCCCATAAAAGAGCCTGACTCATTCTGTTCTTATTAATCCCCGGGCACCCCGGGTGCTATGATTAGTTTGCAAAAGCCCTTATCCTGCAGAAACTTTTTGACTATTAACGGGTCAGTTCCGTGATCTTGCGATACAGGTCATTGCTGCTCACCGGCTTGGGCAGATAATCAGTGCAACCGGCCTTCATTGCACGCATACGGTCATCAGGGAAT
>Ga0208196_1001082_pt1 | contig 31232 bp, 32 predicted proteins | sample AD_JPNNA7_MetaG_FD_184443 | JGI IMG/M metagenome (GOLD analysis project Ga0208196, IMG submission 184443) | Active sludge microbial communities of municipal wastewater-treating anaerobic digesters from Japan - AD_JPNNA7_MetaG (SPAdes) (version 2) | ecosystem: Engineered > Bioreactor > Anaerobic...
CACCATTTTAGGCTTTCCATTTTAATTCAGTTATCTCTTCAATATATGACAATATCTCTTTTTCTTTGTTTTTCCAAATAGGTTTGACTCTATCCAAAAAAGAATTTATGAATTTTTCATACTCTTCATAGTTAAATTCTTCTTTAACTGTTGGATTATGAATTACAGATTCATATATCCAAGACCATTTAAAATCTATTTCTGTCATAATCTAACATTATCTTTAAGATTTATACACTTTTCTATTTATTTTATTTTATAGGATTAGGATACTTTTACGGTTAAAACATCTTTCATTTTTTAATAAAGTCGTTATAATTTACTTTTCCTTCAAATTCTATGTGGTGGAATTCAGATAAATGGGTAGCATCTGCTCTTTCTTTTCTGAATGAATTATATATACAAAATAAGGCTTTTAAAAGTGATTATTTAAATGATTTAGAATTCTAATTTGAATAACAAAAGAAAATAAATATTTATAAACTTCTATGGTTATACTATTTTGGCTTCAGGGAGAGCCTCTAATCTGCTTGCAGAATCCCGCATTGTACTCCCTGTCGTTGCTTAGGCAACGCAGGCTTTTTTTAAAATGGAAAGAGTCTCGGTGTTTATAGACGGAGAAAATTTTCTTTATGGAATTAAGTCTATAAATAAATTTTATACAGATTTTAATTTTGATTTCAAGAGATATGTAAATTTTATAACAAAAAGCAGAAAATTAATTGAAATTTATTATGTTATTGCCCCTCTTAAACAAGATCTGAATCCTTCGCTTTATACAAAACAGCAAAAATTTCTATCAAGATTAAAGAAAGAAGGAATTAATATAATATTATGCAAAAGAACGAAAAGAGATAATATGGATGGAACTCAATGCCATAAAATAAAAGAAGATGATATTAGATTAGCCCTACAGATGCAAAAAGATGCCTATGACAATAAATTTGATGTTGCTTTATTATTTAGTGGAGATGGGGATTTTGTTCCATTACCAGAATATCTTTCAAAGAAAGGAAAGAAAATGGAGGTGGTTTATTTTGAGGGTCATACAGCAGTTACATTGCTTAGAGTTTGTAATTTCAGGTCTTATCTTATTAATAAGAAAATAATAAATAAGTTTTTTTATAGGAATAATTAATTTAGATTTTCCATTTATTTAATACCTTCCTTCTGTTTAAAGCACCATTTTAGGCTTTCCATTTTAATTCAGTTATCTCTTCAATATATGACAATATCTCTTTTTCTTTGTTTTTCCAAATAGGTTTGACTCTATCCAAAAAAGAATTTATGAATTTTTCATACTCTTCGTAGTTAAATTCTTCTTTAACTGTTGGATTATGAATTACAGATTCATATATCCAAGACCATTTAAAATCTATTTCTGTCATAATCTAACATTATCTTTAAGATTTATACACTTTTCTATTCATTTTATTTTATAGAACTTCTCAAGAGCTTTCTTTGATTTAATTACATCATCTTTATCATCGTTTTCAATAACTATCTTCTTTAGATTACTGCCTTTTAACTTGTTTAACAGGTCTTTCCAATCTAAGTTCCCATCTTCAATAGAATTATGTTCATCTTCTTCACCATAATTATTATGCGCATGTATGTTCACTAGTTTTGAACTAACTCTATCTAAAAATTCTTTAATATCCATATTAAAATACCCTTTCTTCATTGCAATATTTAAATGTCCAATATCTAGACAAAATTTAACTTTTGGTAACTTCTCTAAAACATCTAAAATAACATTTTCTGAACATATATGATTCTCATAAACCATCTCAATTCCATTTTTTTCTGCAAAAAGTATAATCTCATTAAATCTCTTAATTTCTTCTTTTGTTAAAGGACTCTCTTTCATATGAAATATTATTTGTTTAATACCTATTAGTTTTGAGATAATTATCTCTGATTTTAAGATATTCATCTCAGCTTCACTGAATTCTGGAAATCCTCTTTCAACACAACTGAATATTCTCCCCAATTGACTATGCAAAGACAAATCCTTTCCTTTAAAATCATCTTTAATTTTTAACAATGTTATAATATTTGGTTTCATCCCACCTCTCATTTTCAATTCATATCCTTCAAAAGGATAATCTTCAAAAGAGAATTCCTTTATTTTTATTACCTTACAGCATATTTTTGGCTTCATATTGTTTTAATTGTTTTTTGTTATTTAACTTTATCTCTTTAAAACTAATATGCTTAATTTGACATCACTCACATATCTTCACTTCAAATACTTAACACACTACTTTTGACATACTTATTTAAAGATATAATTTTATTTAAACCTTTTTATTGTAATTACTATCAAGTTACATTAAATACAAAGATTTATAAAGAGAAGAGGCTTAATTACAACATATTAATATTAGAGGTAAACAAAATGCCATACTATTATGATAGAGACGGAGAAATAATCTTAGAAAGAATGCAGGACTTATACTATAAAACAGGTTTAATGAGACCAGACTCTGAAAAAGAGTATGAAATTCACAATTCTCTTGGAATTCATTCTAAAAATGAAAGTAAATTAAAAAAGATAGTTAGAAACGATAGTATAGATAATTCTAATAATAAAAACAACTGAGTTTTATTTAATTACTTTCACTCAACATATCCTTCGGGCTTTTCTAATCCATTATTCTTGAGCGCTTTCTTAACTAACTTTTTCTCCCATCCATTTATCTCTAAAAGAGTTCTTATCTTTGTATAATTATATCCCATCTCTTTGGCCTGTTTAACCCATTCATTCAGTTTAGGCATTACTTCTTGTTCCCTCTTTTTCCTTTTTCTTCTCTTAACTATAAAATTAATTATAAGGATAATTGTGATTATTGCTGCTAACAATATTGCTATAATCAAAATAATTTCTTTATTCATTTTTTCTTACCCTTCTTTTTAGTTTTCTTTTTTTCAGGTTTCTTCTTTATTTTTTTAGTAATCTTTTTTCCTTTTTTAGTTTTTCCTTTAGTCTTCTTTTTACTCTTTGCCTTTGGTCCTGTATTTTTTCTTGAAAACAATCCAACCAATCTATCATCAAGCTTCTCTTCTGGAGGAGTTCTCTTTAGTTTCTGATTTAAAGTGCTTCTCCTTAAAATATCCTCAATTTGCTCTGGTAATGTAAGCATATTTTTCTTTGCTCTCTTTTCCAGAGCTTCTCTTAAATTCTTATCTAAAAATATCATAACTGAATCACTTTTATTCAATTTCCTTTCAGCATTTAATGCCAATTTACGAATTTCTTTGTTTAATTTGTGGTGTTCTTCAATTTCTTTTTTTATTGCATTCTCATTTTCTCCATCAATTTCTTTTGTAAGAATTGTCTCACCATCTACTTTTGCAAATGCTTTATTGATTTCAGATTCAGGCCAGTTTTTATCAATTAAACTCTGTTTAATAACATCATCTCTGAAACCTCTTTTTCTAGCTTCAATAATATATTCAATATATCTTTGTTGCATTTTTCACCTCTTTTATATTCTAATTGTAAACTAAAACATCCTTTTTTGGAGTTTTATGTCCTAAATTAATAGTAAGGGGAATTGGCATATTTACTTCTTTATGCCCTTTTTTAAAAGAAAGCATAATCAAAAGATAAGCATGGTTTGTTTTATATGTAACAGACATTTTGATGCTTTTTATTTCATTTAATGTTTCTTTATCTATCCCAAGGTTCACACTCGCATCCATTATCTCTATGCCACAAATAAGATTATTATGATTTACATCTAAGATAAAATCTCCTATATCTAAAGATGCCTTAACCTTTTCACCATTAGATATGAAAAGGATATCTTCTTCTAAATCATAATCTATTGTTTTAATTTGTTTTGCCATTTTCTATTACTATTCCAAGCACTTATAACTTTTAAACCTTTTGAGATATAAATCTCAATTATAACAACTAAAAAATATTTTCTGCTCATTTTAAACCATAATTTAAACCTATTCTCTTTTTTTCCTATTTCAATTTTCTCTAATTTGTCTAATTGCATTAAAAAACTTCTAATCATACCCTCATTAATTGGCCTATCTAAAATTCTTTTATAGAAATGACTATCAAAAATAATCTTCTCTTGACTTATCCCTCCAAGGAATTTTTTAACTTCATTCAATTCCACATCTCAAATATAATACTCTTATTTATCTTCTTTGTGGTTTTTTCATTTTACCTTTTTAGTTGTTGCCTTTGCACTTCCAACATAAACTTTCTGAACTGCAAAACTCTTGTAAATTCCTTCAAGAATATCAGTTCCAGCATACCCTGCTAAAAGTGATAATCTATAATCAAAATTAAATATCAACCCTGTAAATATACCTATAACAACTGCAACTCCAACAGTTATAGCATAATATCCCCACAATATTTTTCTTCTCAAAGATAAAGCTTTCAATAACCCAACAACCCCTCTTGTTAAGCCCCCAACACCACCCAATAATGCTGGATATAAGATACCTGCAACTTGTTCTGTAACCATATCACCTCTTTTCTATCAAACTCTTTTGTTTGTTCAACCTCTTTTTACTAAATATTATGTATTTTATAAACTATTCGTATGATTTGAAATATTTTAATACTTGTTAAATGACCCGTAAATAGGCCCTATTCCAGAATCACTCATTTCTAAAATATAATAATAATCTCCACAATCTAAAACATCTATTCCCCACCATCCTCCATCAAAATTTCTTCCCATAAAATATGAAGAATATTGAACTCTTTTTAACATTCTCCAATCTTTACAATGAAATCCCTCTTTATTTCTTTCTCTAATGTAATATAATAATTTTCCATCAGTAATCTCCTCTAACTTTCTTAAATCTTCATTTTTCTCTACAACTAAAAAATTAAGATAATATCCATTTTTTAAAGCAGAATATCTATCTTCAATTTTAGAATTAACTTTTAAATCAGGCCCATCAGATTTAGGAGTATAAAATGCAATTAATAACCCTAAGATCATCATAAAAATAACCATCAAGATTCCCTTCTTATTCATTTATATTTAATAAAAATAATATATATAAACATTCTCTAATGTTTAATAATAGAAGTATTCTAATTAATCAGTTATTAATCTTTTACTTTCCAGACTTCTCAAGTTTAGGTCCTTCACCTGTATCTAATATAACATAACCCTCTGCAAGAATTTCATCTCTTATTTTATCTGCTTCTTGCCATTTCTTTTGTTTTCTAAATTCTTCTCTTTTATCAAGTAATTTCTGCAACTTATTATCAATTTTAATTTCTTCTCTCTTTATCTTATCTAAACCTAATCCTAAAACTCTCTCAAAATCCAAAATCAAATTATATTTCTCTGAATTTGAAACTTCATTATCTGAAAGCATATTCCACATCACAGCCAATGCCTTTGGAGTATTCAAATCATTGAAAACACTCTCTTTAAATTCTTCAAGATATTTTTTGGACTCAGAACTTAATTTGCTTAATTCAATTTTTTTAGGATTTTCTTCTTTTATTTCAATTATTTTATTCCTAAGTCTCTGCATTGAATTAGCAGCACTCTTTAAAACATCCTCTCCAAAAATCAATCTCTTTCTATACTGAACACCTAAACATAAATATCTATAATCCATTGGAGTAAATCCTTTTTCTTTTATTGTATCTAAATTAATCACATTTCCTAATGACTTGCTCATTTTTTCCTGTTCACCTAAAACTAAAAATTCTGAATGCACCCAATAATTAACAAACTTCTTTCCTGTTGATGATTCTGATTGTGCAATCTCATTTGTATGGTGTATTGGAATATGGTCAATTCCTCCTGTATGAATATCAAAATTATCTCCAAGATATCTCATTGACATTGCAGAACACTCAATATGCCATCCAGGAAACCCCTTGCCCCAAGGACTCTCCCATTCCATATCTCTCTTTTCATCTTCTCCTGAAAATTTCCATAATGCAAAATCAGTTTTATTTTTCTTTTCACCAACATCAATTCTTTTACCTGCCTGCAAGCCCTCAATATTGAGCTTTGCTAAATCTCCATACTTTTTGAATTTAGCAGTATCAAAATAAATCCCATCACTTGTCTTATATGTATATCCTTTTTTCTCAAGAGATTTAATAAGTTCTATTTGTTCTTTAATATGGTCTGTAGCATTACATACCACACTTGGCCTTATTATATTCAATTCTTTTTCATCTTCAAAAAACAATTCAGTGTATTTTTTAGAAATATCCCAAGCACTTAATCTCTCTTCTCTTGCTGATTTTTGCATTTTATCTTCCCCACTATCAGCATCAGAAGTTAAGTGTCCAACATCTGTTATATTCATAACATGCTTGACTTTATATCCATAATACTCTAAAACTCTCCTCAATGTATCTGCAAATATGTAAGCTCTCATATTTCCGACATGTGCTCTCCCATAAACTGTCGGTCCACAAGAATACATTCCAATCTCTCCTTTCTTTATTGGTTTAATCTCTTCAACTTTTCTAGTCAGAGTATTAAAAATACTCATCTTCATTTTAGAATTGCTTTCTTTTCCTGTTTTCTTGACTACCATTTTATTCTATCTTTAATATTGCCCAACATTATTTTTATATTTATTGATTAAACAAAACACTTAATTTTAAGATTAAAACTTAATTATCTTAGAAATGTCCATTCTTACACCATTCAGTATTCATACACTGCTTAAATAAACTAATCTTAACTCTTCTTGGTATCTCTCCTACAACTTTCATAGCAGCTTCCTTAATCTTCCCTTCTTTATACAATACCATAACCTTGTTAAATTTCCTAGCACTTATCTTCATTGTAAAATCTGTTTCTTTTTCTTCAGTTTGCACAACTTTCTTTTTTTCAGAATCATACTCTAGATAATATCTCTGCTTAGCTATTATTAGTTCCATTGAATCATATTCAGAATCAGCTATAAACTTCAAATATTTCTCTTCTTTATTTGCTTTATCTATAAACTTCTGAATACTTGATTCAATATAGGCCTGATCAACCACCTCACTTTTCTGCAAAAACCCAATTGCATTTCCAGTCATACTCATCCCAGTCATAAGTGAAATCAAATACAATAACCCCATTAATGTAGCAACTATAATTATTATTATAAGAAGAATTTTAGCTCTCTTTTTCATTCTTTATATTATGTAAAGATGGTTTTTAAAGATTTATTCTCAAGTTTCTCTTAAACTCATATCCAATAATTATGTTCAATTATTAGTTTATCAACAATTAAATGCAAAATAACCCCAAAAATAAAATAAATCAGAACCAAAATATAACCTGCAAACTGCTTTTTATCTATTTTCTTAAAACTATACAGAAGAACAAATCCTAACCAAAGCACAAGTAAGATAGCAGCCCAATTCAAAGCATTATGGCTGAATGTTGCAAGAGGTGAAAACCAATCATTAGTCATTATAATACCTGGATTTGCAGATTTTTGCCTAATTCCTGTTATTCCAAAACTTATCAAGTCAGGAATTAAATGCCCAAGTCCAAAAGCTGCAGCATAATACCATCTTTTAGAAAATATCCAAATAGATGCTCCAAACACAAAGACAATAATTAAATGAGTTGTTAACCCTGCCATAACAATACTTATTTTAGAAGGTTTTTAAATCTTAATTATACAAAAACCTCCCAAAATTTAATCAATCAAACAGGGAAAAATAAAAATAAATTCACAAAAAATAAAAAAACAAATTATCTGGCTTATTTCTTTCTAACAACAAAGAACACTCCTAATGCTCCCATTATTGTTAGTGTAGCAACAATAGCTCCAAACTCAGGAACTAATGGAACATTAACAATACCCACATTAAGTTCAGTTCCCAAAGATGTTTCAAAATTCATATCTATCTTACCTGAATTCTCTCCAGTTAAACCATCATGTGTTGCACTTACACTAACTAAATCTCCATAACCGCACACCTCACAATCAAAATAAATAGAATAAACTCCATTCTCAATGCTTGTAGTATGCTTTGTTTCTCCATTACATGTTACCCAAACCTCTGCACCTTCAATTCCATTAATTATATTACCTTGATAGATTGTCCCACCAACAACTGTCTGAGATGTACATTCAGGAAGTTCTTCTCCACACTCAATTGAATACGCCTTAAATACTCCCCCAAAATTAATTTCATACTCTCCGCATTCTTTTGTCTTTGTTTCAAGGCAGAACTTACCTGTGTTGTCTACACGCTTATTTCCATTTGCAACAACCACTCCATCTTTCTTTATTTCCCAATTATACCTTCCAGCCTGAAAATTTTTACCATTTAAACAAATATTATCTCCAATTTCAAATTTGTTTGAGTTCTCATTGAAGTCTTTACATTTTTCTGTTGTTTTTAAAATTTGATTCTGTGGACAATTGATACAAACATATCCAGAATTAGCTGAAACAAATGAAACAGCGACGGTAAAAACAAAAACAGATATAACAAAGAGTGATAGCCTTTTGAAATTAAAATTAGCTCCCCCTTTTTTCATGCTATTTACACACATGATTTATTTATAAACATTATTATATTTTGCAATATATTTCCGTCGGGAAACCCTGATTTTTCAATCCTTTTCAAAACTTAAATTCCATACACCACAGGATAGAACATAAACAACAGAACATGGAAAATAATATTTAGGACATAGCTTATGTAGATATTTTTGGTTATGTGATACAAGCTACTTAAAATCAAAGCAGCAGAAAATGCAATCAAAACATAAGTAAATCCATAGCTTATGCTGAAAATATTATAGACAAATGCAGTTAAAAGAATAGAGAAATTTCCAAACCACTCATTAGCCAGATTCTGGAAAGTCCCTCTAAAGTAAATTTCTTCTGCATAAGCAATCAGAGGTATTAAGAATACTATCCCAGAAAATTCCCAATTAAATAAATATTTAGATACTGCCCATGCAATTCCAGATATGCCCAAAGCCCCGAAAAAGTAAGTAGGGTTTCCAATAAAAGGAGTCTTCTCAAATCTCAGCCAGAACTTAATTACATAATAGAGTGTAACACCTATGATAAACAAGTAAAACACAAGTGTGCTCCAGAAAAATTCCAGATTAAGGAAAATTTCAGCTATCCTACATATAGGTAAAATCATTAAAATAATCAAAAGCTTTTCCTCTTTTGTGTGCTTAACTTCATTTTCCATTAAAATAAGTATTAATCCAACAAAAACAGCATAAACAAAAAACCCTATTGTAGGAAAAGAACTAAGTAAATACTCCACAATAGCCAAACCTACTAAAGCAATTATAAAATTTCTTTCAACTGATTTCATTTTAAATTAACATATGTTGTATAAACACTTATCACAGCAAGAATCATGAATGCAATTGCAAGAATAATAACAAGAGGCATCAAAGCATTTCTTGTTCTCCTGCTTCCAAGTTCCACTATCATAAGATAAATTATGAGCAATACAGTAAGGAAAATAGGGGAAACCTCTCCTATTTTAGATAAGGTTATCATAGAAAGTGTTATTGTAATAATTATTTAAATGTTACTATTCTATGATAATACTATAAAAATTTTTTACTTATATTCATAAGCTCCTATTGAAGGAGGATTATTCCAGCTCTGCCCAGCATAATCTCTATCCAACCCAACATAAATTCCTTTACCTCTTGCAGGAGAAGAAGAACTTAAACGGAAATTATATGGAGAACCTCCTACAAACAAAGGGTCAACATTAGCCAGATTTCCATTATCATTGCGATTACTATAAGTCAAACCACTAGAATAATAGATACTTGAACTTGAAGTCCCATGAAACATATTATTATTGATATTCAAGCCATTTATTCTAGTAGTCAATTTTCTGTCATTTATTCTTATAGGATAACTAAAACCCCCTTTAATGATATTATTTCTTATATTGAGATTAGAAATATCTCCTCCAGCAGAAATAAGAACACCAGCATAAGTATTTTTTGCTGCTGTAACAACATTATTGTAAATGTAAATATTATCTGCAGGAGTAGGAGTATTATCTGCCCAATTAGATTCAACAACTATCCCATAACTATAAGAATTATCTGAATTACCCACTCCTTCAATTATATTATTATACACCCAGATATTATTCATGCTTATCTGAGCATTGTTTATGTGGATTCCTATCCTTGCATTTTTGAAGTAATTGTTGTAAATATACAAATCATTGACATATGTGAATGTTTCAATATCAATATATCCCTGATGCCTACTATTTGTAGGAGGTATTGAATTTGCTATAAAGCTATTATTATATATTTTACCTCCAAAATCATAATTACCCTTTACAGTTCCAGAAAAATCAACTGTTGAAGCACCATAAAACCTATTGTTGTATATTTCTATTCCTCCTCTGTGATAGTGCATCTCATAAAAGAAGTTCCATTCATCACCCTCAATATCATTTTTATGAAATTCATTATTGTAAAGTTTTAATCCATCATTCTGGTATCCTACAATAATATCTGCATTATATCCTTCTGCCTGATCTTTTTGATGAAAGACATTGTTGTATATCTTCATTCCACTCTGTCCTTCTAATCTTATATGTCCTGGGTCCCATAAACTTGTTTCAGTCCTATGCCAATTAGCACAACTCTTGAAAAAACAATCATGCACTTGATTCCCAGTTGGAATTATGTTTTGAGGTTCAACATTCCAACTTGAGGTTGTTCCATGGAAAACAACTCCAGACAATCTAAAGTAAGAGAAATTACAATGATGAATTTCAACATTGCTTCTATAATTAACAGCTATTGCCCTGTATGATGCCTTAGAATTTCCATCAAAATTAATATAACTAATACTCTGTCTACCATTTACAGCATTTCCTGAAGGAGAATTAAGTTCTATATATCCATGAAGCTTAGAAACAGAATGAGTATAACTTGTAGTTATTGTTGGTGGAGAATTCCTATCTCCTTCTATACTCACTCCAACTTCTAAATCACACCTGTTATTATCAACATAATTTCCAGGATTTACATGTATTACATGCCCTGCTGTTTTAACTCTTGAACAAGCATAAGACAAAGATGCCCATTCCTGCCCAACTGAACCATCTCTACTAGGACTATCCACTCCTGTTTTAGAAACATATTTGATATTCTCAGGTGGATTTTGTACACAAAACCCTCTATCTGTTTGACAAGTATATCCAGTTTGACAACCTCCATTATAATTTCCACAAGTTAAAGTCCCTCCACATCCATCACTTACTGTTCCACAATTTCTTCCTAATGAAGCACATGTTTCTGGTACACATGGATTTTTAGTACACTTCCCATTAGCTTGACAACTATACCCTGCTTGACAACCTCCATTATAATTTCCACAAACAACATTCTTTCCACAAATTTTTTGAGTTCCACACTCATATCCTAAACTCTCGCAAGTATCACTACAAGGAGCAACACATCCAGAAGTATCATAATTACATTCATTTGGAGTTCCAGGTTTATAGCAAGCTGGATTACCTGTATATCCTGCCCCAAGCAATTCTGCACATGTTTTGCCATCTAAGTCAGAACCATCACACTTTTCATCACCTTCAATTATATTATTTCCACAAACAGGGGCACAATCATTATCATTTATTGAAACACAAATATTTCCAGGAGGACAACACCCATCATTATGAATACACTTGTCTATTGTAAAATAAACACATTTTTCATTTGCACAAACATCTCTAGTACATGGTATATCATCATTACAATCACTATTAACACTACACTTAATACTATTATTTACAATCTCCCTTAAATTATAAACACACCTTCCCTGAAGACAAACATTTTCTGTATTAGGATTATGATCTTCACACTGAGAATCATCATTACAAGGAAAACATCCAGGTATTGCAATATAAACACACTTTCCATTCTCGCATTTATTAGCTGTACAAATATTAGAATCATCACATTGTGAAGATTTATTACATTCAACAACCCTATTTTCAGATAAGTTTTCAAGTGGATTTTCAGGTAGCTTTCCTACTTCATTTTTTCTTTCAACTACAAATTCATCTTCAATTTCTCCTTCTACATTCTTCCCATCTTTATCAATAAAAACAGGTATAATTGACACTTCACTTATTTTTGAAGTATTTCTTAAACGAAAACTTAAATTGAAATCCTTTTCTTTTAATTCAATAAAAGGAATCGTTCTCCTCATTATCTCTTTTTCATTCTCATAAAAAACAAAAATAACTGATTTAAGATTTTCTTGTTCATCTAGTTCTTGAACTTCAACAGCTAAATTACTCTCATTTAATAAAACAACATTAGATATCTTCAAATCTGCATTAAAATTATCTAAATCTTCTAAATTCTCTTTCAATTTAGGTTTATTTTTAGCTTTAATTCCAATTACAATAAAAGCAATAATAATTGCTAGAATAACAGCAATAGAAATTATAGCAAGAATTTTTGTTTTATCAATATTCTTTTTTTTATCCTGATTGTTTGGTTGAGGATTATTGGGATTACCAGGAAAATTATTTGTTGTTCTTGTTCTAGGATAACCAGGTTGATAGTTTGGATACCCTACAGGATATCTTCCAGGAGGTCCTCTTTTTATCATCATTAAATATAGTTAAATGCATTTAAAAGGTTATTTAATAATTTTCCCAGAGAACAAGTTTCCCTTGTTTATCTCTCAGGAACATTGTATCTCCAGTATTTGTCCAAACATAAGTTTCATTAAAATCCTTAGCAGTTATTGTTACTTGGTATTTACTCTTAAAAATAAAATCATTAAAAACATAAGTTTTTCTACCCTCATCCTTTATTGTCCAACCATCTAAATCACAATCAAAATCACACGAATTAAACAAAATCAAATCTTCATCTGGTCCAAACTTATGTAAAACTATACACTCAGAACATTCATCAACAGATTTTTCACACAAATTTTCATTCCTCAAAATACATTCTTTCCAGGAGTCCTCAAATAATCCATAATAATTATCGTGCCCACTAGGAAAATAATAGTTTGCATACCCCTTTTCAACAATTTTAGCATTCAAATTCTCATCCCCATAAAACAAATATCCCAACTCTCTATTATACCTGTCCTTACCTCTTCTTTCAATTAAAACTGTTCTATTCATAACTAAACTCGAAGTATATTCTTTAGCTTCTTTGTAATATTTCTCACCTCTTTCAGGAGTATTAAGCCCAAGCATCCTTACACTCTCTCCATTTATGACAACAGTATCTCCATCTATAACTCTTTCAACCTCAACAGGTTCCAGAGTTTCAAGATTTTTAACAACCCAGCTATCAAAAGAATTATAATTAAGAACTATAAAAGCTAAAATCAAAACAAGCAAAAGAACACTATACCCAGCTTTTTTCATAATTTAATCTAAAAAATAAACTATAAATTTATTTCTATTTTTTTGAACCAAAAGAATTTCTAAGCCATTCTATAAATCTATTGATTAAACTTTGGTCAACACACTCATCACCAATACAAAGATTACTTCTACATTCAAAATTATTATTACAACTACTATCACTTGGCAATAATTTAACAAATTCATTGTCTTCTGAACAATATGTTCCTGACCTTCTATATCCCATAGGATAACATTTTCCATTAGATAAACATCCAGATTCACATATATTTCCTACAACTTCTTTAACACATGCTTTATTTAAACATTTATATCCATAATCACAATCAGAATCATAAACACATTCTGGAACATCTTTAACACATGCTCCATTAACACACCCATCTGGACATTGATAATATAATTCCCCCCATGAACCATCTTCATAACATACACCTTCTTTTAATTCAGTATTTGTATTAAAAACATCATTAAAGCAGTAATCTTCAAAAACAATCTGTCCTCCAAAGTTAATGGTACCCTTTTCCTGATAATTCTTACCTCCATCACTATCTTTACAGCTTAACTCTTCTTTTTTAACACATGCTCCATTCAAGCATATTTTTCCTTCCATACCGCAATCACGAGTTACATTATATGGTCCAACATTTCCTTTACAATAAAATTCATTTAAAATAGCTTCATTAATACAAGAATCTCTGAATATTGTAGCAGGGCTATTTATAATTGTAACGTTAACTGAACTTACTGCTGTTCCTCCTCTTCTTAAATACATATCTTCAACCTTTATAGTATCAATACCATTTGAATAAGAATTTCCTTTAGATATTGATGGACTTATTACTCCGTCAATATTTAATCTAACTGATTCTGCATCTATAAATTCTATTGAAACAATTCTTCCACCTAAATTTTCTCTTTTACCTTCTTTAACAATAGCATTATATCTATATGAAACTCCAAGAACTCCTTGTTTAGAATAATCAATTCCTCCATCACTATCTTCACAGCTTGACTCTGCTTCTTTAACACATGCTCCATTCAAGCATATTTTTCCTTCCATACCGCAATCACGAGTTACATTATATGGTCCATCATTTCCTTCACAATAAAATTCCTTTAAAATAGCTTCATTAATACAAAAATCTTTGAATATTGTAGCAGAGCTATTTATAATTGTAACGTTAACTGAACTTAGTGTTGTTCCTTTTCCACTGAATTGTATATCTTCAATTTTTACAGTATCCATACTATTTAAATAAGAATTTCCTTTAGATATTGATGGACTTATTACTCCGTCAATATTTAATCTAACTGATTCTGAATCTATAAACTCTATTGAAACAATTCTTCCACCCAAATCTTTTCTTTCATCCTCTTTAATAATAGCATTATATCTATATGAAACTCCAAGAACTCCTTGTTTAGAATAATCAATTCCTCCATCAGTTTCCTCACATCTTGATTCTGCTTCTTTAGAAGGAATAGTTGGATCTCCTCTGAAAACGAATTTTGATGTAGTACTACACAGTTTAGGATTTCCTGATTCATCTTTGAAATACTTTGTAACAGAAACTTCAACAGGATTTAAATTAGCAGGCATTTGATTGTTATTTGCCGCATTTATATCTATTATTCTATTTTGATTTACCATTAAAGGAGCATGTGAACCACTTCCATCTAAATCCCATCTAACAACATAATTTGAGGATTGTTTAGCATTAGTAAATACCAACATAATTCCCATATTATCTTTCCCAGCTTTTCTAGTAATAGTTACTTGATAATCTCTAGAATTTGTATTAATAACTTTTGTAACTTCAATATCATTTCTTAAACACAGTTCTTCTAAATTATCAGCAGTACTCTTTATACAAACTCCTGCTTCACATTTGCCTGGACATATAACACTTTTAGCACAACTATATCCATCAGTTAAAACACTATTTAAAACAAATCCCGCAGATATTAATCCAGGACCAACTCCAGGAATTTCACAAAGTTCTTTACTTCCATCTGCAGAATAAATTACTTTTCCACATATAGGAGCTGTCCACTCAAGACCACATTCTGTTGCATCTACTGAACAATATTTACCTGTTTGTTGAACACAAGCCCCATTCACACATCCATTAGGACATAAATATAATCTATTGTTTGCTCCTCCATTTGAAGTACAATACCACTCTACTAAATATTTTCCTGTATTTGATAATGGCATTCCTTCTCCATTAGTACAATAATCCCATCCTCCAAAACCCTCCCCTAGTTCAATAGGCGCAACAACTTGTCCTTTAAGATAATAATTAATTCCCCCATCACTCTCCTCACACTTTACTGAATTAGGTTGAACACACTCATAACTAGGTTTTGTAGATTCATAATAACCTCTATTTCCTCTACCTCTCCATGTCCTTATTGTTTCTTCTTTATAAAATTTAACAGAAACAGTATTTGGATACCATTTTTTACAATAAGTTAATTTATCTATACCTGAACCACTTGTTCCATCAGGGTCTGTAGTCCATAATCCTGTATTTAAATCAATATGCTGATTTACTTTTCCATCCCAATACATAATTCTTGGAATTTCAGTTGAGCAAATTATATTTTTATTTGCATTAGCATGTCCAGATGTACAATATAACCCAGAAATTGGCGCACACCCTTGATATTCTCCACTATATTTATCAAAACAAACTCCTCCATGACCAGCATCTCTACATATACTAAAATAATACTGGGAGTTTTTGGAAAATTCTTTACAAGGGTGATAAGAATAGGCAGGCACAGTAATTGTAGCTTCACCTGTTATTTTATTTTTACTGAATAATCCAGCAGAAACAAATGATAAGCTAACTGTTAGTAATAAAACAAGAAATACTGTGAAACCTCTTTTCATGAAAAATTAAATTAAGTCATATTTATAAATCTTTCTTTGAAACTTCTTATGAAGCTAAAGAAAAATATTTAAAAAAATTGATGCATATTAATCCATGATTAAAGCAATAATACTTGATTTTGGAAGTGTTATATATAAAACAAAATGGGAAAAAATAAATGAATTTTTCTATCAGAAAAATGGTTTTAATATTTTATTTGGAAAATCAGAAGATGCAGAATTGATAAGAATTTACTCTGAATCAGATGTTGGAAAAGAAGATTTTAAAAAATTTTTCTTAAGATTAAAACCTGATTTGCAAGATGTTGATGCAGTGGTTAAGGATTATAAAGAAGGTTATTCAAAATTTAAGGAAATGAATCAAGAATTATTAGACATAATTAAAGAACTTAAGGAAAAAGGAATAATATTGTTTGGATTCACAGATGCTAAAAAAGAACATTATGATGCTAACATGGAAATAGGAATTTATGATGGTTTTGAAGAAATTTTTACCTCATTTAACTTTAAATGCTTAAAATCAGATGCAAAAGCATTTGAACTATTAACTAAAAGGCTTAATGAATATGGTTTAAATCCAGAGGAATGTTTGTTTGTTGATGATAACTTGGAAAATGTTAAAAGAGCAAAAGAAAAAGGTTACAAAATTATTCATTATCAAAATTTTCCAGAAGTAGAAGAAATAAAAAAAGAATTAGAAAATATATTTGTTTTTTGATGTATCTAAACTTTTTCTCTTTTAAGTTTTCATAAATCAAATATATTTTACAATAACAATTATTGTAAATCAATTTCTTTTTTTTCAATTATGAAAGACGTGGTTTTACTCGCTGACCCTAATACAGCTGCATGGGATTTCTCTGAAAAAATTCAAAACCACATAAGAGACACAAAAGAAAAAGAAGTAAGATTAGACAGATTAGAAATAACAGTCTTTGGAGATGATGAATTCCTCCCCCATGTTGTAGACAATATAAGAAAAAAAGATGTTTATTTAATACAATCTTCAAATAAAAACCCTGGAACATGGTTAACAGAACTTGTTTTAACAAAAAATCTCTGCCTTAAAGCAGATGTTAACAGTTTAAGTTTGGTTTTACCTTATATGAGATTTGTAAGGCAAGACAGAAAACACCAGTCAAGAGTTCCAATTTCAACAAGAGCAGTTGCAGATGCAATTTCACCAGGACTTAAACGAATAATAACAATGGACTTACACTCCCCACAAATAGAAAATGCTTATCCTGAAAATGTTGCATTAGATAATCTTCAGAGTTTCCCAGACCTTGTAAGATACTTAAAAGAAAACAAATCTTCTTATTTAGATAATTTAGCAATTGTTTCACCAGATGTAGGAGGAGCAGGAAGAGCAAATTCTTTGTATAAACGTTTTTTAAAAACAGAAAAAAATCTAATGGAGATGAAAGTAAATATTCTCTAGCAATAATGAGCAAATTCAGAGATAAACCAGGAAGCATTGAAAAAATGTTTTTAATCGGAGATGTTAATAAAAAAAATGTCTTGGTTGTAGACGACATTATAGACTCAGGAAATTCTGGGATAAAAGCAGCTGATTTGTTAAGAAAAGAAGGAGCTCAAAAACTCATGTTTTACGCAACTCATGGTTTATTTACAAAAGGAACAAAAGATATACTCAACGCTTATGATGTTGTAATGACCAGCAATACTCATTATTCCTCCAAAGAAGGAGACAGAAAAATAGAAATAATTGATATGGCTCCAACATTTGCAGAAGCAATTTACAGGTCACAAGAAGGTTTATCTGTCTCTAGATTATTTGATTAATTTTTTATTTTTCTTAAATGCCTCTTTAGCTTCTTTTGAAAATAATAAATAACCAACAATAAATCCATCAACTACTATATTAAAAATTTGAGTAGGTGCAAAATTGATTATCATAGAATAAATTGTTCCAATAACTCCTATTGTACTTAATATTATTGAAACTATTCTTGCCCAAGGTTTTAATCTCCATAATCCTATACCCACAAAAAAATGCAAAACAGCAAGTAAAACCATAACTATTCCAGCAAGTATGAGCATAGTCACTAAACTTCCACTCTCATAACCTACAAATAATTCAGGAGATACCTGTAAAATATAAGAAACAATCCCTCCTGCAGCAAAGATAATAATAAATCCAATTAAAGCCCATAACCCTCCATTAACATAATTAAAAATTGAAAGTAGTTTAACAATTATAGGAGCATCATCATGATACTCAAACTTTTTTTCAGCTTTTACAGGTTCAGATTTCTTTTTCACACCCTTTTTTGTTACTTTCCTTTTTACCATTTCTCCTCTTGATTTTATAATTATTTTCTCTACTTAAATGTTTCTTTTACTTGTTTGTCTATTAAAAGATATAATGCAATTAAAAAATTAACTACAAGGGATATGATTGCTTTAGGTAAAAAAACATTAACTCTGAACATACTCATAAGATTGGTAATGTTTGCATCAACATTTTGATTTGCTTCTTGTATAATGAGGTTAAGTTTAGCAACAAGCAAAATTAAACAGATTGTTATTATAAACCCGAGAATAGCAAATATTATATTCATAATTCTTGCATAATTTTTAGCTTTCAATAAACCCCTTCCAGCAAAAAAGAACAAGATTGTTCCACCAAGTGTAACTATTATCGCAATTATAAATACAAGAATTTCAAATTGATTATCAATTATAATTGAAAAAAAGCTGATAAATAAAAATAGAGCACAAATAAAATTAAATCCTGCAAGTATTTTAATTAGTAGAGGAACTTTCTTTTTTATTTTGGGAATGTTAGCATTTTCTTGCATCTTATCAATGTGAATGAGGAGAATCATCTCCTAAATGCGAGTGAAAGGGTTCGAACCTTCGCAAGCATAAAGCTACTGGATCTTAAGTCCAGCCCGTTTGACCACTCCGGCACACTCGCCTAGTATATAAAATCCTGACAAATCAGGCACATTAGTACAATATTACAGAAAAAATAGCTAAGAATTAATTATAAATCTTACTAATCATTAAATTTTCAAGAATTAAATAAATTCAAAACCTTTATAATCTTCTTGCACTGATTTAAATATTCATTATGGGAAAATCTAAAAGAGCTAAATTGAAAAAATATTTGATTTTATCTACTATTTTGATTATATTAGTCCTATCAATATTCTTTTTTCTGAAAGAAAGCAATTCTTTTTCAATATTTGATAATTCAAGCTCAACAAAGCTTTTTGGAAAAAGTTCTGCTTCTCAAATACCAGCAGAAACCTGTTCTGATGGTATATTAAATCAAGATGAAGAAAAGGTTGATTGTGGTGGAACAATTTGTGGACCTTGTCCAACTTGTCATGATGGAATACAAAACCAAGGAGAGAGACATATAGATTGTGGAGGTCCATGTGAAGCTTGCCCTCCTGATTGTTATGACGGCATATTAAATCAAGATGAAGAAAAGGTTGATTGTGGTGGAACAATTTGTGGACCATGTCCAACATGCAATGACGGCATTCAAAATCAAGGTGAAGGTGGAATCGATTGTGGTGGTCCTTGCCCTATTGCTTGTCCTCCAACCTGTCACGACAGAATACAAAATCAAGGTGAAGAAGGAATTGATTGTGGTGGCCCTTGTTCAGCCTGTGTTATTGCTCCAGTTATATTAACTTCTTTAACTCCAGAAGAAGCAACTAAAGTAAAAAATGCAATTTTATCAAGTGAATTTATTTCTGCTATGCCTAATAATGGAGTAATTTCTATTCAATTTTATTATTTCCCATTAGGAGAAAGAATCTGGTTAGACACATTTTTAATTGGAAAAAATCAAATATTAACAAGTGGGAATCCAGATATGAATGTAATAATCCATTCAAAATATATTTCAGAATTGCCTTCTTCAAGTTTATGTGATATAATCCAAAAAGCAAGAACAAATGGAGATTTTGCTTACGATACTCAATTAGGAGATGCTAAACTTCTTCTAAAATATTCTGGGATGATTAAATACAGAGACTGTTTTGGATTTTAAAATATTTTTTATGGAAGAATTATCTCATTCCTTAATAAAACATTTCCAGAACATTCATATTCCCATAATCCTCTTCCACCGTTACTAATAAATCTGTTATCAGTTATTGTATTTTGTGTGCTTTTCATTAATACTGCTCCATATCTGTTGGAATTACTTGAAGCATTATTGAATGTAACATTCATATTATGAGTATCATATAAATACATTCCCCAATCAGAATTACTTGTTAAATTATTCTTGTGGATATATCCTCCATAAACTGTTTGAGTAGATAAAGGTGTACTTGAAGAAGAGATTATCCTATTATTGGTAATATTTGGATTTCCATTATTAACCAACCAGATTCCAGTGTTTGCTGCTGTTATATTTGAATTTTCAATTTTAACATCGTTTGCATAATGTATCTCTATTCCCCTACCAATCGTTGAACCAGTACTTACTATATTACAATTTTTAATTGTAAGTGCATTTCCATTAGTATACCAATAAAGTTCTGCAATACCTCTTCCATCTCCAGAAGTTATAGTATGCCCCTGACAATCCAATGTTATTCCAACATGATTTATATTAAAGCAAGTACCTGTTGAAGAAACATCTGAAGTAAGCTTATAAGTTGTCGTTGGAGAATCAAGTGTTCTACATGAGTTAATATTCACTTCATCTCCTTCAAAGTCTGAATTCATCAAACCAATTAACAAATCAATTCTTTGACCATAAATAGTATCTCCTGCAACAGATTTGGCACTAGCAAGCATACTTCTCATTGTTCTTAGAACTGTTGGGTCTTCAAGTGCACGGATATAATTATCCTCTGAATATTCTACAAAAGCCTTCATCTGTGAACTTGCAGGTCCATAATATAAAGTATAATATTCTTCAAGTAATGCATCAACATCTAGATTTGTATCCCAATATGCACGAGCAGTAACATAAACATTGAATGATGTAGCAGCAAATGTATCCCATTCTCGATTATCTAATGGCCAATTGCTATAAACTTCCATAAATTCACCTTTAGAATTACTCTTAAGATCATCTAAATCTTCAACGATTATATGAGGAAAATAACTTGGAATTCCTTGAGTGAAAGTGTCAGGCCTATTATGTAAATAGTAATCATAAGTGTAAATTTCTTTTGAAGGAAGAATATCTAACCACTGGTTCTTTAAATCCAAATACTTTTGCCTTTCTTGTTCTGAAGCAAAGTCACTTCTCCATCTTGTTATCATAACAACTAAATTTGGAGCAACAGGTTTTGAAAGATTTCTAGGAGGAAATAGATAAGGAGGATATGCTGCATTAATAATTTTCTTTCCAGAATATTTTGGATCATTGTAAACTTCCCATGCAACATTATTTACATATTCCCAAGTGTATTCTGACAATGCTGATTCAAACCCTCTGCTATCATCTTCCATTGCCAAACATTCAGCACTTGATTCAGAAGGTCCTCTGAATCCATCTGTTGGCATGACATTTACTATAGAACCATTATATAAATCAAACATAGCTTTAACATATTCTACATTTTCCTGTAATAATCCCTGAGAACATAAATCAGGAACAGGATTATCTCCATTCATTCTTACACCATCAAGAATTGCATAATATTCTGGATGCTGAGTTTTTTGTTCATTACGAGATATTACCGCCAATATCCCGTGTGCTGGTCCTCCACCTCCTCCACTCATAAACTCAAAAAAATTATTATTTCTTAAGCTTAATCTCCATTGCAACACATTTTCATAGTCTGGATATAAATACGGTTGAATATGTGCTAATTCAAAATAATAATGAAACATACTTCTCATAGGAACATCAGGATTAATTAATACATTCATATCTCCAAAACCAATACTTGATTTTTCAGGAATAATTGTTCCAATTTCTCCTGGAGCATACCATCTTATTCCTTGATTATATAAAAATTCAAACACAGCATTAAGAGAACCTTTACCATCAGTCATCCAAATATCTTTTAGTCCATTATATTGTTTACCATAATAATCAATATAATCATTTGCCCATTTTTTTCCAGTTAAGGAATCCCATTCTGGATAATTATCAGGACCTGAAAGGATAAATGGAGCATCATCTCCAATCAAAGCCAAGTAGTTTGCTCCAGAAACCATTTTGAATCCATCATTCTCACATCCTTGGCTATTTATACCCAAGTTGTCTGTATAACTACTTCTTCCAATATAAATATGATAATCTTTACTTTGGTTAACAGAATTTGAAATAGGTAATCTAACTCCAGTCATATTATAGATATATATTTGGAAATAGTCTGCTGCAAGTTTAACAATATTTGGAGCATTAGAAGCAACAATAATATCTGCATATCCTACCCCATTTTTAACAATATATCTTAAATTAACATCATCTTTAAGACATGTTCCATTTATTTGACAAGTATATCCAGTTGAACAAGTTCCACAACTTCCTCCACATCCATCACTTCCACAATTTTTTCCAACACAATTAGGAGTACAAACATTTGGAATACATAAACCTAAACTACAAACATATCCAGTTGAACAATTTCCACAATTAACACTCTCTCCGCAAATTATATGTGTTCCACATTGTTTAACTAAAGAAGCACAAGTATCATTACAACTTGGACTTCCTCCGCTACTTCCATCACCAGAACTTCCCCCATCAGAACCTCCCCCACTACTCCCTCCACTTGAACTTCCTCCACCAGAACTTCCACTACTTGAACCTCCAGAAGGTTTTTTATCTTTAACACATTTATAATCCACACATAAATATCCAGAAGAACATCCTTTTCCACACCTATTACCGCAAGCATTGAACCCGCATTGCGCACCAGGTGGGCAGTAATTAGAACATGTGCCTGGCGCTATATATTCGTCTTTGACATTCCCAATAACTTCAACTCCTTCTTCATTAACATAAATTGGAGTAACAGATATTTTTTCAATTTTTGAAGCATTCAATGAAATGAAATTTAAATAAAAATTCCAAGTTTGATTTTCAGGAATTGAATTATTGACTCTTATAACTTCTGTAATGTTTCCATCAGTAACAGCAAAACTCAATCCAACAAATTCTCCTTCTCCAGAATTTCTTTTTAATGTTAAACCTAAAGTATTATCATTTATTTTTTTAACTTGTAATATTTTCAAATCAATATTTTCATCACTAAAAACTTCTTGAGTATTTGGATTTTCACCCTTTACTATAATCCAGATTATTATACATAACAAGATAATTAAAAAACCAATAAGTAAATTAACAGTTAATCTCGATAATTCCCCTTTTTTTTGCATAATATGAATACTTGATTGTTGTTTAAAAAGTTAATTAAATTTAAACAAGTACTCTTTCAAATCAATTTTATTATTTTTATCAATATAAACACCTTCTTTTTTCAACATTTCAATTTTTTTCTTGACACCAAAAGCAAAACCTCCAACTTCTCCATTGGATTTTACAACTCTATGACATGGAACTTTAGGAGCATAAGGATTTTTATTCATTGCATTTCCAACAGCACGATAAGCTTTAGAATTTAATTTTCTCGCAATCTCCTTGTAGGTTGTAACTTTACCTTTAGGAACTTTTACAAGAATAGAATAACATTTTTCATTAAATGATTTTTTTATCATTTATTAAATAAAAATAATATTTTATTAATGTTTTTAGTAAAATATATTCTATTTATATTAATTATATAATGGTAACTTTTAAATATTTCATTTAATATCAAATTTTATGGGTAATTATAAAGAACAATTTAGAGAAATTTTAAAAGGTACAAAAGAAATAATAGATCAAGAGACACTAGAGAAAAAGTTATTTTTAAGTGAAAAAAATAATGTCCCTCTTACAGTTAAGCTAGGTACAGATCCAACAGCTCCTTCATTACATCTTGGTCATATGGTACCAGTTCATAAACTTAAACAATTTCAAGATTTTGGGCATAATGTTATCTTCTTATTTGGAGATTTTACAGCAAGAATTGGAGACCCTACTGGAAGAAGCACTAAAAGGAATATGCTTACTAGAGAAGAAGTAGATTCTTTTGCAAAAGGCTATTTAAATCAAATTTTTAAAGTACTAAAACAATCAAAGACAAAAATTCATTATAATAGTGAATGGTTTGAAAGAATAAATATTTACGATTTTATAGGAAATATTGCTTCTAAATATACTGTTGCTCAACTCTTAGCAAGGGATGATTTCAATACAAGATATAATTCTAATAAACCCATTGCATTAAGTGAATTTTTATATCCTCTATTGCAGGCATATGATTCCGTTGCTCTTAAAGCAGATGTAGAAATAGGGGGAAATGATCAATTATTTAATTTTATGGTTGCAAGACAACTTCAATCTCAATTTAATCAAAATCCAGAAGTCATTATAACCTTGCCCACTATTAAAGGAATTGATGGTCATGAGAAAATGAGCAAATCTTTGGAAAATACAATAAATTTAGACGATTCTCCAGAAGAGATGTATGGGAAGATAATGTCTATAAATGATGAAGTGATGTTAGAATATTATCAGCTTCTTTCTTCTAAAGGATCGGATTATATAAAAAAGATAAAAGATAGAAAATTACATCCTAAAGAAGCAAAAGAAGAGTTAGCATTTGAGATGACAAGTATTTATCATTCTGTTAATGAAGCAATAAAAGAAAAAAATAGATTTTATAAAAAATTTGTAAGAAAAGAAATTCCTGAAGACTTAGAAAAGATTTTAATAAAAAGCAGATATTTGATAAATGTTGTTGATTTAATCTATAAGACTGGAAAGGTTAATTCAAAAAACGAAGCTAAAAGATTAATTCTACAAAAAGGTGTTAGGATTGATGGATCTTTGGTAGAAAATCAGTATAAAAATTATGGATGGGGAGAGTATGTTCTTAATATTGGTAAAAGAAAATATGTAAAGATAATCCTAGAAAATGAAAATTAAAAATAATTTTATAGATTTACACGGAATTCATCTTTTAGACTACGAACCATATTATTCTTCTCAAAGAGATATAAAGAATTCTTTATTACTTTCTTGTCCAGTTCCAGAGGTTTTTTCACAAGTATCTAAGTTTAAAAAAGAGTATAAGGGATATATTGGGATCCTTCCATATAACTATGCTGGTTTTGATAATTCTTTTTATTTCGAAAATGAACAAATGTACAGAGCATATTCTTTTTTAACTCTTAGCGATATGGCAGACTCAGCCATACCTTTTTTTGCAATCTCAGAAAGTGCAGAAAATAAAAAAGGGATAGAGAATATTTTAAATAAATCAGAGTTAAAAAAACCATTTGGTTTTAAATTTCATTCATTATCTTCCCAAAGACCTATAAGTAGTCTGTTAGGAAGTGAAACTATGGATTTTTTAAATGAAATAAACGGAATGGTCTTACTTCATACAGGAAAAGATAGTCTTTCAAATCCTAATCAAATATATACTCTTGCAGAGAAATATGGGTCTGCTACATTTATAGCAGCACACCTTGGATCTTTAAATGAACAATTCCTAAACAATATAAATAATTATGAAAATGTTTATACTGACACTTCAATTTTATCTCATTTAATAAGAAGGATAGGGAAAGAAGGTTCTAGCCCTGAAGAGAGTATTTTGGAATTGCTTTATAAATTTAATTTAGAGGATAAACTACTTTTTGGTTCTGATTATCCATGGACAAGAATTTTTGGAACCTCTCCAGAGAAAGAACGTTCTTTTTTACTAAACTCTAATATCCCAGAAACTGTAAAAGAAAAGTGGTTATTTAAAACAGCAGAAAATATTTTAAAAAGGAGTGGATAAAACTCAAACAAAAAGTTTTTAAAATACAACCACTCTATTAATGGAGGTTAAAAAATGAAAGCGTCAAAAGTTGAAGAAATAATTCGTGAACTGGCTAAAAAGGATTTGCCAAAAATAAAAGAAGAAGCTTTAACTAAAGCAGCCTATCTTAATTAAATCTTCTTTCTTATTTTGTATCCTATTTTTAATAATGTTTATACTTTTAGTTTTGTCAATTAACTCTTGGTATATCTTAGCATCCTCCTTTATTAAATTTGGAAGAATTTCTTTTTCAAAATTAAAAAATAATAAACAACTAATTATATCTACTTCATTAAGGTCTTTAGACAGATAATACGCATTTGCAGGACATCCCCCTTTACAGATTTTTAGATATCTACAATTCACACATTCTTTTCTTTCAATAAACTTAAGTCGATAAAATTTGCTTCTTATAGATTTATACAAAAAAGATATGAATTGTTCTGTTGTTATATTCTTTTTCGAAAGTAATTTCTTTATATTTACTGGCTTTTTTAGAAATGGTTTTAATGTTAAACAGTCCAAAACATTTCCAAAAGAGTCTATTATAAGTCCTCGCGCACCATTGCAATTAGGTAAGCATGGGTGTTGGTTTAATTCCAAATTTGGTGGAGTATAATTTTCTTTTTTATGTAATTCATATTTATAGATGTAGGAGATAGTCATATTAAATGGTTTTCTATCTTTTTCATATAATCTTAAAAGCTTGTTTGATTCTTGACAGAGAGTTTTTATATTTGGAACTCTAAAATTTTTTTCAAGTGCATTCTTTACTAGTCTAGGGAAAGAAATAGTCCATCTATCTATTTTAGTATGTCTTAGGAGTTTGTATGTCTTTATAAGTTCATACACATTATCTTCACTAATTACAGTATTTATACTAACTTTAACAAAAGGGTATGTCTTCTTTATCTTTGAAGCTAATTTAATTATTTTATATGGATCGCTTCCTCTTCTATACTTTTTATGAGCATCTATCCCTTCTAGACTTAAATGGATATGTAGTTTTTCTGGATGAACTTTTACTATTTTATTTAGGTTCTTTTCTAGAATTAAACCATTACTACATAAAGAAACTTCCATATCTTTGCAGGCATTTAATATATCAAAAAATCCATTTTTAAGAAGTGCTTCTCCACCTGTTAAGCGTATGCTATTAACGCCTATCCTTTTACATACATTAATTAGCCTTTTTATTTCCTCAGAATTTAATTCTTTGTTTAATTTCTTTAAGCTTTTTTTATCTTGGATGTTTGCTTTATCATAACAAAAAGGGCAATTAAGGTTGCACAATTTTGTAGTTATTAGAGTCAATTCATTTCCTAATTTAGAGAAAATAAATCGTTCTTTTCCCTTTAAAGTTTTTCCAAGGTATTTTAATGCATTATTCCTTTTTTCTATCTCTTTGTTAATTTCTTTTATCATTGATTAATTATTCCTTCAAGTTCTTGAAGCATCTTCTTCATTTTTGGTTTTTCAAAGTGCTTTCTTGCAGGTTCAAGCAATTCTATAAGTGCATCTGCAACAGCATTCTTTAAATCCATTGGATGTAATTTTTTATCAGCAAAATCTTTTTCCAGTGAAGCATAATTATTGTAAGTTTTATTTCCACCAAATTTTTCTGGTCTTTTTATTTCAAGTTTGCATTTATCTTCTCTAAATAGAAGATATTTTGTCCAATCAAGTATTGGATTAAATTCAGTTTCCCCTTCCAAACAAAATGCTTGGTTTATCTTCCTTTTAATTTCTTCTGGAGAATCGTGTATAAACACACAAGTGTCTGGTTTAGATTTGCTCATCTTTAAAGCAGATAATACTTCCTTCATCTGGTCTTTTGAAACAGGCCAGATAGGGGGTTTTCCTAGTCCTAATAATAAATGGTGATGAACTGCAACTGGTTTTATTTTCTTGCCTTGTTTATCCAATAAAGCATTTTCTTTTAATTTTAATGCAACATCTCTTGCAATAACTTGAGCTTTTCTTTGGTCTAATCCAGCATGAGGCATATTTACTCCCTGAGCAAAAATATCTGCGACTTGCATCGGAGGATAAATTAACTTTGCAAAATCAACAGCCTCTCCTTCTTTTCTACCCATAATTGTTATACTTCTCATCATTCTTGAAAGGCTTGTATTTTTGCTAACCTCCACTACTGTTATCCAATAATCATCATTGTTGTGATACAAATCACTTCCCAATACAAATTTCAGTTTCTTAGGATCTCCTCCAAGGCATTTCAAGCTCGCTTCCATACCCTCTTTGAAATACTCTACTGCTACTCTTTTTATTCTTTCTCTGTCTCCACCTAATTTATCATTTATCCAACTATGCCAATCAGCTAAGAATATTGAACAATCAATTCCAGCCTCCATAAAATCTTTAATTTTAGACATGCACATTAATCCTGTTCCTAAGTGTATTTTCCCAGAAATCTCAAATCCAATGTAATGTTTTATTTTTATTCCACTTTCAAGAAGTGCCTTCAAATCTTCTTCAGTCATAACTTCTTCTGTATTCCTTTTTATAAGTTCAAATCTTTTTTGAGTATCCATTTTAATAGATTGATAATAATTTAATTATTTATAATTCTTTCTAAGATGTCTTTTATCTTTTCAAAAACAGAATTAATTTTCTTTTTTCTCTTCAGCTTTTTTTGTCTGAACCTTCACACCAAGTTCTTCAAGCCTTTTTATATGAGCTTCTATTAATCTTTGAGTATGCTGGATAAGTTTTACAAGTTCATTTCTCTCATTTAAAAGAGTGTTAATAGAACCCTGATGAAAACCGATTTCAACATCTCTTGGAAGTTCTGAAACTTTATTTTTTGTTTCTGTCATTATTTATTTAAAAAAATTCGTATTATAAATGTTTGTTTAATTAAATATTATTAATTTTAAGATTAATAATTGCTTTCAAAAGGTCCTAAATCTGGAGCAGCACCATACCAAACTCTACAATTCTGTCCAGGATGTGCTCCTGCAGTTGAACAGTGATATCCAGGTATAATCATTCCACCATCAATTAAATCACTTCCCTGTGCTAAATGTCCAAATGTAATGTCAGGTAAACTATAATCTGCTTTTCTCGGTCTCATTAATTGCCAAGTATCTAAGCTTACAAAATCTCCATTTGTAACATTATATTCAGGATTAACATAACTAGGTGGCCACCCTAAGTTAGTATTTAAAATCCAAGTATTATGACTCCCTGTATAGAAACTATCAACAGAATAAGCATTTCCTAAAATAGTATATTCTTCTCCAGCAGGTCCAATATTTCTGGATTTATATGCAATATTATTTCTTACAATTCCGCCATATAATCCTCCATAAGCATGTCCATCATAATATGCTAAATTATTAAAGAAAAGAGGTTGACTGGAATCTTGATTATTTCCTCCAAGATTAGTTATAAATCCTGTTCCAGCATCATAAGTAGCAATACAGTTTTTGAAAATTACTTGATGTTCATCTGCACTTAGATTTATTCCAACTACATTTGTTGTCTTAAATCCATTCCTTTCTGTTCCCCATAATTCACTTAATCCAGCATATTTGTCTGTTGCCATAGCCCAACATCCATCAAATACTCTTTTTCCTGAACCATGAGGGTCAAACCCATCATCAGAATAATTAAATGCTCTGCAATTTATCCAAGTGAAATTACCTCTATAATATGTTTCAACTTTCCATCCATCAGCAGCATTTCCTGGTTCTACAGAATATCTGTCAAATAAATTATAAGCATCACAATTTATCCAAGTTGTATTATCTGATTCAAAATAAGGGTATTGGATTTCACTCTGATATCCTGCATCTACAGCATATTGTGCATCTTCCATACTCCATGCTCCACTCCAATGTGAAAAACCTCTTCCATCAATATCATGTACAACAAGATTTTCATATATTATATTTGCACATTGAGCACATCCAATTCCTCCAACTTCAGAATGTGGTTTCCAAGTTCTAGTATAATTAGGAGGACTTTGGTGAACATGTCTTACTGTCAATCCCTTTAAATGAATATATTCCACATCTGCCATACCTATTCCTCCTCCCCAACCAGTATATTGGTCTGGGAGTATTAATTCTTGGTCCATTATTGGTTTTTCACCAGGGTAATTAAAATATCTAATAGGATTTTCAGCAGTTCCACTAACAGCAGTATTGTATGAACGAGGACCATCTATTGACATTCTAGCTAAGTTTGGATCACTAAGCATCCAAACTCCTCCTCTGAAATAAGCAATATCTCCTGGCCCTAATTCTCTAACAACTCTTTGCCAACTATAAAATGGCTTTTCAAATGTTCCAGGATTAGAATCATTTCCCCATAGTGCAACAAAATAAGTATCTCCTGAAACTTCCAGCAAACATACTCCACGAGAACAATACTCTCCATTACCACATTGAACTCCACTACATGTCATCTCACCAGAAGATATACATAAATTGTTATTACAATTATATCCTGTTGGACATTGAGGATAATTGAAAACTGTGCCATCAATATTTCTTGTTCCACACTGATAATCTAAAGCATCCCCGTATCTTAATCCTTTATCAAGATAAACATTATCATAATTTCCTCCACTACTCCCTCCACTTGAACTTCCTCCTCCATTACTCTCGCCATTATTTGAACTCCCCCCATCAGAACCTCCACCACTACTGCTTCCTCCATCAGAATTCCCATCACTACTCTCTCCACTGCCAGAACTTCCACTACTTGAACCTCCACCACCAGAACCTCCAGAAGATGTTTGCTGTTTAATGCATTTATAATTCACACATAAATATCCAGAAGAACATCCACTTCCACATTTTCCTCCACATCCATTAGTTCCACATTGTGCCCCATAAGGACAACTAGGAGAACACACAGGAGATAAATATTCATCTTTAACCTTTCCAATAATTTTAATTCCTTTTTCATTAATATAAATTGGAGTAACAGATATTTTTTCAATTTTTGAAGCATTCAATGAAATAAACTTCAAAGAAAAAACATTCTCTTGATTTTCAGGAATTGAACCATCTACTTTTATTATTTCAGTTGTTGAACCATC
>Ga0208196_1001099_pt1 | contig 30921 bp, 19 predicted proteins | sample AD_JPNNA7_MetaG_FD_184443 | JGI IMG/M metagenome (GOLD analysis project Ga0208196, IMG submission 184443) | Active sludge microbial communities of municipal wastewater-treating anaerobic digesters from Japan - AD_JPNNA7_MetaG (SPAdes) (version 2) | ecosystem: Engineered > Bioreactor > Anaerobic...
AGGGCTCGCCCACGCCAACCTTCGGGATGGTGATGCAAGCGCTAGTATCGAACTGGCAGTCTACGGTGCAGCTAAGCGTGCCTTCGTCAAAACCCTGTCTTTTACAATTCTGGCCGTTAAGGTTAGCGCCCTCGCACTGCTCGCCAGCCTCAATGACGCCGTTGCCGCAGTCAGACTCAATCTTGGTGCAACCGGTGGTGTCGAACTGGCATGCAGCAGTGCAGCTAAGCGTGCCGCCGTCAAAGCCTTGGGTTTCACATGATTGCGAGTTTAAATTCGTGCCGTCGCACTGTTCGTCGCCGTCGATCTCGCCATTGCCGCAGTCAGGCGGAAGCTTGGTGCAGCCGGTGGTGTTAAATTGGCATGTAGTGGTGCAGCTAAGCGTGCCACCATCGAAGCCTTGGCTCTCGCAAGTCTGCTCATTCAAATTCGCGCCGTCACACTGCTCGCCAGCGTCAATCACGCCGTTGCCACAGTCGGCCGGAGCATCGGTGCATCCGCTGGTGTCAAACTTGCAATCTGCGGTGCAGGTAAGCGTGCCGCCATCAAAGCCCTTGGTCACGCAGGTCTGCTCATTCAAATTGGCGCCGTCACACTGCTCTTCAGCCTCGATCACACCGTTGCCACACACTGCCTCCGGATCATCGTCGCCGCCACCGCAGCCAAGCGCCAACAACGCGCCCGACACCAGCAGCACCGGCAGCAACCCACTTTTAAGTCTGTCTCTCATTATGACTCCTCCTGCCACAGCCAAACTCCCAACGAGCGGCCTAGCTCTAGGAACAAAATCGCAGACCCTAACCGCGCAAAGTTACACGATTGGGGGGAATGATAATCATTTTACTATAATGACCGTGAAAGACAATGAGGTCGTGTAGAAGATTTAACCACCGTGCGCCAAACAAAGCCGGCGCACCCCTAACGAAGATTACTTGGGGGTGATGGTTAGGTTGAACGTGCCACAACCACTGAAGGCATCGGCCACGATGTAGTAAGTCGCAGGTGCGGAGCCTTCGTTAGTGATGGTGACTTCCTCTGGATCGTCAGCGCCTTCGACGCACTTGGCGCCACTGAAATCGTTGCACGCAGTTGTCACCCACAGAGATGCGTCAAAGTCAACAACAGGCACCATCTCGATGTAGACCGAAGCACCGGCTGGCAGAGTGATCTTGTAGACCTTCTCATTGCCCTTAGTGTGGTAGTTTGTGCAACTTTCGCCGGTGCCATCAGCGTTATACTCGCTCGTACCTGTACAACTATCTTCACCAGTGAGCTGGATTTCTGCCGTTACCGTTCCGAGGTCTTGAGCGGTGCATTCGAAGGAGACGCAACTCATTGACTCATCGTCCCAACGGTGGTCATCTACGCACTCGCACGTATAACTGTCGCGGACATTGACGCAAGCCTTGGTCGAGTTCGCCGTACTGGTGCAAGGATTCGGGGCGCAGCTATCAACCCAACACTTGCCATCAGAAGCGCACCTCAAGGAACCGTCGTCGTTGCAGCCGTCAGTACCGCACTCGGTGATGGGCGAACAGGCCAAAACAGTGTTGTTATGGTCAATATCCGTCGAGCAGGTATAGCCCGCTCGGCAGTCTGCGTCGATCTCACAGCCCTGGAGGCAGACGGGTACGATCCAGAACACATAGGCCATGCTGACACCCACGCTGTTGGGGTCGCCAGTACAGGGCTGGCCGTCACCAACATGGTCCGGACCGTCAAACTGCATACAGAAGCCGCCGGTGCCACTGTTGTCGCAGTAGGTGTCTTCGCCTGGCGTACCAGAGCCAGGACAGTCAGCGTCGACCTCGCATGGCCCGCCCCATACAGTACCTATGCGCCGGCAGTAATCTCCACTAGACTCCTGTGTGCCGGGTACGCAGTCCGTACAGACGGCACAGCTGCCACTGCAGCCACCAACAGGATCACAGTTGCGGTTGAGGTTAGCACAACCAAGGTATTTACAATCGTCATACACGCAGGCACCGGCTTCGACGTGCTGCCCAAGCGGACAGCTGCAAAAGCCACTGTCTAGGTTACAGCGGCCGGCCACGGAGCATTGGCTGTCGGTGGTACATTTGGCCCAACAAGCGCCATCCCCTTCGCCTAGATCGACACATGCATAGGCGTCACGACACTCACCAGAAACCCCGGGAGTACATTTCTTGGCGCAGAGGCGATTGCCACCGGCACTCACACAGATATTGGCTGGATCCCAACAGTCACGTTCCTCTGTACATTTATCAACGCAGTAGCCACTAGGCAGACCCTTGTTGAGTTCATCCCAACACAAGCCAGAAGCGCAATCTGCGCCGGTTGTGCAGGGGCCACCCACTGGCTGAAGCGAGCCGTAGTTGCAATTTGTAAAGTCCAGTTTGCATTGGGCACTACAGGTGAGCGTGCCCTCAGCAAAACCAAAGTTAGAGCAAGAGGCCCCGCCAAAGTCTAGGCCATCGCACTGCTCGTGACCTTCCTTGACGCCGTTGCCGCACTTACCAAGGCTTGAGATGGTGAGCGTAAACGCGCCGCAGTCCTCGTAGGCATCAGCGATTATGTAGTAGGTCTGGTCCTCGGTCGTGTCATTATGTACTACCACGGTCTCAGGATCGTCTGCGCCAACAACACATTTAAGTCCAAGGACGTCATCACAGCTGGTGGTAACCCAAAGCGACGCGTCGAAATCTGTTGGCTCCATATGCACCTCGACTGCCACCCCAGCAGGCACGGTCAACTTGTAGACAAGCTCCTTGTCCTCACTAGTGTAACGAGTGCAGCTAGACACGCCACTGCCACCCGCGTTGTAGAGCGAAGTACCGTTACAGGTGTCACCAGCTTGTTCAATGAGCGTGCCGTCAAGCGTCCCAAGGTCGATTGCGCTACACTCAAACGCAACACAAGCATCCGCATCACCGTCCCAGATGTAGTCTTCGTTACAATAGCAGCGATATTCATCAAAATAGCGCTCGCACTCGCCAGTGGCATTGGCCAAGCCATCACATGGATTATCTAAGCAGGCGTCCTCCAAGCAGTAGCCACTGGCTTCGTTGCAGTACAAGCTTCCGTCGGGGTCGTTACACCCTTTAGTGGCGCAGTCATCAATCAGCTCACATAAACCTTCGGAACCGCAGGCCATGCCAGCTGGACAGTCAGTATCATCTGTGCATTGCGTCTCGCAAAAGCCCCGATCATTACAGGTGCCGGTGTCAGGACACTGTGGATCCCCAGTGCAGGCAGGCCAGCAAGCGCCAGCGCCCTCGCCAAGGTCCTCGCAGTTATAGGCATCACGGCAGTCGCTGCCACCAGGCGCACATGAACGAAGACACAGGTACTCGCCTACGTCGACGCAGATGGCGTTCGCATCATCGCAGCTCCCGTCTCCGTTACATGGTGCAGCACAGTAGCCACTCGGGAAGCCTTGAATCACCTCGGTGAGGCAAAGGTCCGACTCACACTCAATGTCTCGGGTACAGGGCTCGCCCACGCCAACCTTCGTGATGGTAATGCAAGCGCTAGTATCGAACTGGCAATCTGCGGTGCAGCTAAGCGTGCCTTCGTCAAATCCCTGTCTTTTACAATTCTGGCCGTTAAGGTTAGCGCCCTCGCACTGCTCGCCAGCCTCAATGACGCCGTTGCCGCAGTCAGACTCAATCGTGGTACAACCGGTGGTGTCGAACTGGCATGCAGCAGTGCAGCTAAGCGTGCCGCCATCGAAACCTTGGGTTTCACATGATTGCTCATTCAGATTCGCACCGTCGCACTGTTCGTCGCCGTCGATCTCGCCATTGCCGCATTCAGGCGGAAGCTTGGTGCAGCCAGTGGTGTTAAATTGGCATGTAGTGGTGCAGCTAAGTGTGCCACCATCGAAGCCTTGGCTCTCGCAAGTCTGCTCGTTCAAATTAGTGCCGTCACACTGTTCGCCAGCATCAATCACGCCATTGCCACAGTCGGCCGGAGCATCGGTGCATCCGCTGGTGTCAAACTTGCAATTTGCGGTGCAGCTAAGCGTGCCGCCGCCAAAGCCCTTGGTCACGCAGGTCTGCTCATTCAAATTCACGCCGTCACACTGCTCGCCAGCCTCAATGACGCCGTTGCCACACACTGCCTCCGGGTCGTCGTCACCGCCACCACAGCCAAGCGCCAACAAAGCGCCAGACAACAGCAGCACTGGCAGTAGCCCTCTTTGAAGTCTTACCTTCATAACTTTTCCTCCTTCAACAGCGGAAATCCCGCAAGGCGGTTCCGCTTTGGGAACAAAACCGCGGTCATCCTCGTGCACACCGACCGCGTCAATCTGACATCCGGGAGCACGACGTACCACCACAACAAGGGACAAAAAAAACCGTGAACAAGTCTACATATTTCGCCCTTTATTGTCAATCGACTCTCATGATACAAGTGTCATAAACGAGCTGCAAAAGGAGGTCACTGAAGGGTGATTGTAAGGTCGAATGTACCACAGCCACTAAATGCATCGGCCACGATGAAGTAGGTCATAGCCTCAGCTCCCTCGTTCGTGAGGATAAGTTCCTCTGGGTCGTCGGCACCAACGACACACTTGGCTCCATTAAAGTCGTCACACGCCGTCGTCACCCACAGGTTGGCGTCGAAGCCACTGGGTTCCATCTTGATCTTGACCGAAGTACCCGCGGGTAGAGTGATCTTATAGAGGATCTCCTCACCCATAGAGCTATAGCCCGTACAACTGACACCAGTTCCACTAGCATCGAAAACCTTTGTGCCAGTACAAGAGTCCACCTCAGTTAGCGTAATATCCTTGGTGACCGTGCCAAGATCGGTGGCAGGACAAGTAAACGCACAGTCGGAGATATCGAAGCGGCAGGCAGCAGTGCATCCAAGCTCACCGCCCTCAAACCCTAGCTCCTCGCAGCTTACGCCGTTAAGTTCAGCACCATCGCACTGCTCGTCCCCCTCGATGACGCCATCGCCGCAACGCGACATTTTGCTGATGGTGAGTTTAAACGCGCCGCAAGACTTGTAGGCATCAGCAACGATGTAGTAGGTCATCCACTCGGACGTGTCGTTTGTGAACACGAGGGACTCATGGCCGCCGGTAACAACAGCGTCGACACCAGCAACACAGTAGCGCCCAAGGGTGTCGCTGCAGTCAGTGGTAACCCACAGCGAGGCGTCAAAGTCGTCACTTGGCTCCATATCCACCAAAACCACTTGGCCAGCTTGTACGGTCAGTTTGTAAACGAGCTCCGTATCTTTGGTGCCGTAACCAGTGCAACTCGTAACACCGTTACCACCTGCGTCATACAGTGCTTGGCCGGTACAGGTGTCTTGAGATTCTAGCGTAATGGTGTTGGTTAACGTACCCAAGTCTATCGCGTTGCATGTAAAGCTGATGCACCGACGTGTGGCTATGTCCCAGGTGTGGTCCTCGTCGCAATCGCAGATGTAGTCGTCTAAGCTGCGTACACAGCCGGTGGCATTGGCCACTCCATCGCATGGTTGGTAGGCAGCGCAGAAGTCCAAGAAGCAGTAACCAAAGAGTTCCAAACAATAAAAAGCACCGTCGGGGTCATTACAACCAAAGCTGAGGCAGTCGGAGATCTCTTCACACACGCCATCGCTGCCACACTTAAAGCCAGCAGTGCAATCGGCGTCGACCGCACATTTTTTGTCGCAAAGCCCCTTAGCGTTGCACTTGCCCGTGCTAGGACACTGGGCATCGTCCGTACAAGAGGGCAAGCACACGGCCTTACCGCCGCCGGCGTTTTGGCAGGCGTAGCCGTCACGACAGTCACTGCCACCCAAGGTACATGAGTCCATACAGAGGTAGTTGCCATAGTCTACACAGACGCCGCTCACGTCGTCGCAGGAATAGTCGGCATCGCACGGCACAACACAGTAGCCACTGGGAAAACCGTGAACCAGCTCGTTTAAGCAGAGGTTGGACTCACACTCGGCGTTGCTGGCGCAGGGCTCGCCCACGCCTGCCTTGGGGGTCTTAGTGCAGGCGCTTGTGTCAAACTGGCAGGTCGCCGTGCAACCAAGCTCGCCACCGTCGAAGCCCTGGGTCGCACAAGTCTGGGCGTTTAGATTCGCCCCATCACATTGCTCGTCAGCGTCGATCTTGCCGTTGCCGCAAAGCACGTCATCATCGCCACCGCCGCCACCATCGCCACAGCCCAATGCCACCAACAAGCCAGCCAGCAAAAGCACTGGCGGCAACCCGCTTTGAAGCTTACTCCTCATTGTGTCTCCTCCTGTCACAACGAAACTCCAAGAATGCGACAAAGGCTACTGAATCACCTCAGCGTTTGTCAAACGATCTTGTTACCCGGAAGTGAAAAGTTAGGAAGGCTTAATCAACGCACTTTGTGAGGCTTATGACGCATTGGTCAGTGCAGTCGAGCTCGCCGCCGGCATAGCCGAAGCCAGCGCAAGTCTTATCGCCAAAATCGATCCCGTCGCACTCCTCACCGTCATCGATCACATCATTGCCGCAGTTGGTGCAGCCGGTGGTATCAAACTGGCAGGTTGACGTGCAGCCAAGCTCGCCGCCGACAAAGTCAAAGTCAGTGCAAGTGTGTTCATTCAAGTTAGCACCATCGCACTGCTCGTCATCATCAATCACATCATTGCCGCAGTTGTTGCAACCGCTGGTATCAAACTGGCAGGTTGACGTGCAGCCAAGCTCACCACCGACAAAGCCTTGGTCAGCGCAGGTCTTATCGTTCAAGTTAGCACCGTCGCACTGCTCGTCATCATCGATCACACCATTGCCGCAGTCAGGCTCAACATTGGTGCAGCCGCTGGTATCAAACTGGCAGGTTGACGTGCAGCCAAGCTCACCACCGACAAAGCCTTGGTCAGCGCAGGTCTTATCGTTCAAGTTAGCACCGTCGCACTGCTCGCCATCATCGATCACACCATTGCCGCAGTTGTTGCAGCCGCTGGTATCAAACTGGCAGGTTGACGTGCAGCCAAGCTCACCACCGACGAAGCCTTGGTCAGCGCAGGTCTTATCGTTCAAATTCGCGCCGTCGCACTGTTCACCTCTGTCGATCTCGCCGTTTCCACATGGAAGCGGTGGCGCCGTACAGGCGTTGGTGTCAAACAGACAGGCCGCAGTGCAGCCAAGCGTGCCGCCATCAAAGCCCAGGGTCTCGCAAGTCTTTTCGTTTAGGTTCGCACCATCGCACTGCTCGCCTCTGTCGATCTCGCCGTTACCGCAGTTGGGCGGTGGTGCCGTGCAAGCACTCATGTCAAACCGGCAGGCAGAAGTACAGGAAAGCTCACCACCACCAAAACCGTGGGTTTTACAAGTATGACCGTTAAAATTCGAGCCGTCACACTGCTCATAACCATCGATTTTACCGTTACCGCAATCAGCTGGCGGTGCCGTGCAACCGCTGGTGTCAAACCGACAGAGCGAGGAGCAGCCAAGTTCGCCACCACCAAAGCCCAGGGTCACACAAGTGTGGCCGTTCAAATTCGTGCCGTCACACTGCTCGCCGCCGTCCAAGATGCCGTCGCCACAAACACCCGTACCAGTGGTACAGGCGCTAGTGTCGAACGTGCAGTCACTGTTACAGCCAAGCAAACCGCCTATAAACCCTTCCGTCACGCACGTGGCCAAGCCGAGTTCACTGCCATCGCAATCCTCGCCACCCTCAATAGCGCCGTTGCCGCATACCCCATCGTCGCCACCACCGCAGCCAAACGCCACCAACGCACCCCCCAACAAAAGCACCGGCACCAAGCCACTTTTAAGCCTATCCCTCATTATGTCTCCTCCAGTCACCACAAAGGACAAAAAACACGGCGAAGGGTAACGACTTACCACTTGCCTGTCAATCAACTTTCACAGTATTTAATCCTGGATGAAGACCAAAATCATTGGTGTAACGAGAATAAACTGAGCCTTTGTGCGATAGCACAAATTCAGCAACTGGGGATCACTGGACCTTGATGGAATGATCAAGCTCGCTCAATGGCTGCGTTGGTCTGGCGGTTTCCGATGGCTAGCACGAAGGCGCCGACCAGAACGATTATGATTCCAAGTCCGTGTAGGAATTTAACCTGTTCACCAAATATCGTAATAGCGGCGATGATCGGCACCGTGTTGCCTACGATTGTACAAATGGAGGCGACGATGCTGGCCCTGCCATTGGCAAATGCGGTCTGGTAAAAGATAGAGCCAATGATGTTCGTGGCGATAACTAAAATGATTGGGTAATCAGTCAGGATACTTTTGACCGCTGCAAGCTGAAAAAGGTCCGCACTACCAATCTCAGCCTCAAAGCGCATCATCATAAGCTTGGCAGCAACGTTTGCCAGACCAAACACAAGCCCTGCCGAAAGCGCCAGGGAAAACTCGATACTGATGCCTACCCGGCCCAAAAGAAAGGCGGCCGCGGCGGCCAGTGAAAAGGCGACAAAGAATATCAGTAAGTATGACCCGCCAGGTAAAACCGCCGTCTTGCCTCCTCCGGCGATACTGACCAGTATGACGCCGGCTAGCACCATCAGGATCCCGGCCCACTCAATGACACTGACCTTTTCCTTCAGCCAAACGACGCCGACAATGGCCGACACAGCCACCGTCAGGCAAAGGATAGGCTGCACAACAGTAACGTCGCCGTAGCCGAGGGCAACCAAGTAAACCCCACCACCGCCTAGCATCATCAACGTGCCCAGAAGCCACAACCAGTTGGTGAAAAGCGTCTTTACAACCAAGCCAATCTGGCGGACCACGTTCTTAAGAGAAATCTTGGGAAAACTAGTGGACATCCCGTGTTTCTGGAACACGTTTCCAAAACCCCAAAGAACAGCAACCACAAGAGCAAGTATAACGGCCATCACTCCTCCTGGAAAACCGACTGTCGGCCATTGTATGCTTGGACGCTTGCATTTGATAGGGAAATAAAACGGCAGCAACATGCGATTTAGCAGGATCTTTGATTTAATAACGAGCTGGATGTTTGCCCAAGGGCGCCAGTTGACTGTGCTTGGCTGCCGTAACAAGCGGTGTTTTGGGCAATCGAACGGTAACTTGGGGTTAGTTTTCTTGTTTTTTTCGATTCAATTATTGGGTATACTTTTCTGCAGCATGTTTTTGTGGGGATTAAAGATGAAGACGCCGAAGCTGTTTTCACAGTCGTTAGGGGGGCAATGGTCAGGCTACGTCATTGGGCTTTGTGTACCAATGATGCTTGGCGCTGTGATTGTGTTTGCCGGTTGTGGTGGCGATGAAAAGACGCCTGAGTATGAAAAGGGTGAGTGCGACGAAGGCTATGTGTGGAGCTCGAATGGCTGCGTCGACATCGATGAATGCGCAACAGGGACGCACGATTGCGCCGTAGCGGCGATTTGTACCAACACGTCTGGCTCATTTTCCTGCGCCTGTCGTGAAGGCTGGGTGGGCGATGGTAAGACTTGCGCTGATGTGGATGAGTGCGCTGATGGCACGGCCGCATGCGATGAAAACGCCACATGCCTGAACACCGAAGGGGCATATGAATGTGCCTGTAGTGACGGCTGGGTGGGCGATGGCAAGACCTGCGAAGACGTGGATGAGTGTGCTGATGGCACGGCCGCATGCGATGAAAACGCCTCGTGCCTGAACACCGAAGGGGCATATGAATGCGCCTGTAATGATGGCTTTAAAGGCGACGGAAAGGACTGCGAAGACGTGGATGAGTGTGCTGATGGCACGGCCGCATGCGATGAAAACGCCTCGTGCCTGAACACCGAAGGGGCATATGAATGCGCCTGTAATGATGGCTTTGAAGGCGACGGAAAGGACTGCCAAGACGTGGATGAGTGTGCCCTTGAGACCCATGACTGTCCAGAAGACATGACCTGCAAGAACACGGAGGGAGGCTTCAACTGCGAATGCCCACCTGGATTAGTCGAAGAGGGTGGCACTTGCATAGACCCGGCAAAATGGGTTGCCGTTGCGTATTTAGGAAGCGGCCTTGGCATGCTTGACACGGACACGATGGTCATTCACGGCCCATTTTTAAAGGGACGACTCGGGTATGATCAAATCTTCGACATAGCCGTTACCCCAGACGGCAAGACAGCTGTGATACTGGTCGGCTTTCCCAGTATCGTCTACTTCGTCGACATATCGAACGTTATGGCTCCGACAATTTTGGGCGCCCTTCCGACACACCTATACCCCCTATACCCGTTTGACATCGCCATAGACGCGAAAGGAAAGTACGCACTGATGGTAAGTGAGGATTATTATACCATTAGAGTTATTGACATTGCCGCGATGGAGCTTGTGGATGAATTCTATTCCCCGGATTCATGTCACAGCTCGGTTGAAATAGCCGCTGATGGAACCGTGATTACGACCTGTAATGATGAGCCCCAAGTCACTTCCCTTACGCTCGCAGACGATGGACAACTGAGCCTAGTCGCGACACATAATTTGAGCGATCACCCGTTCTACGGAAGGAATATCGCGATTGCTCCTGATGGTAAAACTGTTGTAGTTTCAGGGACTCATGAACCTTTGGTTTACGTCAAGGCCCTTAAGCCCAAGCGCCAGTCGGAAGAACCAGACCCAACCTATCCGCTGTTGGTGCTTGAGATTACCAAGCCAGGTCATGTCAAGATTAAAAGCATGCTGGATGATATTCCACGGATAGTTCAGGCTATGGCCTTTGATAGGACTGGAAAACACGTGTACATGCTTGGCAACAACGGCTATGTGAGTTCGATGCACAAGCCTTTGCCCGCACCGGTTTTAGATACGGAAATGGACCTGTTTATGGTCGCAGATATCGAGTCTCCCGGAGTTGTTAACTTTAATCCGGATGTTTTGGTAAACCTTCATCGAAAATCGTCTGATATTTACAGCGGATTAGACTCGCTGGTTGTTCGTGATGACAAGGCCTGGGTTGGATATGCTAACTATTTGTACGAATACTCCCTCGACCCTGCCTTGGTCAGGTACGTTACCGCTGTTGATCTGAACACATTCGAGGCAAAACGCGTTCCAGCCGACGGCATGGTCGCCGCCTTGGCAAAAGTGCCGCTTACCTCGACGTCGGTCGAGATACCAGAAGAAACCGCAAGTTGCCAAGGCCATTGTCTTGAGGTTGTCGCAGAAGACCCTCCATTTGGCGTTGGAGGTTTCAACCGCAGTCAGCGATGTTTTTGCGAGCCTGGCTGTGAGGTTTGGGGTGACTGCTGTGCGGACTATGCAGAGGCATGTAGTGCCTGCGAGCTAAACGATTGCAGGGCGGATCAGACCTGCTTGAACATGGAAGACGGAAGATACGAGTGCGGATGCATACCTGGCACCATTGAGGTTGATGACACTTGTGAGGTTATTGATGTCTGCGGCGCAGAAGGTGGCGAAGCTTTGTGCAAACCGGGAGCCACATGCGTTAACAATTGGATTTTCGGCTACCTATGTATTTGCAACGACCCATTCATCTCTGATGGCCTAGACGGCTGCATGTGTGATCATGGTTATAGGGAGGGGGGCGAAAGCGGGTGCGAAGATATTGATGAATGCGCTGAAGGACAGCACGACTGCTTCGACGACGCTGATTGTGTCAATGTAGAAGGCGGATACTATTGCGCAAGCACCCCTGCTTAAGGGTAGCAGTCTTGTCTTGGTCGTTTGATGCCATCGTTAGAAACATTGCTTGGATTTTTTGCCGCTTCATTGGTGCTGGCTATAAGTCCTGGCCCAGATAACTTGTTTGTATTGACCCTTTCCACTGTTCATGGGCGTAAGGCTGGGCTTATTGTGACTTTGGGGCTGTGTACTGGATTGATGGTGCACACCTTGGCCGTGACCTTTGGAGTGGCCGCCATTTTCCAAGCCTCTGACCTTGCCTTTATGGCCCTGAAGTATTGTGGTGCCGCGTACTTGCTTTACCTTGCTTGGTTGGCGTTTAGGGCCAAGGATGTTGACGGCGGCAACCAAGATGCCCCTGCGGCCGGGAAGCTGTACAGGCGAGGCATCATAATGAACATAACCAATCCCAAAGTTTCGATATTTTTCCTGGCCTTATTGCCTCAGTTTACAGACCCATCAAAAGGCTCCATCGCCGTCCAAATGGTTGTGTTAGGCGGAGTTTTCATCCTTTCAACCCTGATCGTTTTTGGCGCTGTAGCCTTGGCCGCAGGCAGCATCAGCGCGTGGATGCTTAAATCAAAACGCGCCCGCGTTTGGTTAAACCGCCTGTCAGGGTTGGTGTTCATCGCCTTGGCTATCCGCTTGGCCACTATCCACCGTTGATGCTTCTGGGCGGGGCTTAATTACGTATTTCGAAAGTGGCATTTACTTTAGATGAAAGCCTGGCGGTAGTGCAGCTGGGGCTGACCAGCACGCAACAACTTGTTTTAATAGACATATTTCAAACACAACAATCTGGCACAAGTATTGCCAAGTCTTGGCTACGTTGGGATTTCTTCTGAAGGAGAAGACATGAAGAATTCTGTTACCCGTGGCCCGCTGCTCATCGTGGCAGCGTTTTTGTTTACCGCCCTGCCAGTCAGCGCCCAAGAGGCAGGGTATGACCCGGACCTTCTGGAAGGGCTGATCGAAGATGATTCCTCAGCCAGTACCCCGGAAACTGCCGCACCGGCTGCCGTTGAAGAGGCTAAAACCTCAACCGCAGAAAGCCAAGAGGCTTCAGGCAAGGACTCTGTGGCTACCAGTGAGGATGCCCACAGCGAAGAAGGCCCCAGCGAAGAAGGCCAAGTCGAACATACTGACGGAGGCCTTCAGATCTACGAATCCGAAGACACCGTTGTGACAGGAACTAGAACTGCAAAGAGGCTATCCTCAACGCCAGTCAAGACTGAAGTAATCGGACGCACCGAACTAGAACAGAAAAACGCCTTCAATCTGGCAGACGCACTTGAAAGTGAAACAGGCGTAAGAGTCGAAAACAACTGCCAAAACTGCGGCTTCAACCAGGTCAGACTGAACGGACTGGAAGGCCGCTACACCCAAATCTTGATCGACGGCAGACCAGTAGTTTCATCAATGGCTGGTGTCTATCTACTGGAACAGATTCCAGAAGAGATGATCGACCGCCTAGAAATCGTCAAGGGCGGAGGCTCTGCGCTGTATGGCGGAAACGCGATAGGCGGTGTCATAAACGTGATAACGACTCGCCCAAACAAGAGCTTTGCGAATATGTCCATCCAGGCAGGAGGATTGGGGATTGGCGTCAACGGCATCGGCGATGAAGGATTTGACACCAAGCTTTCGGCCAGTGGAGCTGTCGTCAACAAGGCCAAGAACCTGCGGTTGCACGTGTTTGGGTCGGGACGCATTCGTGGCGACTACGACTACGACATGGACGGATTCTCTGACATTGGCCGCCTAAGAGGAGTCAACGCCGGTGCCGAGGCGTTCTTTAACCCAATGCGCGATGCAGAACTGTCAGGAAAGTTTCACGCAATTCACGAAAACCGACGAGGCGGCGACCAGATGGTGCTGCCTGAACACGACGCTTGGGTGGCAGAATCGGTCAAGATGTACCGCTACTCTGGAGACATCAACTGGACACACAAGGTAAATGACCTGTTTGATTACCAGATAGGTTACAGCATCGCCCACACCCAACGAGACTCATATTACGGCAGTGGTGGAGGCGTCAGGCTGCCTGAAGTGCCTGATTCCATAGCCGACTGGAACCAGCAAATGCTGGACGAATTCCTGGAAATCTACGGTTCAAAACTGACCGCGCTTAAGGCGTACGGAAACACCACTAACCCGGTTCACGTAGTCGACGGCCTGATGAACTTCAACTTTGATGCTAAAGGCAAACACATAATTACAACGGGGTTACAGTTCAGCGCCGACATGCTGAAGGATCAGTATCCAGGATACCAAGAAGTCATGCCACCCCTGGACGAGACCTACACCGACATTGGCGCGTTTGTGCAGCACAACTGGGAATTCGCGAAATGGGGCGAGTGGGTAATTGGCCTTCGAATCGACAAGCACTCTGAGTTAAAGCAAGTGATCCCAAGTCCTAGGCTGGCTCTGATGTTCAAGCCCGCCGAATGGCTTAGGATGAGGACTTCTTTCTCGACCGGTTTCAGGGCTCCTCAGATCTTTGATGAAGACCTACACATCACGATCATCAATGGCGAAGGACAGTGGATTAACAACCCCGCGAATCTTGAGGCGGAAAAATCCTACTCGGTTTCACAGCAGTTGGAATTCGTTACCCCGATTAACAACGCATGGAGATTTAGAGGCTCGGTCAACGGTTTCTTCACCATGATCGATGACGCATTTGCCTTGCACCAAAACGACAATCCCGACACCGAAGGCATAATGGAGTTTGATCGAATCAACCGTGGCCGAACGATAGTTGGCGGGATCGAGGCCGAGGTCTCGTTCAAGATGAGAAACATCCTTGAGATCGGAACAGCCTGGACGTGGGAACGCTCATACAACTCTGAAGAAGACCCGGACTTTGGTACCAAGCACATTTTTAGAACACCTGAGGTGTACGGTTCCGTCACCTTTACGGCAACACCTTACAAGGGGCTTGAACTGCGCACGGCTCTTGATATCACGGGCCCGATGTGGGCGCCTCACTATGCTGGATATATTGCGGAAGATCGTTTAGAAAGGACTCCCTGGTTCTTTGACTGGGATATCAGCGTTGGGTACAAGGCCGAGTTCAACAATGGCGCCTATATCAAGCCGTTTGTAGTTGTGTACAACATCTTGAACTCATTCCAGAAAGACATGGATCAGGGCATGGATCGCGACGCTGGTTATGTTTATGGACCGCGCATGCCAAGGGCGATTTTCGGCGGTATCAAGTTTGGAATCTAAGTTGGTCAACACACTGGGAGCCAGCCTATGAACAAAGGCAAGTTCTTAACTATTTTAGTGGTCCTGACTGCGGTTGGCTCGTTGGCGACTGCACAGGAAAACCAGTTCAAACAACGAGCTCAAAAGCTGGCCGATCTGCGAGGTGAGATCGGAAGGCTTGAATCCAGAATCCAGACAGAACGTGAGACCGGACTCAACGAGGTTCAATCGCTGATATCGCAGACAGAAGAGCTGGAACTACTGATTCAAAAAGAAAAAATCCGGCTAAAGACCCTTGAACGCATGATTACTGAAAAACGAGACGCGGACAGCGCTGCGAAACAAGCGGTTGAAGAGCTGAAAGCACCGGTGCTAGCGGCGATTCAGTTGATTCGTGAGACGGTCATGGCGGGGCTTCCGTTTCGTCTGGAAGAGAGGCTTGCAGAGCTTGACCATTTGCAAGCCAGCCTGACAGGCAACACAGCCGACGCACTGACGGTCGCTTCAAGGCTGTGGCAATTCGTCGAGGATGAATTAAAGCTTTCAAGCGAGACTGGACAATATCGCCAAGTAATTGAAATCGAAGGTGTAAACATCCTAGCTGACGTTGTCAGGGTCGGGATGATGCTGATGTTTTATCGCACTGAAGACGGGCGATACGGGACGACCACCAAAAAGGAAGGCCTGTGGGCGTTTGAGCAGGTAACCAACAAAGAGGCAACCGATGGGATCGACGCTCTATTCGATTCACTGAGGCGCCAAGTCAGACAAGGCAGATTCAACCTCCCGATAAGGCTTGAGATTCCGGGAGGTAGCGCACGATGAAAACGCCTAGATTAATAATTCCAATCGTGTTGGTGTTTTTGGCTGCGACAAAACCTGCTTTTGGGGCCGACCTTGAAGCGGTGTACGCGGCTGAACTTGCAGAGCTTGAGGCTGAACGCGACCGAATGCTGAAGGAACTGGACCACATTCGAGAGCAAAACCGCAAGGATATAGATTCGCGTCGAGGCCAGATCCTGTTTTTGGGCGACCGTCTGATGCAGCTGCGCCTGGAAAGCGATAAGGCAGAAAGTGACTTGGCTCGCTTGGAAGACCTGCAGGAATCCGGGTTGTCAAAACGTGACCAGTTTGATTCGGCCATCGACCAGGCAAGCACCACGCTTTTGAAGGCTGGGGAGGAACCATTCGATGTCGACCAGGATCCGCTGGAACTGATACCAAGAGTCTTCACGGCTGCAAAGAGCCTGCTTGAAGCTAGGGCCACTATCTCGACGCGAGATGGCAGCTATTTCATGAAAAGCGGCCTTGAAGCCAAAGGCAAGATCCTAATGTTGGGGCCGATGGCGGCTTTTGCATCCGGACCTGAAAGTGGCCTGCTGGCGTTGGCCGGTACGGATTCGTTTAGGGTCGTGCATACCATCCCCCCAGAAACTCTGGCCCCTATCTTTGATGAAGGCTGATTTTTAGAGGTCACTCCAGTCTTTCTGATTGATCGACTGGCGGGAATGGACGTTGACGACCGGGAACAAACCGTTTTGGAACACCTGAAAAGTGGCGGCATCATTGTCTGGCCTATCATCGGGCTTGGTTTGCTGGCGATTTTGGTCTTCTTTGAACGTGTGTTCACCTTGGCAAGACTTGGCATTGGAACTGAGAAACAGATTAAAAGCGTCTTGGAACACGTAGCGGCTGGGCGCGTGACCGACGCTGAAAAGGCCTGCGAAGGAAAGTCAAATTGCGCTTCCAAAGTGATGAAGGTGGCACTAAAGAACCGGGGCATTTGCCGTGCAGACTACGAAAGCTTGGTTAATGAAACCCTGCTGGCGCAGCAAAACAGACTGGAGCGCTTTTTGCAGCTTCTGAACGTCATCGCTGCAGTGGCTCCGCTGCTTGGACTTTTGGGTACCGTCACAGGCATGATTGCGACTTTCGACGTGATCACAACCCACGGTACTGGAAATCCCAAGCTTCTGTCGGGGGGTATTTCCGAGGCGCTGGTCACTACTGAACTCGGATTGATTGTGGCGATTCCGGTTCTTCTATTGCATGCGTTTTTGGCAAGCTGGGTCGACAAGATCTCCGGCAACATAGAGCGAGCGGCTTTGAAACTTTCGGCTGCCTTGAATTGTGGATTTGCACAAAAAACAACCGCGGATGACCAAGACGACACGGCCGCAAGTGACCAAGACGACATAGACGCGCCACACGCTGCACCGAGGGAATCATGAACGGCGGGTTTGCAGACAAGGTGGTTGCAACGATAACCACCATAGTCGACTACGCCGAAGCTGGCGGTGTGGTAGTCATCCCAATCGAGATACTGGCTCTATTTTTGTGGTTTTTCGTAGTGGTGCGATTTTTTACTCTCAGACGAGGCACGCGCAGTCCCGTTGATGAGTTGGCTACCACGCTGTTCAACCAGAAAGCGCCGAATCTAGCGGCTGGCCTTGACCCAAACGGGGTGTTAAGTTCAGCAGTGCTGGAAATGGCAGACTTGCTGAAAAATCCTGCAAATTTAAATGGATACGCCCTAGACGAGATCATGTTAGGGTGCGAGAACACTCTCAGGCGTTACCAACGCGGCATATCCATCATAGTCGTACTGGCACCGTTGCTAGGCCTGCTTGGAACAGTTACCGGCATGATAGCTACGTTTGAATCCCTGAATTCCAGTGCAGGAGATGGCGGCATCGCGGGGGGAATCTCCGAGGCGCTGATCACCACCCAGCTAGGCCTTGGAGTTGCAATCCCTGGCCTGCTTGCGGCACGAGTGCTGGAACGGCGGGAACAACGCCTGCGCGGCGAATTGAAAGACCTTAGCGAGGCATTCAAAAGAATGGCTCTTAACGAAGATAAGGAGTCTGCAGAATGATCGGAATCAGAAAAGCGGGAAACAGCCGTGAGACTGGTGAAGTCAACATGGCGCCACTGATCGACATGACCTTTATCCTGTTGATCTTCTTCATGGTCAGCACGACCTTCGTCAGAGATGCGCAGGTCGATATTGAAAGGCCTGGAGCTGCTACTGGGGTACAATCCGATCAGCGCGTTTTAAGGGTAACCATCGATGCGCGTGGAGAAATCTATGTCGACACGCGGCCAGTCAAACCGTGGATGGTTCAAAGCGCGGTACGAGAACAGCTGTCACACAACCCCATCAAAACCGTGCTGGCAGTCGTTGATAGGAGGGTCAACACAGGCAAACTCATTGAAGTGGTAGACCAATGTAGGCTTGGAGGTGCCGAAGAAGTCGGCGTAGCGATAGACCAGGAATTCTGATGGCGACAAACACCCCCAAAACTCGCAAACTGCATCCGCTGCACATCGTTTTGGCGATTGTTGTGACGCTTGTGCTCAACATTGGGGGGATGATCCTGATGAGCGGTCTTAAGGATACTAGTCCACCGCCTGTAACCGGGGAGGTCGGTAAGGTCACAACATTTGAAGTCCAGGCACCACGCGAAAAAAGGAGGCCACCAGCTGAAAAACGCAGCAGACAGCGGGTTACAAAGACTCAGGTCTCTGCAGTTGCCCCACCGAATCTTCCGTCGAGCATCCAGTCCCCGGCGCTGCTTGCGGCCGCTCTGGACCTGTCTGACATGATTGGAAGCGAGCTTCAGGATTCGTCTGGACCAGATGAATTGATAATGAGCGAAAAGACTGTTGACGAACCGCCACGGGCGATTCGCAAGCCGGCGGCATTGTATCCACAAGACGCCGCTGACCAGGGAATCCAAGGCTATGTTCAGCTTAGGCTACTGGTCAATAGGGATGGGATAGTTAAAAAAGTACACGTTGAAAAGGCGGCCCCTGCTGGAGTCTTTGAGGAGGCAGCAAGACAGGCCGCCGTACGCTGGAGTTTTTCGCCTGCCATGTTTGAAGGCCAGCCCGTTTCGGTGTGGGTCCGGCAAAGAATGATCTTCAGCTTGGATGATGGAGGCCTATGATGCGCTTTTTGAAAAATAAAATTGGATGGGCACCACTGTGGTTTGCAGCGGTTTTGTTGACCGCCACAGTAGCTAGCGCAAATGACACTGATGACGGGCTACAGGATCCCCTCACTCCGGTGCGGATCCTGATGAAAAGTGGCAGGTGGTCAAACGCCGAAACGGCGCTGAAACGAATCGTCACGCTTGAAATTAAAAGGGATAAAGAAATCCACGAGAATGAAGAAGATGTAGAACATGTGCATTTGGACCTTTTGGAAGCAAACGCCTTGATGGGGATCATCGACGTGCAGTTCGAACGGCATCAAAGCGGAATCAAGCGCCTGGAAAGGGTTTTGCGTGAACGGCCGAATAAAACATCGTTGTGGATCTATCTTGCACAAGCCAAGGCCTCAACTGGTGACCACGAAGGCGCTTTGGTTGCGCTGGATAAATGCAAAGACCTGTCAGCTCGGCTTCCTGGGTGGTTTATCCTGAAGTCAAGATCTGAAGCTGAGTTACAGAAAATGGACCAGGCTGGAAATACACTTAAGGATGGCCTAGTTGTCTTTCCTGGAAACCTCGATCTTCTTCGGGAGAAATGCATGCTTATGTTCCTTATGGGACTGTATAACGAGGCGGCGCGAACCGCCGCAAGCATGTTCACGGCGGATTCATCAGATTTTTCGGCGTTCTTAATGATGGGAGAGGCCCTAAGAAAGGTCGGAAATTTCCGAGATTCGATCCTGATCCTGGAAGAAGGCGTCCTGCGGTTTCCCAAAGAAACTCAATTAAAGACCCAGCTTGCGTATGTATACGCGCTGGACGGTCAGCATTTGGCGGCAGCCCGGCTGTTTGAACGACTGACCAGAAGCGGCCAGGATTTGGCCTTTGAAACGGCGGATCAGTATCGGCTGGCTGGAAGGCACCAAGATGCGCTGAAATGGAACGGTAAGGTGAAAAATGGGCAACGACGCCAGAACCAACGCTTGGCGATTGCAATCTCGGGGAAACTGTATGCCTTGGCTTGTTCGATGGCTGCTCAGCTGGAACACTGTGGACAAGTAGGTGACAACACGTCATATCAACTGGCATACTCTTGCTTCAGGCATGGGGATTTCCCTCAGTCGATCAGGTTTTTGGACCGGATTTCAGACCCGACGCTGGCCTCATCCGCACAAGGGATACGGGACGCGATTTCCAGGGTAATGTAGCGCGACGCGGGCCTGAAGGGTGCTTTTTCAAACGATGGAGACTAGATGTCACTTCGAACCAGGGTTCTGCTTGCTGCACTGCTAGCTATCGCAATCCCACTGACAGCATATCTGGCGCTGGACTCCACCTTGAATCGCAAGAATCTGCTGAACGACCAAGCAAATTCGCTTCGAATCATTGCGTATTCGATGAACGCCATATTCATGACATGCGATGACATGTGTGTGCAGACAACGCAGGACTTCGTGTCGTCTATGGATCGCATTCACCCAGAAATTGAGATTATCATTGTGGATCGCCAGATGAGGGTGATTGCAGCGACTGAACAATCGCTGATCGGGCACCCTTGGCATGAACCTCAATTCCCTGCAATTTTGGCGGGAGAACTCGATTTTGAATGGCACAAAATGGAGCATCACGGCATACCTGTGATGGATATCACCATCCCAATGAGGGACGCCGACAACAACATAACTGGGGCGCTGCATCTGGCAAAACCTATTGAACTGGTCCAAGAGCGCCTTCGCGAAAGCAGCATTAGGTACGGGGTGTTTGTGGCAATCGTCATCATTAGCGTCGTGGCGATCCTCAGCACCATCCTTTACCGCATTATCGTGCTAAGACTGGTGAGGATCGGCCAAGAAATTAGGGAAATCAGTGGGTTGAGCGGCATCGAGGGGCCCCGCGGAAAAACCAAGGATGAGATTCAGCTGCTGCACCACTTTTTGAACAGAATGGTTAGGCAACTAGCCGGAACCACTAAACAGTTACAAGAAGCACTTGACGACCGGGAACTGCTGCTTGAGCAGGTCAATTCGTTAAACGCCGCACTGGAAAGCGAGATTGTCAGGGTCAGGACCGAGTTGGAGAAGGCCCAAGAGGGGCTGCTGTGGGCGGAACACCTGTCAACGATTGGTAAACTGGCCGCCGGACTGGCGCATGAAATCAGAAATCCGCTTTTCATAATCAGGGCTACCGCCGAATCGATTAAGAAGACGGGTGACGAGGGAGAACAGGTCGCATCAGACATCATCGAAGAAGTCGACCGTGTCAATGACATCATCTCGCGACTTCTGGACTTGGCCAGACCCATTGTCCTTGGTAAGGAAAGGCTTAATGTTGCGGCTTTGATTCGTGACGTCGTGTCGCAGGCCGCAAAAAGACTGCCTGAGGGGGTAATGATTTTGGGAGATGTTGATGCGGCATCGGATTTGTGGATTATGGGTGATTCAAGTTACCTGAAACAGGCGCTAGCGAACATCATAGACAACTCGGTTCAAGCGATCCGATCACGTGGAGAAATCAAGATTTCGGCTGGGCACGACGCAGATGGGCGTGTATGCATATCGATCAGCGATGATGGATGCGGTATCGATAAGTCCGACTTGGCGCTGGTATTTGATCCTTTTTATTCGAAACGAAGCGGCGGCACAGGGTTGGGACTACCTGCGGTAAAGAAGGTCTTGGACCTTCACAAGGCTGAGATCAGTATCGAAAGCCAGCCTGAGCAAGGTACAATTTTCAGAATTTGTTTCGAGGAGGCTTACGGGGGACTAAATGCCTAGAATCCTGGTAATCGATGATGAACCGAAAATTCTGCGCCTTATTGGCAGGGCGCTTACTGATGTAGGCCATCAGGTGACAACGTGCGATAACGGTGAACAGGCTATGCGGGAACTGAGCGCATCCGGATTCGACATGATGATCAGTGATGTTCGGCTGCCGGACTGCTCTGGGGAAGACCTGCTTGAGTACGCCAAATCTATCGATCCTGAGCTTCAGGTGATTCTAATCACGGCCTATGGCACTGTTTCCCAGGCCGTAAACGCTATGCGAAAGGGGGCCAGCGACTACATCCTGAAACCGTTCGAGATAGACGCACTGATTTCGATAGTCGCCAAAAACCTTGAAAACATCAGGCTGCGGGATGACCTGATGATTTTGAAATCAGAGCGAATGGATGAGAGGGCCGGACGACGGATCACGGGCAACTCGGAGCAGATCAGACACATGAAGGAGCTCATTAACGCTGTGGCTGCGCTTCCGACGAACGTTTTGGTCACCGGTAAGAGCGGAACCGGCAAGGAGTTGGTGGCCGAGACCATCCATGCGCTAGGGGCAGGGTCACAAAGGCCGCTTTTGCGCGTCAATTGCCTCGCCATCCCTAGCGATCTGATGGAAAGCCAACTATTTGGACATGTCCGTGGGGCGTTCACAGGGGCGCACACATCAAAAAAGGGATACTTTGAGCTGGCTTCTGGGGGTTCGCTTTTTTTAGACGAGATAGGCGACCTTCCAATGGAGCTGCAGGGAAAGTTGCTGAGGGTGCTTGAGGAAGGCACCATCACTCCTGTGGGTAGTACAACGCCTGTTACCGTGCAAACACGGGTAATCGCGACCACGAATGCTGATTTGGCGGAAAAATGCGCGGCTGGCAAGTTTCGTGAGGACCTGTATTTTCGGCTGAATGTCTTCCCGATTCATGTACCAACGCTGGCTGAACGCATTGAGGATATTCCAGAACTTGTGCGTGACCTGACCGAGTCGATCTGCAAGAAGCTGGGGCGGCCAGTCAATGATGTGTCAAAGGACGCCCTTGATGCTATGAAGGCCTATCCATGGCCTGGTAACGTACGTGAGCTGCGCAATGTGCTTGAGCGGGCGTTGATACTGGCGGGCAATCGTCCCCTTGTGGCCAACGACTTCAAGTGCCTGCTGCGTACGACTACGCCTCACTGCTGTCCCTGTGCTGCAGAGCGGGAGGGGACCAATTTTAACGAAAGGGTTGATGTCTTCAAAAAGAATATGATTCTTGATGCACTCGCTAAGACCAACGGGGTCAAAAAGGACGCCGCCGATTCACTTGGACTGAGCCCTCGCGCACTTTCACACCATCTGAAGACTTTGGGTATCGAATGATCACGTTTTGGGGATTCTCCCGACAATAACCCGTGCCTGCGGTTGGTGATGAAATCTAATTTATTCGCCGTCCGATTGCTGCTTGGGGGTGGGGTGGCGGTTTTGGATAAAGCCGGCAGTTTTTGGGGATATGCCAGGAATTGTTGATTTATCAACGGTGACAATCTGGTCAGACTGCTCTACCCTGTTCAAGTCTGGGTGTTCGGAGATGTAATCATGACCCACTTTATAAGATTTCAAAGTTCTAGGCATTTGGCTATAGCTTCCGTTTTTGTGTTGGCTATGGCTGGTGTTTTGGGATGCGGTGGTGACGACCCAGCGCCGCAGGACGTCGTTCAAGACAGCATGGACCAGGACGAGGGCGCCGAGGATGTGACGACGGATGCCAAGGATGTGGTCGACGCGCTGGATCACGTGGGGGATGATGGGCTAGAAGACGGGGTGGATGCAGACGACGCCACAGATGTCGATGACGCGTCGGACGCGGACGACACTTTGGATGTAGACACCGAGGAGCCTGAGGTTATAGTTCCTTCGTTCCCACTGGTTACAGGCGGCGTGTCTTCGCATGTCATAGTGGTTGCTGATGATGCCAGCCCCTCCGAGAAGACTGCGGCAAACGAAATCCAAGCGCTGTTCAAGGAGGCCTCCGGGGTTGAACTGCCAATCGTGGCCGAGCCTGAATCTGAAGATGTCCCAGTCATCGTGGTTGGGGCTGGCGCACAGGCGGCACGATTCGGCGTCGAGCCAGACATGGAGGAACTTGGTACAGACGGTTTCGTCCTGAAAACGGCAGAACCATCTGTCGTAATCGCTGGAAACCCAGCCGCCGGAACGATGTATGGCGTCCACCGCTTCCTAGAGATTGCGCTAAATGTCAGATGGACAGCTCCTGGCGTCACTATCGTGCCAAAGACCCCCGACATCGTTTTCCCACAAGAGCTGGATTTACTTGAAAAACCGGCCTTCAAGTGGCGTCTCACATCGTATAATTGGCCAGGTGGGGACCGAGCCTTCAGGGCGCACCAAGGTGAAAACAACGGTAACCATGGCCCTGACGCTGAATACGGTGCAACCCATTACCACGACGGTCGGTGCCACAGTTACTTCAGGTTCATTACACCAGCCGAATTCTGGGACACTCACCCCGAGTACTTCTCGGAAATCAACGGCCAGCGCATACGCGAGGCCACCCAGCTTTGCCTGACAAATCCGGAAGTAATGGAAATCGTTGTCGAGCGCATGCTTGCCAGGATGGAGGCTGACCCAGACGCGACCCAGCACAACTTCTCGCAGATGGACTACTACAACCAGTGCCAGTGCAAAAACTGTCGGGCGATGAACGAACAGTATCAAACCGATGGCGGCACCCAGTTCTGGTTCGTAAACGAGCTTGCGCGACGCACCTCCGAGGTCTATCCCAACAAACTGATTGGTACGCTTGCCTACATGTACACCGAAGAACCTCCGGTCGGCATGAAAATGCACCCGAACGTGGCCATTTGGCTGTGTCATATGTACCCGTCGTGCGACACCCACCCGATTCGCACATGCCCTGACAACGCCGATTTCAAGCGTCGTGCCGAGGCTTGGGCTCAAATTACGGACCATCTGTACATGTGGCACTATATCGTTGATTTCATGCACTATTACAGCCCGTTCCCGAACCTTTACGCGCTGGCGGACAACATCCGTTTCTATCGCGACATCGGCGCCGAGGGCATCTACCTGCAAGGCATGGGACACACCGGTGGTGGCGGGGAATTCAGCCTGCTGAGGCCGTGGTTTGGGATGAAGCTGCTGTGGCGGCCTGACTTGGACACCACCAAGCTTATCAAGCGGTTCCTGAAGGATTACTATGGGCCTGCCTGGGGGCCGATGTTTGACTGGATCACCTTGCTACAAAACAAGGTCGACGACGAGGACATCCACCTGCACCTGTACAGCAACCCTGGAACTGGCCATTTACCCGAGGAAGTAATGGAGACCGGCGAGGCGCTATTTGACGAAGCCGCACGACTAGTTAAGGGCGATGCGGTTCTTGAAAAACGGATAGCCATTGAGCGCATGCAACTGGCCTACGCCCGGATTTTCCCCAGAAACGGGTATCGCATTGAAGATGGCATGTTAAGGTGGAATCCAGGCATGGCGACATTCGAAGAGGCCATGAAGTTCATGAGTATGATGAACGAACATGGCTTCACATCGTATCGAGAGGCCCAAGGCAGCCCCGACACGATTCTGTTGCTGTACGCATTGATTGGTTCTGACGCTGAGGTGAAAACTATCTCGAACGGCGCACTGGAAGTCGACGTTGTCCCGACTTTGGCTGGACGGGCGCTACGCATCACCCACGTCGCAAGCGGCACAACCATCACGTCCTGGGACCAGCGCCGCAACCTATTTTTCCCGTTTGCAGGCGGCTTCAATGACCGCGTCGGCGAAGGCTTTGATTTCATGGGCTGGATTGAACCAGCAAGCGCCTCTGCTGTCACTCCCACTGGACTCAAGATAGAGCTGGACACGATGAACGGCTACAAATTGGTGCGGACCTACCAACTTGATGAAACCGAACCAATCCTACGCATCTCAACAAAGCTAACTAATTCAGGCACTTCCCCGTCGAAGCCCGCCTCCGCCCCCACCTGGAGCTAGTCCTAGGCGACCTTTCCACCACGACGGTCAGCTTCACCGCCCGCAACGGCACCTCAGTCGTTAAGGACATGACCAACGTCATAGCCGGCATGCGAGAAGGCGAATACTTCTACTACGACAACGTCCCGAACGGCTCCTGGACCTTCAGCGGCACCCTAGGCCTAGACGTCACCTACCGCTTCGACGACGACGCCGTCGACTTCACCCAACTCTACGCCTACCCAGAAAGGGATGGAGAGCTAGAAATGGAGATCTTCGCCAAGCGGGTAACGTTGGGCCCAGGCGAATCAATGACATTCGACAGCGAAATCGAGGTACGCCCGGCTAGGTGATTGGGGGGGGCGTGCGATTTGTCAGGAAGAATCGAGGCGTATTCGAGGCTCATCCAAGCCTTGCAGCCTCGGCCGCAATATGTCCCGCCAAACAGGTGACGAAGGTCTTAAGACTGGTCATTGATGACAATGAGGAGAAATCACCACTGTCAGCGGCAGTTCGAGGAGATGTAATCACGGAAGCGGCTGAGTAGAGCTGCTCCAATGTAAGCTTCTGGCACAGCAAATCGTACCGTTTGAGATAGGAAGAGCCCTTGAATTCTTCAAACACCGGAAAATGAGGGGAGCTATCCCTGACCGAAGACCGGGATTGGGGAGCATCCTCAACTAGTATCATCCATCCGACAAACGGACGGGGCTGTTGGCCAAACGCCCCTTGTCGATAAGCCATCCACAGATCATGGGCTGTGCCGATGGCCTCTTCCGCTCGGTTATTGAAATTGTTGCCAAAGGATGGTCCGACTTGGCTTTTAAATTCGATAGCTGCGACCAGTTGCCCCTTGTGAACGACTAACAAATCCCACTGTTTAGTTGGCCTAAAGAAGCCTGGCAATGTAAGAACAGAGCGTTTCTGATGTATGTCGGCATGAGCAAGTCCGTTAGCACAAACAATGTCGAGCACTAAGGCGATAAACCCGTCCATGTTTTTGCCAGCCGTCACACCACCACGCTCGCCCTGATCATCCTTACCCGACTCAATCTGTCTCTGCCTAGCAGCTTTCCGGTTTGTCCAAAACGCCTGCACCGCTTCACGAGCCTTTCGCTCATAATCCACGAGGTCAATTGCCATTGTCATTCTCCTTTCCCGCCAAGCGCGCAACGTTCTTGTTCATTTAGCTTGTATAGCTTGAAAACCGCTCTGTTGCAGGCGTCACGGTCGCGGGAGGCGGCGGCGGAGATCAGTTCCTGTTGCTGATTTAGGGACACTTCCTGCCAGAGGGGAATCCGGATGCGCCTCAGGTACTGCGCTTGAAAGCGCAGGTAACCGCCACGCATTTTCGTTGAATAGGTCTTCACAAATAGCTTGGCGATACTGGAAAGTAATACTGCTTGCAAGGCCCGCAAATCCCAAGTATCTGAAACGACGTAGTAAAGGTTGTGGTGTGGATAGAATTGGCCCGGCTCAAAAACAACGTGGGTTTCCCCCTTAATGTCAGGTATCAGCAACTTCGGCTTGCTGGTCAGCTCCGGCCATATCCGGTCAATCGTCCGGTACCAATTTGACGGTTTCTTTAAAGCACAGTGGCGCTTTGCAATTATCGCCTTGTGTGACTCAAGGTATTTGGCCAGCCTGGGGTAATCCCGCAAGTCAACAAGACTGCCGTCTTTTGCAAACGGATTAATGACACCTTTGCCTTGCCAGATTACTTCTCCGGATTGAATGTCCCGGGTAGTGACCAAGGGAAGCTTACGGTCAGGTTCGACTTTAAGAGCCTCGAAAGACCCGATAAACACCTTATCCGCCCCCGTGGCAACACCGATCCCGACCTTACAGCCAACCTGTTCTAATACTGGGAACTGGCTTTCAAGACGCCGAATCAATGACATTTGGTCACAAGCTTCCAAAAGCCACGGATCTGAACCGTTCACCACGCCAGCTATTTCCCGCACACACGAATCTTTGGCAAGAGTCGCCGAGTTGATTTCGACGGCAACATGCGACAGCGCCACTTTCTCAATCTTGGGCCGATGGGTAATGCGCGTTGGGCCTGCTTTTGTCCTAGAAATCACTGTGATCGCCGGATAGGCGCTGACTTCGGCATGAAAGGCGTTGGTATCCACCATATCAACATAGGCTTTTAGGTGAAAACCTGTTGAAATGAGCTCCCTCAACGGACCGCCATAGCGGTTTTTCATCCATCGATCAGCACAGATAAAACCAAGATTTCCGCCTTGATTAAGCAAAGAAAGCGAACGCTCAATAAACGGAATGTAAATATCAGCGCGGTCATACATCGTCTGATAACGACGACGGTACTCTGAAAGCAATGGCGCGGGAATCAGTTCCTGCCGGATATATGGAGGGTTACCAACGACGAAATCAAAGCAGCCATTTTGTCGCTCCAGAAGGAAATCCCCCTGAATCAACCATTGGTCAGCAAGACCACAGGCCACTGTTTGCGAAATCCCCTCTTTTACAAGTCGATTTACAACGGCCTTACGTGTAGAAACAAACGTTTCTCTATGCAGTTCCACCGCACAAACCGCGTTTCGCAACTCAGTCCCAGCCAAGGCAACGTTTCCACCATACGCCCGCCACGCCCCAAGCAGCCGCTCAACAATTGGAAAAAGAAAATCACCAGCCCCAAAAGAAGGCTCCAAAATACGACGAAGATGCAACGGTTCGCCAGCGACATAACCAACCAAATCGAGAATAAAATCCACGACCTCAACGCGAGTAAAAACAGCCCCTCGGGCCTCTACGGTACTATTAGAAGCCAACGCTTCAAGCGCATTACCGACCGCCACAGGCCTAGGAAACGCAGAAGCATCAGGCAGCTCAAAAAGATTCAATTGTGTCAGGCTCGACATGGCATTTCGCCTTTCTTTGCCAATTAACGGCCCCCGCCACAGCTGATCGCAAAACAGCTAGGCAGCCCCTCAACGTTCAATCATCAGTCTTCAGGCCCCAAATCCATCACCACGCTACAGGTATCACAGACAGACTATCATAGCAAAAAAACACCAAACGGCAGGCAAGCTTTTGCATAAGCATTGGGCTTTAATGGTTGGTTAAATTGTCCCTATCTGTGTGTGCAATAATAATTGGTGAAAATAATACTCAGAACCTCTAGGTGCGACTATCCAGTACAGTTCTGAGTTCAGCAAGCACTCGTTTTAGCATTAGCGCCTCACTGCCCCGACCTGTTACTGCTTGATCGTACCACTGGCTTCCTGAGGCCGCTCTTTTGCGAATATGGTCAATAGGAGTTCTGTATCATCAATCTGGCGATATTCCGGAACCCGTCCCGACAACTTTTTGCTTTCAGACAGGATGATAGGTACACCTTCGCCACGCTTGTCCATCAGAAAATTGCGGTCACCCTGATAGTCTGCAAACGGTACAGGACAGCGAGCAAGCAAACTCGTGAGCAGTTCATTACGAGCCACCTGACGAAGCGGGAGGCTTTCAATCGTCATTGTATTTGGAATCGCGCCGGGAGAAAAAATCTCAAGGCGATCAGCGAACATATGTAATCGAACCTTAGAATTTTGAATCGAATAGTCCCTATGAGCAACGGCATTTACCAATGCTTCAAATACTGCTTGCATGGCAAATTGTGGAATCTCACGTCGTGCGGGTTCCTTCACCGCGTAAACCCTCATATTTTTTTTAACGAACTCGTAGGCCTCTTCAATTTGAACATCCAAAGGCCCAACAATATCTCTCGCGTCTTCCTGGTAAGCAGCATTCCGCTCGGTTCCCCGATAGGCAACAGCCTGAATAAAAGCATTGGTCAAAAATTCCTGTGGTTGCCTACAAGCCATCAATATCCCACTGACACTTGGACATATTTTGCCATCATCGTCCTGGGTTAGCAGTTTTAGTTTAAGTAAAAAGTCTTCGTCACTGTCTAAGGAGTACGGAGGTTTAAACTTTTCCCACAAAGCCTTATCGAGACAATCTCGGGGCGCAGTAGTAACCGACTGCTCATCAAAACGGATGAGTCTGACCTGGCTTCGTTGCTGAAAAAGTCTGGCTAGCACATCGGGAGTCATCTCGCGTTTTGAACTACCAATCCTGTGATAGTAACCACCAGGGCTTTTATGAACATAAAGACTTTTGGGAACGTCAACTCTGATAATTACTCGTTCCACACCGTCTTCGACAACGACTGGAATCTTGCGAATCCGGCAAAAAAGCTGGGGGGTAATGAGGTCATTACATATGCCTCGCACCCAAGTCTCAACCGCGTCCAGTTTGTCCAAAGGTATGCCCAACACCGTTCTCGTGCCGTCTTCAACCCCCAAAACAAAGACTCCATTTGCCGTGTTCGCCATTGCAGCAAGCTCATTGGCCATACTGTCGCGGTGTGGGTCATTAACTTGGTCGCCCTTGTATTTCAGGTTCTTAAGTTCAAGAGCGGAATCCTCCCCCAACCGGATTTGTTTCAGCAGTTCATCTGTGGTCTCAAACATGCCTAACCCCCAGCTATGCGTTTGTAGCGCTTCTCAAACGCCTGTCGGCCACCTTCCATTATGGTGCAAATCATCTCCCGTATGATTGGTACATCAAGGCCGCCTTGTTGGTCAATTTGTACCTGACCGTTTTCAAATTTTAGGACATGCACCAACTCAGAATCGCCGTTAACAACGATATTGGGATTGTGAGTAACAATGATAAGCTGGCGTCTGTTCTTGTTCTCGTGGATCTGCTTAACAATGAGGTCATAGATCAATGCGTTATCCAGATCGTCCTCTGGTTGATCTATTATCAGCGGTTCGTCACCATGGCTCAATAAGAATGCAAGAATCGCTGCTGCTTTCTGCCCGGCAGACCCTTTTTCAAGGTCATCGAATTTGCCAGAGTTCGGGTCTTTTGAATACTTGACACTCAACATGTCTTCGGGCCACCATACATCAAGTTGATCGAAAACCGCAGGTTGAGTTTCCAGTAGTTTTTTCAAGCGGTTATCAAACGCACCATGATAGCCAGCAACTTGCCCTTTAGCTATATCGAAGGTCTTCGTTTTAATTTGTAAGATCAGGTCCCGCAAATCAGATTCAGGGGTTTTAGCTTCGTCCCATGTGGCGAGCTCCCACAGAAGGCCCTGACTGTTTTCTCGGTCACATACGGAACTTACGAACTTGCCATCATCAAGACTCAATATCGAGCGATAGTCATCTTCTAATGAACTAACATCACCATATTGAACCAAATCCATTCGCACAAAAGCACTGGTTCCAATAACTCTGTTGATAAAACCTTTTCTTTTTTCGAATAATTCACGGCGCAGTGTCTCGAAGTTCGCCAAGAATGCCTCAATCTGCGTGTCGATCAACTCAATTTCCTTGCGAATCGAATCCATGGTTCTCAATTGCTGTTGCAATTGGTTACGCTGTGCGACCCACTCTCCATAAA
>Ga0208196_1001112_pt1 | contig 30558 bp, 19 predicted proteins | sample AD_JPNNA7_MetaG_FD_184443 | JGI IMG/M metagenome (GOLD analysis project Ga0208196, IMG submission 184443) | Active sludge microbial communities of municipal wastewater-treating anaerobic digesters from Japan - AD_JPNNA7_MetaG (SPAdes) (version 2) | ecosystem: Engineered > Bioreactor > Anaerobic...
CATTTCAAAGTTGCCCGCTTTCCAGGACAGGATTCGGTGAAAGGCGGCCTCCCCCTCCAGGCCGGGGGCCTCGGCGTCCACCAGTTCGCCGTCCTGAATCCAAATCTTTCCGCCCAGGGCGCCGTTGTTAATGCGCAGCACCGCCGAACTGCGCGAAAGGCATTCCATCTGGACGATGTCCATCAGGCTCCGGGTTTGCACGCCGCGGAAGCCAACCTCCGTTTCGCGGCCCAGCAACGACGCGACGCATTCCAGAAACAGCCGGGTCTCGTGTTCGGTGGCGGGCTTGGTCCAGAAGAGATCAACCCCCAACGCATAAGCCCGGGAGCGAAATTGCTCATCCACTTCGGCCGTCAGGGCGACGGTGCGCAGGTCCGGGTATTTGCGCCGCACAATCGCCAGCACCTGCAACCCGTCCAGCTTCGGCATCTTCAGGTCGCAAATCAGCACCTGGTACGGCTCGGTCTCCAGCATCGTCAGCGCGCGCGCCCCGCCGACCGCGGTGTGAATCTCCGGCTGCCCGGGCAACTGTGCCAGCATCTCCCGGTACAGTTCCAGCAAATCCGGATCGTCATCCGCCAATAAAATCCTGGGGCGCCTTTCCATCAGCTACCTGTGTTCACTATTATCTTGTTCTCCGCGCAAACTCAAGCCGGAAAGCCAGTCGTTCTCTCCGCTACCATAGCAAGGCCTATTCCCCTTTCGCCCGGCACGTGAAGATTTGTCGAATTGCGCGACATTCGCGGGCGGATTGACCCGCTTTGCCGTCCGTCAACCCGTTCCCCGAGCCTTTTCCGGCCGGAGGAGGCGGACGGCAATAGGACATTTCGTCCACGGATAAGACAAGAACGCCCGTCGCTGGCCCCGAAATGGCGCGCGGCTTTGACCCGCAATCCTCTTTTGGTTGACATCGGCGGCCTTATTCACGCTCCGGGCCGGTCGTGGCACAAATCCTGCACCCAACGCCGCCAGAATCAGTTCAACCGCAACACAGACGATGAATCGTGCGCCAAACGAACCGTCAAGGTGCCCCGCGGCCTGGCCCGACCCGGCCTCCGGCCGGCGCCCGGTCATGGCGCGCGCCATTAAGGGTCGCCGAGCCGCGCCGGGGTTGAAATGACTGCGTAGATGCACGCGCACTGACTATTGCATGAACTTTAATATCATACGTCCTTTGAAGAGCCTGGTCCGGAGGCTGGTGGACAACTCCACCCCGGCCCCGCCGAAGCCGTCTCCCACCCCGGCCCCGGCCGCCGCCCGCCCGGCCGCCACCCCGTTCCGCTCCGAGCCCGCTTCGCCCCGCCACAACGGCGCGCATCATCAAAATGGACGTGGAATTGAGCTGCCCTTAAAGCCTATTTTGGCCGGCCTGCCCCTGGAACTGCAGGCCCGGGTCATCAACGTGGACGTCAGCATCGTCACCATTATGATCCCGCTGGAGAAGATTCTCTCCCAGCTCTCCCGCGGGGTGGTGCAAATCTCCTTTGGCGAGCTCCGCCAGGCCGCGCCCGGCCTCTTCACCATGGAGAACGACCGGGATCGCGTAATGGTGCCGCTGCCCTTGGGCGAGATCCTGTCCCGGCTCAATCCCGCCCTGATCGCCTGCCGCCGCGTGCAGTCGCAGGTCCAGGTGCCGGAAGACGTCCTCAGCCCCTTCGACGACCGCAACCAAAGCCGCACCCTGGTGATCGGCCCGGCCAAGCCGCCCGCCGCCGCGCCCGCTGCCGCCGCGCCGGCCGCCGCGCCACCGCCGGTGGTCCTGCCGCCGGCGCGTCCCGCTGCCGAACCGGCGCCGGAGCCGATCATTCCGCCCGCCCGCGCCAATATCACCTTTGCCCCCACGCCCGCGCCGCCGGCGGCGCCGTCGCCCATTCCTCTTTCCGCGCGACACTTCACCCGCCCGACGCAGGAACCGCCGTCGCCCCTCGCGCCAGACCCCGCGCCCGCGCCGGCCGCCGCCGCCCCGGAGGAGAGCGGCTCCCTGTTGGTCAACGTATCCTCCCTGGCCGAAGCCTGGCCGGAAGCCATCCGCCGGGAGCTTCTGTTGCTGAACCTGGCCGAGGCCCGGGTCGCGCTGCCCGTCGAGAGCGTGGAACTCGCCCTCAAGCAGGGCCGCATCGTTTTCTCCTGGAAAACCCTGCGCGCCTGGCTGCGCCCGGCGCCGCCGCCCGCGGCCTCCATCCACGACGCCACCGTGCTGGAACTGCCGCTGAAGGTTGTCGCGCCGCTGTTCCTGGCGCGCCAGAAAGAAGCGAGCCCGGGGCAGAAGAAGGTTTGGGTGGACAGCGCCATTCCCAACCTGTTCTTTGGCGGCACCCCGCCGCCCGCCGGCGGCCCGCCCCCGGCCGCCCCCGCGCCGCCCAAACCCACCGATACGAATTACTATGTCTGGGACGACACCTCCGACACCGTGCGGGCCGAGGGCGAGGAGGGCAAGAGCGGACCCTCGCCGGGGACCAAGTTCGTGGCCAAATACGCCACGCCCAACGAAGTCGTCTCCCGCGCCGCGTCGCTGGAGGGGGTGGCCGGGGCGCTCGTCGCCCTGCCGGACGGCCTGATGGTGGCCAGCCGGCTGGCGCCCGAAGTCAACGGCGACACCCTCGCGGCGTTCCTGCCGCAGATCTTCGCCAAGATCAGCCAATGCACCCGGGAGCTGCGCATGGGCGAACTAAACAACGTCAATTTCACCGTCGGTAATATCCCGTGGAAAATCTTCCGGGTGAACGCCATCTTTTTTGCCGCGTTCGGCAGCGCACGCGAGCCGCTGCCCACCGCGCAACTGGCGGCCCTCGCCGCGGAACTCGACCACAAAGCCAAATAATCTTATGGCCATTATCAATCAAGCAAGCAAAGAACTGCAGGTCAAAATCGTCTATTACGGACCCGCCATGGGCGGCAAGACGACCAATCTGGTCCAGGTGCACGACCACGTCCAAACCGCCGCCGGCAACAAGGGCAAGCTGGTCTCCCTGGCGACCAGCTCCGACCGCACCTTGTTCTTCGATTTCCTGCCCATCGAAGCCATGGCCATCAAAGGCTTCAAAACCAAATTCCAGCTCTATACCGTCCCGGGGCAGGTCATCTACAACACCACCCGCCAGCTCGTGCTCCGCGGTGTGGACGGCATCGTCTTTGTCGCCGATTCCCAATACGAAAAGATGGCCGAGAACGTGGAAAGCTTCGCCAACCTGGAGGAAAACCTCCGCACGCTGCGGCTCAACCTCGCCGATATCCCCTACGTCCTCCAATACAACAAGCGCGACCTCCCCAACGTGGCCCCGGTCGAATACCTGGAATTCCTGCTCAACAACCGCGAACTCCAGGTGCCCGCCTTCAGCGCCAGCGCCCACAAATGCGACGGCGTCTTCGAAGCGCTCAACATGATCACCCGCATGTTGCTGCATAAATTCATCAGCCAGGGAACCCCGCAATACGCATGACATGGCTACCCTCCCCCAACTCATCGAGGAAGACATCGCCCGCCTCGACGCCGAGTTGCGCGAGCTGCTCGAACGCAGCGACGCAACGACCGCGTTGATCATTGACAAAGGCGGTTTTCTCATCACCAGCCAGGGGGACGCGCAGCAGTTCGACCTCACCACCGTGGCCGCCCTGGCTTCCGGCGCCTTCATGGCCAACCAGACCATCGCCGGGCTGGTCCACGAAACCAACTTCAACAGCATCTATCAGCAAGGCGAGCAATTCAGCATGCTCGTCACCTGCGTGGATGAAAACTGCCTCCTGCTCGTGGTGTTCAAGGCCCAGGTCAGCGTCGGCGCCGTCAAATACTTCGCCGCCCCGGCCGTCAAACGCATCGCGCTCCAGCTCCAAATCGCCCAGGAACGCGCGCCCGACGCCGGGCTGGACCTCTCGGTCCTGAACCTCGCCGATCCCAGCCAGGTCTTTAAGCGCAAAGCCTGAGCGCGCCGCGCAACCCGCGCCCCGCGCACGCGCGGACGCCCGCCCCGCCTCCCCGCCCGGCCCGCCGGGAAACGGCGGGAAAAAGCGGCTTTACAGGCGGGCGCCGGTTTGTCAAGCTGCGCCTATGTTAAAGAAATTTCTGCCGGTATTGCTTCTACCGCTGCTGCTGGCCGGATGCGTCACCCAGCTCACGAACCTCACGCCCTTGCAGCAAAAACGCAGCACCAACAATCTTTACACCGTCGAGGTGGCCTTGCACACCCGCCAGCAAACGCTCCGCTGGGAGAGCATCGAGCCGCAAATCATCGCCGACCAGGGCACCTACCAAATGCGGGCCACCCCGCTCGTCAGCAATCGCTGGGAAGGCCTGATTCCCGTGCCCCCGGGCGTCCACAGCGTCGAATACCGCTACAAGCTGAACTATCAATACAACCGGATGGGCAACCCGGGCAACGGCAGCTACCTCTCCCCGAAATACACCCTGCAAATCCTCGATTAACCGCCCCGCGCCCGCCCCCGGGCTAGCGCAGCGGCGGCTTGCCGAGCAGTTTGCCCAGCCCCGTCCAGGCCAGCAGCGCCAGGCCAACCGGCGTGCCGGTGACAAACGTGGGGATGGCGGCCAGCACACCCAAAATCACGGCAAACGTCAGCGCCCGGCCCCGGGAATCCTGCTTGAGCTGCCGCTGAATCAGGAACGTCGGCACAAAAACCGCCGCGAAACAGGACGGAATAGCCACAATCCAGTCCGCCGGCATCCAATCAAACAATCCCCACAACATATCCACCGCCACTAAAATCAATGCCGACAGGGCATGAATCGGCGGCCCCTCCAGCGACGCCGCCAGAGGCCGGACGGCCGGTTGCGGCGGCAAAACTTCGACCGGCGCCACGCTGACCGGCACCTCGCTGATTTTCGGCGGTTTGTCCACGCTCCCCAAAGATGGCTTAATCTGACGCCTTGTCGAGGTTTTGAGCGCAGTATTTCCCCGGCGCGTCCCAGCCTCCAAGGCGGCAAGACCGATTGCCGCTCCCCCCACAAGCCGCTTCCCTCCGAAAACCCAACCTTCCAGGCCGAATCCGCAACCGCAGCAGCCGCAACTCCGGCCGGCGCCAATTCTTCCCGGCCTTTAACAGCTAAAACAAGGGAATTAACCCGAGCTTATCGCCGGCCCGCCATTGTTAAGCGCTTCGGAGCGGGAGCCTGGCCGTGCGTCCCGGGCCTGGGCGGTTGAGGATAGCGGGGATGAGATTGCCCTCCCAAGCCGGCGGGCTTTCCCTCAGACAACCCGGGCGGGCGCGCAAATGTTTTTCTCAACCGCCAGACAAACGGCCCCCGAGCGCCGCCTGCCCCCACGCGGCCTGCAGGAAATGGAAGCACGCCGCGGCAGCCCCCATGCCCTCTCGCAGCACCGCGCCCCCGGCAACCCACAGGCCCCCGCGCACCCTCCCGCCCCCTGTAGGCCGCGTGCCCCCACGCGGCGCTCCGCACCGGCCTGCCATCACCAATCCCAAAAAATTGCCCTTGCGCAAATACCCTCCGCCCGCCAGCCTTCCCGCATTACCTCGGGGCGGACTTCCAGCCCAAGGAGTGGCGGGAAGCCGAATCGCCTCCGGGCCGTAATAGGCAGACAATTAGAACAAGCATTAGAGAGGACAAACATTATGAAAATACTATCTGCTCCGCGTACGGGCAGCCTGGGCGCGGAAACTTACTACCAGTCCCCGTTCGGCGTGTGCGCCCGGCGGCGCACCGTGCCCCGGGACCGGCCTTCTAACCGCAAAGCGGCCGCACGGTCGTATTTCGGGATCTCCTCGCGGGAGTGGGGCCTCAAGCTCAGCGAAGCGCAGCGCGAGCGCTGGAACGCCGCGGCGCTGCACGTTCCCAGCCGGCCCTGGATGGGGCAATACTCCCACCTGAGTGGGCAACAGTTTTGCGTCCAGATCAACAGCACCCTGCGGGGGCTGGGTCTGGCGCCGGTGGAGGAACCGCCCGCCCCGGTGGTCTTCGGCCCCAATCCCGTCACCGGACTGGAGATCGTTAATGACGCCCAAGACGGAGTTCGGCTGCGGCTGAACGTCGGGGCCACCCATGAAGACATCATGGTCTTTGGGCAACCCCCCTGTAGCGCGGGCCGGATGAAACCCCGCCGTGCCTATTACCTGGGCCTGTTGGGGCCGAGCCAGAACGGGCAAAGCGACATCACGGACCTCTACGCCGCCCGGTTTGGGCGGCCCGCCCCGGGGCAGAAAGTGTTTATCGCCGTGGTTCAGACCCGGAACGGCTGGAAAGGCCAAAGCTGGGTTCACAACGCCATCGTCCCGCCGCCGCCGACCTTGAAATCTCAGCAAGCGGCTGAAACGGCAACGGTTAAGAAATCGAAGCCCGCCGCCGCCCCGGCCTCCACCGCCGCCCACAAGACCGTTCCTTCTCCGTCCTTCCAAGCCATGTACAAGGGGAGTACATCGGAAGCCCGGCAGGAGCACACGGAAAACAAGCATGAGCCCCCTTTGAGCTCCCTTTGTACACCCGTTGTACACGGCCTAATGGGAGCGTTAGGCTGGCTGGGGCGGGTGGGGCGGGTTTGGGCGCGGGCCTGAGCCGGAAAGGAGGAATGGACGACTTGCGGACGATGTAAAACGACGTTTCAAAGCGGGAGGGAGTGGACAAGAACGTTCGGCATGTCCGGAACGGACGGCCGGGTGTTGTCGCGCGCCGTGGTTTTTCGGTGGGATGGAGCCACGGCTGGCGGGGACGTTTCCCCACCCGGGCGGAGGCGACTGCTTTCGTTGCCCCCAGGGCGGGCCTGCAGCTTTGAAGCAATAGATGCTTTTCTCCTCGCTCCCTCAACCCGAAAAGCGGTTTTGGGGTTGGGAAAGCCGTTTCCACCGCAGTTATCGAAACGCAGGCGCCGATAACGAAAGACCCTGTCCGCGGGGGAAAGGGTGCGGATTGAGCATTTGACCTTCGGCGGGGCCCCGCCTATAGTGGCGCTTTCCTATGAAGATTCTGGTATGTGATCCTGTATCGCCCAAAGGGATTGCCGTATTGCAACAGCGCCCCGAGTTCGAGGTGGTCGTGCTGCCCAAGCGGCTTCCCGAAGCGGAGCTGCTGCCGATGGTCAAAGACGTCATGGCCATGGTCGTCCGCTCCGAGACGAAGGTGACACGCAAAGTCATCGAGGCGGCGCCGCAGTTGCGGGTGGTGGGCCGGGCCGGGGTGGGGGTGGACAACGTGGATGTGGCGGCGGCCACGGAGCATGGGGTCGTGGTGATGAATACGCCGGGCGGGAACACGATCTCCACCGCCGAGCTGTCGTTTGCGATGATTCTGAACCTGGCCCGCAAGGTGCCGCAGGCCAGCGCCTCGATGAGCGCCGGCCAGTGGGACCGGAAGCAATTTCAAGGCATCGAGCTGACCGGCAAGACGCTGGGTGTGCTGGGCCTGGGGCGCATTGGCAGCGAGGTGGCCCGGCGCGCCGTGGCCTTTGGGATGCGCGTGCTGGGGTATGATCCGTTCGTGACGGAAGCGCGCGCCCAGGCGCTGGGCATCGAGCTGGTCAAAGACCTGGACAATGTGTACCGGGACGCGGACTTCATCACCGTCCACATGCCGGTCACCGAACAAACGCGCGGCATGCTCAACGCCGTGGCGTTTGCGAAAATGAAGCCCAAGGTGCGCCTGGTGAATTGCGCCCGGGGCGAAGTCCTGGTCGAGAACGACCTGCTGGCGGCGCTGGACTCGGGCAAGGTGGCGGCGGCGGCGCTGGATGTTTACGCGGCCGAACCGCTGCCCGCCGATCATCCTTTCCGGCGGCACCCGGCGATCACCCTCACGCCGCACCTGGGGGCCAGCACGGTCGAAGCGCAGGAAAAATGCGGCCTGGAAGTGGCCGAGGTCATCGCCGCCTACCTGTTGACGGGCGAAGTGCGCAACGCCGTCAACCTGCCCTACCTGGACGCGAAGACGTATGAGCAGGTCAAGCCGTACCTGGTCCTGGGCGAGAAACTGGGGCGCTTGCTGGGGCAACTGGCCCCGGCGCAGGTGGACCGGCTGTACCTCACCTTCGGCGGCAAGGCGCAAGAGCTGCCCAATACCGACCCGGTGACGCGCGCCGTCCTGCTGGGATTCCTGTCCTGCGCCGCGGTGAAGGAGCTGAATAACGTCAATGTCCGCAAAATCGCCGCGACGCTCGGCATCACGGTCGAGGAGAAGCGCTCGAACGAGCCGGTGACGTTCAACGAATGGCTGCATGTCCAGGTGTTTCGCAATGGCCAGAAGGTGATTTCCGCCGGCGGCACGTTCTTTGGCTCGCCGGATAACCCGCGCATTGTGCGCGTGTTCAGCCAGCCGACCGAGATCGTGCCCGAGGGCGTGGTGCTCTTGCTGAGCAACAAAGACCGCCCGGGCATGGTTGGCTACCTGGGCACCCTGCTGGCCCGGCACAAGGTGAATATTGCCAGCATGAACCTGGGCCGCGACACCGTCGGCGGCCGGGCCTTGACGGTCCTCAATTTGGATAGTGTGCCGCCTCAGGAGGTATTGGACGAGATTCAAAACGACCCCGATATCAGCAATGTAAAGGTAGTAAAACTGTAGTCATCAACGAAAGCAAGTTCATGGATAAAACCCGGATATTAGGATTCTCTCTCCCGCTGCTGCTGGCCGCCGCCATCCCCGCCGGGAGCGCCGAGCCGGCCCCGCCGCCGCCCGCCGCCGCGCCCCCCGCCGCGGCCGATGGCAAAGCCAGCGCGCTCTTCACCAACACCGTGGTGGCCCGGGGCAAGGGCGTCGAGGTCACCCGCGCCCTGCTGGACGACGAGATCATCCGCCTCAAGGCCCAACTGGCCGGGCGCGGCCAGACGCTGCCGCCCGCGCAACTGGCCACGCTGGATCGGCAGGTGCTCGATCAGCTTATCCAGATACAACTCATCAAGGCCAAAGCCACGGCCGCCGACAAGGCCGCGGGCAAGGCGCTGGCGGAAAAGCGGTTCGAGGAAGCCAAAGCCCGCGTCGGCTCGGAGGAGGCGTTTAACCGGCAATTAAAGCTCATGAACTCCACCGGCGAGGAGGTGCTCGCCCGGTGGACGGACAGCTTGACGGCGGAAAACGTGCTCAAACGCGAGCTCAAGGTCAACATCACCGATGCTGACGCCAAGACCTTTTATGAGGACAACCCGGCGCATTTTGAACAGCCGGAAATGGTTCGCGCCAGCCATATCCTGCTGACCACCCTCGACCCCAAGACCGGCGTGGAGATGACGGACGAGCAAAAAGCCGCCAAACGCAAGCAAATGGAAGGCCTGCTCAAGCGCGCGCGGGACGGGGAAGACTTTGCCAAGCTGGCCCGGGAGTTCTCCGAGGATCCCGGCTCCAAGGACAAGGGCGGCGAATACACCTTCCCCCGCGGCCAGATGGTGCCGGAATTTGAAACCGCGGCCTTCGGGCTCAAGACCAACCAGGTGAGCGACATCGTCACCACACGCTACGGCTATCACATCATCAAGCTGCTGGAAAAGATCCCGGCCCACAAAATCGAGCTGGCCAAGGTGGCCGAGGAGATCAAGGACAACCTGGCGCAGCAGGCGCTGCTGAAGCAACTGCCGGACTACGTCGCCAAACTCCGCGCCGAGGCCGGCGTCGAGATTCTGGACGAGAAGTTGAAGGCCATGGAACCGCCCGCTTCGCCGGAGGCGCCTCCCGCCAGGCCGGCCACCAAATAGCCAGCCGCCGGCCGGCCCGGGCGGGCCGCGCTTTTTAACGCCGGCCCGGCGCGCGAAGCCGCGCGCGCGCCGGGGCATCCCGGGCTTGCCCGGCGTGGCGGCTCCGCCCTAAACTGCTCTCATGCCGCACGCAGAATTTGTCCACCTGCACCTGCACACCGAGTATTCCCTGCTCGATGGCGCCTGCCGGCTGGATCGGTTGATGAAGAAGGCGTGCGACCTGGAGTTTCCGGCGCTGGCGATCACCGACCATGGCGTGCTGTATGGCGCCATAGACTTCTATGAGCAGGCCCGGAAGCACGGCCTCAAACCCATCATTGGCTGCGAGGTTTATGTGGCGCCGGGAAGCCGGTTCGAGAAGAAGACCACCACCGGCGGGCGCGATGTGTATCATCACCTCGTGTTGCTGGCCCGGGATGAAACCGGCTATCGGAACCTGATCCAACTGGCCACCCGGGCGCATACGGAGGGGTATTATTACAAGCCGCGCATTGACAAGGAACTGCTGGCGGAACACCGGGAAGGGCTGCTGGCGCTCTCCGGCTGCCTGGCGGGCGAAATCCCGGAGTGGATTTTGAAAGATCAGTTGCCGCGGGCGCGCGCGGCGGTGGACTGGTTCAAGCAGACGCTCGGGGCGGAGAATTTCTACCTGGAGCTGCAGCAGCACGGCCTGCCCGAGCAGGCCAGGGTCAACCGGCAGCTGGTGGCGTGGGCCAAAGAGTTCGGCCTGAAGCTCGTCGCGACCAATGACGTGCATTACCTCGAGCGGGACCACGCGCATGCGCATGATTGCCTGATTTGCATCGGCACGCAGACGCTGTTGTCCGATGCCCGGCGCCTGAAATACGCCGACGGGCAGTACTACCTGCGCTCGGCGGCGGAGATGGCCGCGCGCTTTGCCGAGGTGCCGGAGGCCGTGCGGAATACGCTCGAGGTGGCCGAAAAGTGCAACCTGGAATTCAATTTCCGGCAGATGCATTACCCGGTGTTCACCCCGCCGGAGCATTTTACGCGCGAGGGCTATTTGCGGCACCTGGCGGCCGAAGGGCTGCGCGCGCGTTACGGCATCCACGCGCGGGCCGTGGGCCGCGAGTTTGTCGTGGAACACGTCGAAGACCCCGCGCGGCTGCCCGGCGCCCCGGCCCCGGCGGCGTCTCCGGGCGGTTCCCCGGCCGCCGCCGCGCCCGCTGGCGACCCCGCGCTCCGGGCGCTCCTGGAGCGTCTCCAGCGCGAACTCCAGATCATCGAGGAGACCGGCTTCGTGAGCTACTTCCTGATCGTGGAGGATTTCATCCGCTACGGGCGCGCGCACGGGATCCCGTGCAGCGCGCGCGGTTCGGCGGCGGGTTCGCTGGTTACGTACCTGCTCGGCATCTCCAACGTCTGCCCCATCCGCTACGGGCTGCTGTTCGAGCGCTTCCTGAATCCCGAGCGCGTCAATCCCCCGGACATTGATATTGATTTCGCCGATGACCGCCGCGCCGAAGTCATCGAATATGTCCGCCAGAAGTACGGGCAGGACGCCGTCGCGCAGATCATTACCTTCGGCACCCTGGGCGCGAAATCGGTGGTGCGCGACGTGGCCCGGGTGATGGGGCTGACCTTTGGCGAGGGCGACCGGCTGGCGAAGATGATCCCTTCCGAGCTGAAGATCACGCTGGAAGAAGCCCTCAAGCGGTCGCCGGAACTCAAACAGGCCTGCGAGAACGAAGAAGTCACCCGCGAGTTGATTGACACGGCGCGGGTGCTCGAAGACCTCACGCGCAACGCTTCCGTGCATGCGGCGGGAATCGTCATTGGCGACCAGCCGCTGGTCAACCTGCTGCCGCTCAAACAGGACGAGAACGGCGCTATTGTCACCCAGTACGCCATGGGGCCGGTGGGCAAACTGGGCCTGTTGAAGATGGATTTTCTCGGCCTCAAAACCCTCACGGTCATTCGCAACACCTGCGAACGAGTGCGGCAGACCCGGGGCATCGAAGTGCCCATTGACGACCTGCCGCTCGATGATCCGAAGACCTACGACCTGCTCAACAAAGCCAATACGCTCGGGGTTTTCCAGTTGGAATCCGGCGGCATGCGCGATCTGTGCCGCAAGTTCCAGATTGATTCCCTCGAGCACATCACGGCGCTGATTGCCCTCTACCGGCCCGGGCCCATGGAGCTGATTCCTGAATTCATCAAGCGCCGGCATGGGGAAATCCAGATTGAGTATGTGCACCCGCTGCTGGCCCCGATTTGCGGCGAGACCTACGGCATCATGATTTACCAGGAGCAGGTGATGCAGGCCGCGCAATCCCTGGCCGGCTACTCGCTGGGCGGGGCGGATGTGCTGCGGCGGGCGATAGGCAAGAAGCAGGCCGATGAAATGGCCAGCCTGCGGGAGCCCTTCGTAAAAGGCTGTGCGCGGGTGAACCGCATCCCCGCCGCCAAAGCCGGCCAGATTTTTGACTTGCTGGCGAAGTTCGCCGGCTATGGCTTCAACAAATCGCACGCCGCCGCCTATGCCGTCCTGGCTTATCAGACCGCCTATCTCAAGGCCAATTACCCGGTCGAGTTCTTCTGCGCCATAATGACCAATGACCTGGCTGATACCGAGAAACTCAGCCAGTACATCGCCGAGGCCCGCGGCATGGGCATCGAGGTCCTGGCACCGGACGTCAACGAGAGCCAGGTCTATTTCGCTCCCGCCCCGGGAACGCCGGCGGCCCGCCCGCCCGGCCCGGACGCTGACCGCGACCCTGCCTCCGCCGCGGCCATTCGCTTCGGCCTGGCCGCCATCAAGGGCGTGGGCGAGATCGCGGTCCAGGCCATCCTCAAGGCCCGGGACGAAGGCGGGCGATTCCGCTCGCTGGCCGATTTATGCGAACGGGTGGATGCCCGCACGGTGAACCGCAAAATCCTGGAGGCATTGATCAAGTGCGGCGCCTGCGACAGCCTCGGCCAGACGCGCTCCATGCTCTGCGGCCTGCTCGACCACACCCTGGCGCGCGCCGCCAGCGTCATCGCCGACCGGCAGCGCGGGCAGGCTTCCCTGTTTGACACCCTGGAGGAGCATGCGGTGCCGGCGGAACCGGCGGCCAGCCTGCCGGAATGGCCCGAGCACCAGTTGCTGGCCTGCGAGAAGGAGTTGCTGGGCTTCTACGTCACCGGCCATCCGCTGACCCCTTACGTGCCGATCCTGCAAAAATACGCCCTGGCCAACACCGCCTCGATCGCCCAACTGCCGGCGCGCAGCCTCACGCGCATGGGCGGCCTCATCGCCGCCGTGCAAAGCGGCACTTCCAAAAAGACTCAAAAGCCCTACGTCCTGGCCACCCTGGAAGACCTCGAAGGCTCGGTGCAGGTGGTTTGCCTCCATGAGAATTGCGAGAAATACCGGGAACTGCTCGTGCCGGGCAAGGCCATCCTGGTCATTGGAGAGGTCGGCCACGGGGATGACCGACCCAAGCTGTTCCCGCAGGAAATCATGCCGCTGGAGGAGGCGCCGGGGCGGTTCACCAAACAGGTGCATCTGCGGCTCCATACCGCGCACCTGCAGCCTGGGCACCTGGAGCAAATCCACGAATTGGCCCGCGCCCACCGGGGCAAGTGCCCGCTCTTTCTATGCCTGATGCGGCCGGCCGGGGGAATGATCTTCATCGAAGCCCATGACCAGTTCGCGGTGGCGCCCTCCCGCCAATTGCAGCAGGCCGTCAACGAACGCTTTGGACCGGAGACCTACTACGCCAAGGTGGACACCAGCCTGCCGGAACGCTCTCCGCGCCGCTGGGAACGGCGCGCCAACGGCAACGGCGCCGAAGGGTAAAAACCCGCGCCGGCAGAATCCGGCGCCCGCCTCCACGCGCGCGGTTCACCGCGGAGGGCGGCCGCTCCGGCCTGCGGCCTACCGGGTCGCCTCGGCCAGCGCGCCCGAGACCGGCACTACGGGCGTGAGCAGCCCCAGTTTGGCGCAAAGGAAATACACCCCCGCGCCAACGGCAAACGCCAGCACGGGCGCCGCCGGGAGCCCCACGCCGAGGTTGGGCAGGATGCCCACCAGAAAGCCGAGCGCCCAGGCCAGCCACCCGGCCGGGTTGAAACCCGCGCGCGGCCCGCTCCACTTCCGGCCGCTCAACAGGTAGTCCACCAGCAGCGCGCCGCAGATCGGCCCGAACGAAGCGCCGATGATCACAAACACCGCAATGGCCTTGGCCACCACGCCGGTGATGGCCAAAACAATCGCCACCCCCGTCCCGATGCCGACCGAGATAAAGGGATTTACTTTGGGCAGCGTGGTTTTGAAGCTGTTGGCGGCGATGAACGAGGAGAAGCAGGCGGGCGGAAAGGCCGCCACCGCCAGCAAAAACATCACCCACTTGGCTGTGGCCGCGCCCAGCACTGCGGGGATCAGGTCAAAAGAACTCAAGCTGAGTTGCCGGGTGGCCTCGGCGTCAATCGTCTCTTTCATGCTCCCGTAGGTGCCCGCCACTATCAACAGCGAAAGGCCGCCGGTGACGACAATGGCCAGCGCAATGCCGAACAAGCCGCCCCGGCTCACATCCTTTTCATCGCGGCTGTTCAGACCAAAATCCACCCCCGCGGCGCCCGCCGTGGCAAAGAAGCCCACCACGTAGGTCAGCATGGCGGCCAGCACGCCCAGCAGGCCCAGCGCGCCCGGCCCCGCCGGGTTGGCCGCCGTTTGCGCCGCGATCAGCGCGTCGGGCTTGAAGCTGCCGACATGGCCGATGGTCGCGGCCGCCAGCCAGAGCAGCGCCACCAGCGGGATCAGCGGCAGGTAGGTGGCCACCCTGGCAACGTATTGAATGCCTTTAAGCCCGACAAAACACGCCAGCACTCCCCACACCACCATGATGAAACGCGCGTCAACGGGAATCACCGCGCTCAGCGCCAGTGAAGAAAAATAGATGTTCACCCCCACCCAGCCAAACTGGAGCACGCCCATGAGAAAACCAGGCATCAGGAAGCCGCCCTGCGCGCCAAAGGCCGAAGTGCCGACAATGTACAGCGGCAGGCCGGTCTTCATGCCGAACAGGCCCGGCACGAGGTAAAACAGAAAATGGCAGACCAACGCCGCAATGACCAGGCTCAACAACGCCCAGCCCACCCCCTGCGCCAGCGTGCCCCCGGGCGCGCCGCCTTTGGCGGCATCCTGCCAAAAGACAAACCACAGAAAAATGCCCGCGTAAGTCGGGGCGGTGTTTTTATACCAAGGGGCGCGGTTGGCCCGGGGATTGGGAACGGCGCTGGTGATGTAGCCCGGAAGCGGGCCAACGGATGATGCAGGTTGTTGATTCATAGTTAAGCGGCAGACTTGATTATCCGATCCGACTCCAAACCGACGGCAAGCATGGCCGGACAATACGCAGACGCCAACCCTGCCTGTCAACGATATAATTCGGGGCTGCCCGCGGCACCATCGCCGCCGGGGCTTCCGGGGGCGCGCGGGCGCGGCTAACCGGTTTCAGCGCCGGAAGCTTCGGCTAAAACGCCCGCCGGGGCGCGGTATACATCGGCTCCGTCGTTGCCATTTTGGTCTGACGGACCTTGGTCTCCACCGGCAGGGGCCGGGATTGGCCGAGCGCCTTGGCGTTCACGTCGGGCAATCCGGGCGGACCAAGCAGCGGGTTGCGGATGTTCATCTGCGCTTCCAATCCGTGCGCGGACGCCAAATCGGAATCAGCGGGCTGCTTGTTCACCGGGGTTGCGGAAGGCGGCGGCATCCCGACAGAACTGAGCGCCGGAAGCCCCGGCGTCGTCGCGGAGGACGAACGCCAGTTGGGATCCACCAGGGTGCGGTATTCGTCCATGCGTTTATTATGCTCCAGCATCTGCTCCGCGGATGCCGCCTTGCTGTGGAGCCGGTGCGCCAGGGAAAAATCCGCAGCCGGCGTGCTTAAAAAATAAGATGCGTCGCCCTCCCGGGGCTGAACAAAACTCCTGAGCGCGTCGGCGCTTTCCCGGATCCCGGCGGGGAGGTCCGCATCATCGCTGAAGGGGGCTTCGCGCATGTTCGGCTTGTTTGCGCGGCCGAACACATCCTCCACGGGCGACGATTCCGGGAGGGGCCGGGCCGGCCGCTTGGGCAGCAGGCGCAGGTAATAGCTTTCGATGGCGGGCAAATCTTTCTTGATTTGGCCGTTCTCGTCGAACTCGGGCGCTTCGAGGACTTGTTCCACGGTCGGGTTGCCGATGATGTCTTCCGGCGCCATGAAGATCCAGTTCTTGCGGCGTTCCAGCAGTTCCCGGGCTCGCTTGCTCTGGACGGCTGACGGGGCGGAAGGACGCGACACTCTCGCCGGGACGCCTTCGAGGGCCCCCCGGGGCGCGAGGCTTTGCAGCGGCGCGTTGAGGTCTTCCTCCAGCCGCTTCAGGCTGTCCTTTTTATTCGAGAGCTGGTGCAGGTTGGTCAACACCTCGTCGCTTCGCGCGGGGGTAAATTGAATGGGCCGGCCGGCTGACCGGCCGGCGGCCTGCGCCTGGCCGCCCAACCCGGCGGCCAGCAGCAGCGCGGCCGCTCCTCCCAACCATTTCATACACCAATTCCTGACGCACATGGATAAAACCAGCCTAACCGCCAGCGGGGGCTTCGTCAATGTTTTTATCCTCCTGCTCGTCCGCCTCGCCGCAGACACCGCGCCGGGCCGCCGCCAGAAAATCCAGCAGGCGCCGGGCGGGCGCGCTCGTGAATTTCTCCCGCGCCGCCGCCGCCGCCGCCCGCAGATTGTGCCCTTTCCGGAACAGCGCATGGTAAAGCTGCTTCAGTTCCAGCCGTTCCGCCGGGCTAAAGCCCGCCCGCCGCAGGCCGATGATGTTCAGGCCGCCCAGGCGGTTGCCCCCGCGCGCCACGGTGTACGGCGGCAGGTCTTTGCTGATGGCGGAGCCGCCCTGCATCAGGGCCAGGGTGCCCACGCGCACAAACTGGTGGACCAGGCAATTGCCCGAAAGAAACGCTCCGTCCTCCACCGTCACATGCCCGCCCAGCAGCACGCCATTGGCAAGGATGACGCCATCCCCCAGGCGGCAGTTATGCGCGATATGCGAGTGGGCCATATAAAATCCCCGCGCGCCAATCACCGTCTCCTCCGCCGCCTGGTTGGAGCGATGCACCGTCACGTGCTCCCGGAAGACATTATGGTCGCCTATCCGCAAGCCGGTCAGCTCGCCGTGGTATTTCAAATCCTGCGGCGCCTCGCCAATCACGCACCCGGCATAGAACCGATTATGCGCGCCGATAATCGTCACGCCCGTCAGGTAAACATAAGGCCCAATCACGCAGTGCGGGCCCACCTCCACGTCCGCGTCTATAATCGCATACGCCCCCACCTGCACGGTCGGGTCCAGCTTCGCGCGGGGATGAATTATCGCGGTGGGATGAATCACAGCCGCGGGTCAGGTTTGGCAAACATGGGGCATCCGGGGCCGCCGCCGGCCAATCGCCGCATCAGTAATGGGCGACGACCTCGATTTCCACGCTGGCGCCTTTGGGCAGCGCGGCCACCTGGATGGTCGAACGCGCCGGAAAATCCGCCGTGAAAAACCGGGCATACACTTCGTTCATCCCGGCGAAGTCGGCCAGGTTCGTCAGGAAAACCGTGCTCTTGACAACCTGGGCAAACGTCAGCTTCTGATCGTCCAGGATGGCCTTGATATTCTGCAACACCCGTTCCGTCTGCGCCTGAATGCCGCCGCCGACGAGCTCGCCGGTGGCGGGATCAATCGGGATTTGGCCGGCGCAGAACAGCAAATCACCGACGCGCACCGCGTGGTTGTACGGCCCCGCCGCGGGCGCCGACCGGGCGGGTTTAATGATGGTCTTTTGGGTCATCGCGCGGGAATCTTAGCGCCTGGCCGGGGCCGGTCAAGCCGCGCCGCAGCTCCCGTCCCTCTCACTGATACTTGCGCAGGATCGGCTCCAACTCGCGCAGGGTCCGGGCGGGCCAGCATTTCCGGTCCGTCATAATGGCATTCTTGAGCGCGTCGTGGCAGGGCCAATTCGGCGCGGCGGGGATCCGGGGCAGCACCCGGGCAATGATCGCCTGGGCGGTTTGGGCGTTCTTCCGGAGATTGGCGATCACCATTTCCACCGTCACGGGCGCCTCCTCCTCTTTCCAGCAATCGTAATCGGTAATCATGGCCATCGTGGCGTAAGCGATCTCGGCTTCGCGCGCGCATTTGGCTTCCCCGAGGTTCGTCATGCCGATGACATCGTGGCCGAGCTTGCGATTGGTGATGGACTCGGCGCGCGTGCTGAAAGCCGGCCCTTCCATATTGACGTAGGTGCCGCCGTCATGAACGCGCGCCTTGAGCGCCCGCGCCGCCTGCAGCAGCAACTGCCGCAATTCCTCGCAAATGGGCTGCGCAAACGCAATATGCCCCACTATGCCGCGGCCAAAAAAGCTGTGCGCGGCGGATTGCTTGGTGCGGTCGTAAAACTGGTCCGGCAATACAATGTCGCACGGCCGATACCGGGCCTGCAGCGACCCCACCGCGCTCACGCTAATCACCCAGGCCACCCCCAGCTTCTTCAAAGCCCAGAAGTTGGCCCGATGATTCAGCTCGCTGGGCAAAATCCGGTGGCCCCGCCCGTGCCGGGGTAAAAAAACCACCTCCCGCCCCGCCAGTTTGCCCGTGAGAAAATCATCCGAAGGCGAACCAAACGGGGTCTTGACCTTAACCCATTTCTGACGGGTAAAGCCTTCAATATGATACAGTCCGCTGCCGCCAATAATTCCGACGCGATATTGAGCCATGCGCAAGATTTATAACGTGCCGCCGGGCGGTTGGAAACCGGGAAAAACAACCCCTGCCATGCCAGTCCCTCTCCAACCCTCCCGCCGCCGCTCCAAACTCCCGCCCCCCGCTTTCCATCGCCCCACTCCGCCTGCGCCGCGGCAGCGAACCCGCGCGGACAAGACCAAACACGGACCAAAGGCAGGATGATTTTGGCCGCAAAACGGGGCGGAATGGCGCGGCACAACCGCCGGTTACGCCGGTTAACCGGCGGGCGTTAACATAAAGTTAGTCCGGATAACCCTGGGGATGCCGCTGATGCCAGGCCCAGGCGCTGGCGACGATGTCCTCAAGCCGGGGATGCTCAGGTTGCCAGCCAAGTTCCTCCATCGCCCGCGCCGCCGAAGCAATCAAGCGAGGCGGATCGCCGGGACGACGCGGTTTTTCCAGCGCGGGAATGGTTTTGCCGGTGACCTTTTCGCAGGTTTGAAGCACCTGGCGAACGGAATAGCCATCGCCATTGCCGAGGTTATAGAACCCCTGGCGGCCGGGCGCCAGCCCCAGGATATGCGCCCGGGCCAAATCCCGCACATGAATATAATCCCGAATACAGGTGCCGTCGGGGGTGGGATAGTCCGTGCCGTAAATCTCACAATGTGGTTTTTGGCCCAGGGCGACTTTCAAGACATTGGGGATCAGATGCGTCTCGATCCGATGGTGCTCCCCGAAACGTTCACTGGCCCCGGCGGCGTTGAAATACCGAAAAGCGATGAACTCCAACCCGTAGATGCGCTGGTACCACGAAAGCACTTTCTCGAACATCAACTTGGATTCCCCATACGGGTTGATGGGGCGCTGCGGCAGATCCTCGGTCATCGGCAGGCGCTCGGGCGGGCCGTAAGTGGCGCAAGTGGAACTGAATACAAACTTCTTCACCCCCGCCTCGATGGCGGCATCGAGCAGCTTGAGCCCATTGACGACGTTGTTATGGAAATACTTCCTCGGGTTGGTCATGGATTCGCCCACCAGCGCATTGGCGGCAAAGTGCATGATCGCGTCCGGCCGAGCCTCCTGGATGGCGTTAAAAATGTGCCCGGCTTCGTCCGGGCGCCCCCGCACGAACCGCGCCCGCCGGTCCACCGCCGAACGATGGCCCTCGCTCAAATCGTCATACACCGTCACGGCATACCCCGCCTCCAGCAGCGCTTCGGCGCAAATCGAACCGATATAGCCCGCCCCGCCCGTGACAAAAATGTTCATGAACGCCTAGGCTAATCAGCCCCGCAAAATGACTCAATGGAAAACGCGGCCCCCGGAACCGGGATTCAGGAAAATGCGGAAACCGCTTGCTGTTTGCTCCAATTCGGGCATAGTAAATGCCGTTGTGAACGTATTGCAGCCGGACTAAGGCGCGGGAAATGAGCGCCCCAACGCCGGGGGCAGGCGTCAATCATGCCCGCGTGGCGGAATTGGCAGACGCGCTAGATTCAGGTTCTAGTGAGTAACATCGTACAGGTTCAAGTCCTGTCGCGGGCACCACTTTTATTGATGCAAAGGACGGCATCAACCACCGCCGGGCACGGCGGGATACGGATTTGCCAAAAGAACCGGAGGGAACGAAGGGCGGGCAATAGGTCCACGCCGGGGACCGGTTTTCTGGATGTGTCGAAATCGCGCGGATAATTCGGCGCGCCTAAAAACGGGTCGCGGCCTCAACCTGTCCCGCACGCGTGCCGAAAGAGGAGAATGGGGAGCCATGCCGCAAGCAGTTTCAAGAGAGCCGGATGTTGGTGGATGCCCTCGCGTCCCCGCCGCTCGCCTTTGAGGATTCCCAGCTTCGCCAGTTCCGGGAGATATTCCGAAGCGGTTTGGCGAGGGGCGATGCCGGCATCCACGAGGAACTGAATCTTGCAGCAGGGCTGGGTGAAGATGGGTTCGCCAGTTCCGGGAAACAGGCCCGGGAGGACAGTTTCGTGCGGCACCGCGCGAGGGGCTGGCCGAACAGGCCGCAGATAGCGGGGATGCGGCGGGTGACCCAGACGGCAGTGCCCTCGACGACGGCGAGCAGGGACAGGCCCCGGGGGTTCCAGCGCGCTCCCCGGGGATTCTGCGGAGCAGGTGGTAATCATCGGCTTTGATTGCGGGGTTGCTTGCGCATAACCGCGGCGCCTTTAGCCGGAACAATTCAGTTGGGTAGCCCAGCCGCCCGCCCGCGTTCTATCGGGGCCGGGACAGCCCGAATCGTCCAGGCCATAACCCCGGCAAACCCCTTGTTTAGCGAAATCAGCGGTATCGCTGCTGAACCCTAAACGCCTTTCGACTGCAAAATCAACAACTTACGCATATGGCGAGGGATGAAATGGAGGCAAAACCCAACCCGTTCCAGCCAAGGCGCACCTTGAACCTACCTTGGACATGCCCTGCATTTACCCTGATTTCAGGCCGTGTACAAGGGGTGTACAAGGGATGCTCACCGGGAGTCCATCGGATTTTAGCTGGTACACCCGATGGGCACCCCTTGTACACCCCTTGTACACGGCCTGAAGGCAGGGTATTTTCAAGGGATCTGGATTATGGAGCTGGATGCCTGGAAAGGCCGAAACGAGGAGAGCGGACGGGGGGATAATTGCTAAGTTCTGTAAAAACAGCCAATTATGAACCCAAGGCTGGCAAAAGGCGGTTCTTTAAGGGTTGGCGGGTGCCCGGATGGCTTTTGGCTGCGCGAATGGCTTATCTGAAACGTTGACGTTACGCAATCCACCCGGAGAGGCGGCGAAAGCGGTTACGCGAGGGCTGAAAACGGCACTGAAGCGCGGGGATTTGCGGAACGGTTGCGGAAGGCGCAAACGCCGCCTACTGCCGGGGCGTGACGGGTTCTCGGGGGGGCGGCGGGGGGATGACAGGGATCGCCCAGAGCTTTATCACCTGGAGCAGGGGTTGAAGGTGGCCGCCGGGCGAGGCGTAGGGGATATAGACGTCGTCGGCCAGCGCCGCGACCAGGGTGTTGCGGCGCTGGGCCGTTTCGGTGGTGGGGCGGCGCGGGCCGTCCTTGAAGAAGGAGAGCAGCAGGAGCCGGCCTTCGGACATGGGCGCCCGCCACTCCGGGGGCGGGCGGGTCGGAATCGAGCGGGCGGGACAGATAATGACCGGCTGCGAGCCGCGCAGGAGGATGCGGAGACATTCCTTTTCGACGGAGGAGTGGAAACCGCTGATGACGCACCGGCCGGTGTCGCGCCAGTGGGCGGCCTGGTCGTAGGCCGAGAGGATGGTGCCGCCGGGGCAACGAGCGGAGCAGAACAGGGCCGTCATGGGTTGCGACAGAAAGGCCGGGTTGCCGAGTGCGGTCAGCTCGGGCGGGGCCGCGGAACCCAGCCGCTGGCGGAGGCGGGCGGGGTACTGAGTGTCAGCAAGATTAAAAACGATCGTGTTCATGTTTTCTCGCGCGCAGCGTGTCAGAGGCATAGCGCTCCTAATGTGGGAGGAATCGTTTGGCTCTGCGCCAGAGGGCGTCCGTCGTGGTCCCGATGATGAATCGTCTTTCCGCTCTTCCTTGTTGGCCGTGCTGGGTCAGCAACCTGTTGGCTTTCGTGTAATCCTTTGAATTGCGGGAGATCAGCCGGAAAGCGAAGCGTCTCTTTCCGGGAAGGCGGGTGAAGAGAACGGCGAGAGGTCTGGCGAGGCCCCAGATTTGAGGCATCTCAAGTCGGCGCATCAATCTGTCATGGCGAGGCCCTTGTGAGATCACGAGTGTTCGGTCGATTGGCTGGGACAGCCCGGTGTCAGTCCAGATGCTAACCTTTAGGTCTGCCGGGGCTCTGCGGGGGACGCGGAAGAAAGCCTCCACTATTTTCAGTGGAATTTGCATTTGAGTGCTGCGGGTTTCTGTAAGGATGTCCATGAGGAGGTACTGCTTGGCGTGCGGGGGCGTGGCCGCCTGAGAACGCTGGCGGACTTTTGAACTTCGCGGCAGCGGGAGACGAGAGAGGGGGCGCCACAAGTCGCGAACAGCTTTGGACGTTGGTTTAGATTCCTGAGGGTGCCGGTCTGGGAGCCGTTTGCTAAGGGTCTTCAGATAAGCACGAGTGAGGGTGCGTAGATAGTGTCTTTTGAGGGGCGGCTTCGGGTGGGCAAAGATGTTCCAGATGGAGACTGCATTGGCAGCCTCGGGAGATGAGTTAGGGAGGCCGCTGAACAGCATGAGGCTTTCAAAATTTGCGCTGAGTCCGCCGCTGGTCAGGTTGGAGGACCCAATAACGAAGCTCAGGGTGGATGGTTTTCTAAAGACGTATAGCTTGGGGTGGAAAATGGCCTGTCTCGACGGGGCCTGGAAGACCTGAACTGTGCATTGTGTCTCGTATGCTTGTGCCAGTGAATGGAGGTGCTTGAGGGCGTCTTTGTCGGTGCCGTTCCGATCGATGCCGACGATGATATGAATCTCGTTGCCGTCGGCGAGAAACACATCGAGCAAGGGGGTGATGGCGGAAACGCCGCTGCCGGAAGCAAAGGCGGAGAGTATTTGCAGGGTGTGACCTTTCTGGCCGGCTCCAGACTTACACCATTCCGCGATGGTGTTGAAAAGTGATTCTTCGGTAACGCTTTGGTGGATAGATCGTGTTGTCATGGTTCGCTTAATCTTCGCCGTCGTCAAAGTCGGTTTTGACTACTTGGGCGTAGTAGAGGTCTAGGTCGTCAAAAACGGTTTCCAACTGTAGGAGCTTTAAGAATAGCGCGTCTGTTCGGTCCGTGATATGGCGACACTTTGCCAGATTGTAGTTGCCGACTTTGCGGCCGGCGTTGAGTTTGAATTGCGTGGCGGTGGCCATAGCGGACTCCAGGTCTTTTACCAGCGCCGTGGAAGCGCCGTTTTGGGACTCCTCGAAGCGTGTGAGGTCTATGGGGAAGCCGCCGAAATTCCAGCCAGCGACATGGAAGTCGTCGCCAACCGCACACCAATAGACGAACATGAGTTTGCCGTCAGCGAGGAGCATGGCTGTGTCGCGCCTTGCCTCGCTGGAGAAGTAGATTTCTCCAAACTGCGTGTGGCTTACTTCCCTACCGCGCTCGTCGTAGCACGGCGGCAGCGTGCGGCAGAAGTTGAGCCAGTTGTAGGCGGTCTTCTTGAAGTGAAGGACGTATTGGGTAGGCCGGGGCACAGTGAACGTGTCGAAGGTGCGCGTCGTGTTCTGGAACAGTTGCTCGAACGCTTTGGCGAGGCGAGGCGTGTTAAGCTTGGGGATGCGCCACTTCCAAAGTTTTGGCTGGAACGGGGCAAATGAGAGTCCCTGGAAAAGGGTGGGGCGGGCGGCGTCAAACCAACGGTGAAGTCGCGTGGTATAGTTGCCCGACTCGGCGCGGGCCTTCGACCCAATATGGATCGTATTGCGGACTCGGACGTCGAAGTTGAACAGAGCCGACGGAATGCGACCGAATGAGGAGAACCAGTTTGCGGAGTAACCTTTGAAGAGCATCTGGCGACAAATGTCGAAGTCCGAACTGAAGCCGAGGCTGAGAGGAACGATCATGCCGCTGCGGCCAGAATCACGGAGGAGCGCATTGGCGCGCTCCAAGACCCAGGCGTAAATGTCCGGGCAGTCGAGTGTTGCCAGGTTTTTGACGCGATATTGTGCGCGGACCTCGGCGGCTTTGATGTAAGGCGGGTTGCCGATAATAACATCAAACCCGCCGCCAGTCATGATGCCATAGAACTGGATGAACCAGTGGAAGGGTTGGTGGGATTTGAGCCATTTGGCGTATGCGGCTTTGTCGCCGACTTGCACGCCGTAATCCCCGGCCAGGTGGCGGTTGAGTTCTTGCTCCAGCATCTTAAGCCGCCTTTGGAGTTCGAGTTTGTCCGCGTGGGGAACGGAGCCGTCGCCCTCGGTCTGGAGCTGGCGGAATTTGGCGAAGGCCTGCTCGACATCGGCGCAGCGGGTGTTGAAGCGCGCGAAGCTGCCGAGGTCGGCCTCGTCCATGAGTTTCATCTGGCCGCCGCCGACTTCCCTCATGCAGCGCTGGACTTCCTGCTTGGTGGCGTAGCCGACGAGGGTATTGCCGGCGCGGATGTTGAAGTCAATGTCCGGGAGCGGCTCGATGCCGAGGTTGTCGGCCGCCGGATTGGGTTTGACCTGGGCGGCGAGTTTGAGGAAGAGGCGGAGTTTGCAGATTTCGACCGCCTCCGCCATGATGTCCACGGCGTAGAGGTTGTTGAGGATGATGGACTTGAGGACGAAGTAGCGGCGGTTGGGGTGGGCGTCCACCCGGGCGAGGACTGCGGTGAATTTCTTGTGGTAGTTGGGGCGGGATTTGCCGCCGGCCGCGTCCCATTCGGCCCGAAATGCTTCCATGCGGTCGAGGCAGGCTTCGTAGAGCGGTTCGAGGATGTTGAGGGCCGCGAAGATGAAGGCGCCGGAGCCGCCGGTCGGGTCGAGGATGGTGATGCCGGTGATGGCCTGCCAGAAGGCCATGAGCAGGTCGGGGCCTTCGCAGTTCGAGATGACGTCCTGGGCGAACTGGCGGAGGTCCAGGTTCAGCGTGATGAAATCGTTGATGGAGGAGACGGGAGCCGGCGGTTTTTCAGAGGCGGGATTATGAACCAGGAGGGATGAAGAGCGGAGCGCGGCGGGCGCGGGAGGGTGGGCGGCCCATTCAGGCTGGGCTGGGCGGCCGGAGAGGCGGGACCAAAGCTCCCAGTAGCGTTGGCGGCGGCTGACCACTTCGCGCCAGATTTCCGTGGGCAGGGCGAATTCCCCGGGGGCGGGCTGGTTCCAGGCCTTGCGGCGCTTAATCAGGTTGGGTTTTTGGGTGTCCAGGCCGGCGGCAATGGCGGGAGGCAGCTTTTTGTCCGTTCCATGGCGGACGGCGGGGTAGATGTAGCGGTCGGGGTGCTCGCGGAGGAGGTCCCAGACGGTGGGGCCGTCGGAATTGTCGAAGGCGACTTTGCATTTTGCGCGGGCGGCGTCGAACAGGAAGGGGATGACGGTGCTTTTGCTGATGTATTCGGTGATGTCCTCCCGGGTGTAGTAGGCGCCCATCTGCTTCTGGTTGATGTATTTCTCGAAGATGTAGCCGAGGACATCGGGATTGATTTCGTTATCGGCGCGGAGCGGGCGATCGTCGAGGTGCCACTGATACTGGTCGAAGTAGTTGAAGATGCGCTCGAAGGCGTGGTCGGAGATCTGGATGTTTTGGCCGTAGCGGTCCGGGCGCTCCAGTTCGTGGACATCGAACAGGCCGCCGTTGAGGTAGGGGATGGTGCCGAGGAGTTTTTCGAGGTCGGGGGCGCGGTCTTTCCGGCGTTTGCCAAAGCCTTCGTGGAAGAGGCGGAGGAGGAAGTAGCGGTAGAAGGAGTAGAACTTGTTTTTGCCCTGCTCCTGCTGGCAGCGCTTGAGCCGGTTGCGAAGGTAGTGCGGGTCGCCGTCCAGGAAGCCTTTGCGCTGGATGAAGTAGACGAACATCAGGCGGTTGAGCATGACGGAGGCGTACCACTCGCGGTCGGCGGCCTCTTCGATGCCCGCGATGGACTTGAGGAAGGCTTTGCGGTGGGTGTCGAACTCGCGATAGAAGGCCTTGGTGACGCGCTCGATATCGAAGGCGGCGCGGGCGCGGGCGGCAATTTGCGTGATGGAGAGGCCGGCTTCCTCCTCTTCGAGGGAGACGTAGAGTAGTTGGAGCTTGTCCAGGAGGGAGTCGCCCGGCTGGCCGCGGGTGAAGTCGTGGGTTTTGGCGGCAAGCGGGCGGCCGGGTTCACGCCGGACCCAGACCCAGGATTGGCGCTGGAGGTCGGCCGTGACGAAGACGATCAGGTGCTCGAAGCTGGTCTGGGCGAGGGCGCGATCGAGCTTGCGGCGGGTGTTGTGGTCGGGCAGGCCGCCGTCTGGGCTGGCGCAGCGCCAGGCGATGAAACCGCGTTTCTCGGCGATGGCCGTGAGGGCATAGTCGGTTTCGCCGGCGCGAAGGACGAGCTTTTGGCGGCAGGGTTCCCAGCCGAGTTCTTCGACGAACAGCCTGGTCAGCTCTCCGGCTTGCAGGAGCGGGTGTGCGCGTTGGGAGTTGAATGGCATAGGTCAATCTTTGCGGATACCCAGGGAGCAAATGATTTTGGGTTCGCGGGCCTGGAGGTTGTCTTTCTGACTGCAGAGGCGGCCCTCTTCGTGGAGCGCGAGGACCAGGGCGGCCAGCTTTTCGTCACTGGCGCCGGCGCGGAGTTCGTGGTTGAGGAGGTCGCGGGCGGCTTCGGTGAGGGGCGACTCGTAGATTTCGTCAATGGCGTGGTGGAGCGGCTTGGAGTCGAAGAGGCTGTCTTTGGCGCGGGAGGCGTAGTCTTTGAGACGCTCATAGACGCGGCGGCGGGCGCTGGAGGGTTTGCCAAGCTGGCCGCCGGTGGTGATTTGTTCGGTCTGGATGCTGCCGGCCGCCTTCCGGACCAGCGGGTGGTGGTTGGCGAGCCGCGGCAGCGCCGGGGTATGGGGTTCGCACGCGGCGGCGCGCAGGATTTCATGCTGGCTTTCGGTGACCGTGCCGCCTTCCTCGTTCACCCATGCGAGGGCGTCGTTGCCGTCGGCGGTGCGGACGTAAACCATGACGCCCGGGGCCGGCTGGGGGCTGGGGGCGCCGGGGGTTTTGGGTGGCACCGCGGAGAGGGCCTTGGTGGAGAAGATGGCGTCGGGCAGGTCCGGGATGGTTTTCTTGAGCGACGGGTCGGTGTCGCAGGCGTTCTTCCAGATTTGGTAGGCCAGGGACGCGAGGTCCACCTCGTCGTCGGCCGGGTCGTCCAGGATGCCGGATTTTTCGGTGAAGAGGTCGCGGATAATGGAGTCATGTTTCTCATCCTCGAAAAAGGTTTCATCGGTGCCGACCACCTCGGCGTTTTCCTGGAGACGCTGGCGGACGCGGGAGCGCAGGCGGATAAGGCGTTCGACGCCGTCGGCGGGGAGGAAGGAGTAGCAGAGGATTTCCTCAGCCTGCTGGCCGATACGGTCAACGCGGCCGGCGCGCTGGATCAGGCGAATGATGGCCCAGGGCAGATCGAAGTTGACGATGATGGCGGCGTCCTGAAGGTTCTGGCCTTCGCTGAGGACATCGGTGGCTACCAGAACGCGAAGCACTTCGCCCGGGGAGACGTAATCGGGCGCGCCCGGGTCGCGGGCCAGGTTGCTCTCCGGGCTAAAGCGGCGGGCGTAGAGGGAGGGGTCTTCGGTGTCGCCGGTGACGCCGGCTATCTGCTTGAGGCCGCGGGCGCGGAGCTGGTCGGCCAGGTAGGACACGGTGTCGGCGAACTGGGAGAAGACGAGGATCTTCTGGCCGGCATGCCGCTTCGTCAGGAGCTTATGCAGCTCGGCAAGCTTGTGGTCGAGGTCGGACCGCCATGGGCCGGCGAACTGGAGGATGGAGAAAAGGCGCTGAGCGTCCTGGCGCAGGTGCCGGGCGAGGTCGTCAATGAAGACGTCGGGGCGGAGCCAGTCGAAATTGCGGAAATGTTCGGCGCGCAGGGAGTCGTAGCCCGCGGCGCCGGCCTCGGCGAACGCCGCGAGGGTGTTGGCGGTGATTTCGGTTGGCGTTGCGGCGGGGGCTTCCTCAGCCCCGGGCAGGCTGCTGTCGCTGTCCGCGTCGTCGTTGCGAGTATCGAACAGGGCGGAATCCTGGGTGCCAATCGGCAGCGGCAGGCCCTTTTCGAGGGCGTGAAGATAGACGTAGTTGCGGAGGATGTGACGCCGGACCGAGAGCAGAAAGGAATGGCCGCTGCTTTCGAGGCGCTTGAACAGGTTGGTGCGGCAGAAGCCAAGGAGTCGCGTCCCGGCGCGGGAGAGGTTGGCCATGATTTCAGCCTCTTCCTGGGCGGGGGGCGTTTCGGGCGCGGGCTTCAGGTAGTTAGCCAAGCCGTAGCGCGGCAGGTGCAACATGCGGACGGTGTCCACGACCTGGTCGGAATAGAGGCGCGCGTACTGGTCGTCCGGGTCCTGGTCGCGGATGCGGAAAGTGAGTGTTTTGGGCCGGCGCCGGGGGAAGCGGAAGCGGCCTCCGCCCTCCAGGACGAGGAAACGCCGGTCCTCTTTGGCTTTGGCGCGCCCGCACTTCGGGCACTTGTCCTGGGTGGAGGCGAGGATCGCGGAGCAAGCCGGGCATTCGGAGAAGGCGTAGTTGCGTTCGACGAAGCTGCGGGTGCGGCGGACCATGAACAGGCGCATGAGTTCGCGCCAGTCGTCGGCGTGGTTGCTTTTCTCGAAGGCCGCAAGGCAGTTGACGGCGCACTGGTGGCGCCGGGTGAACTCGTCGGGGCGGCCGTCGCAGTCATGGCGGAGGTACTCTTCGGGCCGGATGCCGACAACGTCGTCGGGGTTGAGGAAGAGACGGAGCTGGTTGGCGAGGTCGAGGTAGGCTTTGTTGTAGGGCGTGGCCGAGAGCAGGATGCAGCGACTGGCGTTGCGGGCCAGGTAATCGCGCACCGCGGCCCAGCGGCGGCCTTCACGGTTCCGGAGGTTGTGGCTTTCGTCAATTATGACGACCCGGTAGCGGCGGAGGTTGGGCAGGCTGTTTTGCGCCTGGGTGATGGAAATGACCTTGGCAATGAGGCGGTAGCGGTGGGCGTAGTCTTCCCACATGCCGACCAGGTTTTTCGGGCAGAGGATGAGGGTTTCAAGGGAGCGCGGCGGGTCCTGAAACATGCGGGCCAACGCGGTGGCCATGAGGGTCTTGCCGAGGCCGACGACGTCGCCCAAAACGACGCCGCCGCGCTTTTCCAGGTGGCGGGCCGCAATGCGGACCGCAGCGGACTGAAATTCCAGCAAGGTTTCCCGCATGTCGGGCGGGATGGAGAACTCGGAGAGGCCGGCGAGAGCTTCCTGGGCGAGGTGGTAGGCCGTTTTGACGTAGATGTGATAGGGAGGGGGGCATTCGGGCCGGGCCCAGCTTTCGTCAATGACCTGGATGAGTTCCCTGGTGATGTCCACGCACCATCTGTCGGCCCAGCGATCGTTGAACCACTGCTCAAGTTTCCGGGCGGCGTCCTGATCGAGGACGTCCACGTTGAGTTCACCCTGATTGGACAGGCCGGCGAGGGTGAGGTTGCTGGAGCCGAGAAAGCCAGTGATGGGGTTGTTGGGATCGGTGCGGAAGCAGAGGTAAAGTTTGGCGTGAAGGGTGTGGCGGAGGAAGAGCTTCACGACCACCTTGCCGGCCTTGAGCTGGGCCGACAGGCGGCGGAGACCGGTTTCATCGTCATCGGTAGGGGCGCCGAAAGTGAGTTGGGCGCGAAACTCTTCGGCGAGACGGCGCTTCAGGCGGATGACGGCCTGCTGGCTGATCTGGTCCTCCTTGGGGAGGAGGCTGTAGGCGAGCCGCAACTCGTCCTGGGCGAGCCGCTGCATGCCGACGAGCAGGCGGCACTGGGCCCCGGCGCCGCCCGGCCACTGTTCGATGAGGCCGTCAATGGCTTTCCAGCCGCGCAGATTGAAGTAACCGACGCAGAAATCGGAACGGTGCGAGATTTGGAGGGTATCCCGCAGCGCCGGAAGGAGTTCCAGGGCAATGTTGTCAAAGATGCGGGGCATGGGGGTTCTTCCTTGGGATCATTTTTTCGGCGGGATGCCGGGCTCGAATGAAAGCCTGCTTGATGTCTTTAACCAGGCCAGGGGATGGAGATGGGACGGGCGCGGGTTTCCTTTGGTAGCGGTTGCCTCCCCGGCCCCCGCGACCAAGCGACCACTGATAATCTTGTCGTTCAGGCCTCTGCGGAAAGAGGGGAGCGTTCCATCCGCAGCGAATTTCGGGATGGATATAAGTCGGAGCCCCGGTGTTGACAAAAGGAACGCGGGGATGGGTGCATTGGAGTGTGGCCCCGGCAGGGATTTTCCCTGGAGGATCGCGACACATTTCCATGCTGGCGGCAACAGATCCATGAAGCGAGCAGCGCGACAGTTACCTGGGCGCCCAGCATGGACGGAACGGAGAGTGTTTGCAGCAAAAAAGTAGCCAAGCCGATGCCATTGAGGCCGGGGGGCCGGTCAGGCGGCGGGGGTGCCGGGCGGGGGCGGGCGGGATTCAGCCGCGGGCAGGGGCACGGCGCAGATCACGCAGGCGCCGGCGGGGCGGTCGCGCTTGATTTCCAGCGACGCGCCAATGAGGCTGGCGCGGTAATTCATGATTCGCAGCCCCAGGCCGGTCGTAGGCTCGGTCAGTTTGGGGAAG
>Ga0208196_1001114_pt1 | contig 30505 bp, 17 predicted proteins | sample AD_JPNNA7_MetaG_FD_184443 | JGI IMG/M metagenome (GOLD analysis project Ga0208196, IMG submission 184443) | Active sludge microbial communities of municipal wastewater-treating anaerobic digesters from Japan - AD_JPNNA7_MetaG (SPAdes) (version 2) | ecosystem: Engineered > Bioreactor > Anaerobic...
GTGGTTGGTTGCCCCTCATTGAACCTGCGGCGCCAGAAATAAAAACGTCCCCGGTGGATGTGTTCCTCCCGGCAATACGCCGCCGCGCTCCGTCCGCTTGCCGCCTGCTTGTCGATGATCCCACGCAAATGGGCGATTCGTTCCTCCGTCGTCATTCCTTGCCTCCCAACTGTGAAAATTTTCCACCGTCGAAAGGCTTAACCCAAAAACAACCCCCTGAAAAGATGAGTTCATCTGACGCTTACCTTGCAGGGAGGCTACTCTGGGCGTCTCGATGCCGATGAACACGGAGCGGAAATTTGCCTGATACATGAGATCGAGGAGTTCCGCATCATCCGCCAGGTTGATGCTGGCCTCGGTTGTCAGTCGCAGTGGATAGCCATGTTTACGTTGCCAAGGAATGATGAGACGGAGCAGGTCCTTTGCCGATTTTTTGTCGCCGATGAAATTATCATCCACGATAAAGCAGGAGAAAAACCCTACTTTCCGCATGTCTTCCAGCTCTTCCAGGACTTGTTCCGGCTCCTTGGTCCGGGAACGACGGCCGAAGGTGACAATGATATCGCAAAATTCACACTGGAAAGGACAGCCGCGGGAGAACTGGACCGATCCGGAATCATAACGGTCAACCTTGAGGAGGTCATAGCGCGGTTTGGGCATAGCGGTCATGACCGTTCGGTGTTCCTGGGTGTAAATCTTTTTATTAATCCCGCCCGCCGCGAAGGACGCCACAAAATCCGGCCATGTTTCGTCCGCTTCACCGGAAAAGACCACATCGCATAAATCCGCGAAATACTCTTCATCCACCGAAGCGTAGGCGCCGCCCACCACCGTGAAGATTCCCAGGGCACGGAGCCTGAAGAGAATTGCCTTCATCCTTTCTTTCTGGACGACCATTCCGGTTATCCCGACGATGTCAAAGCCCCTGAGAAAATTGAAATCAATCCGCTCGACATTCTCGTCAAGAAGATAGACCTCGTGCTCCGGCACAAGTCCGGCGAGATGGGGCAACGCCCCGGTCGTCATGGTGCATCGCTTGTTCCCCGGATAGATGGGCAGTGCGTAATCCATGCCCCAGTAGGAAGGCTCAAATTTTGGATTGATGAGACATATTTTTAATCTTCTGGTCATTGGCAATTACATCGGCCGCTTCATTGCCGAAGGCAGGTCATGAAAAATAAAGAGGCGCTCCCCGACAGATGATTGTCATGGAGCGCCTCTGTTATCTCCTAAGGATTATTTAATTGAGTTTCACATTTTCTGCGGCCGGGCCTTTTTTGCCCTGGACGACATCGAAGCTTACCGACTGGCCTTCCGTCAAAGTCTTGAAACCGGCAGCCTGAATGGCGCTGTAATGGACAAAAACATCTCCACCGTCATTCTTTCTCGATAAATCCAAAACCTTTGCTCTCGTTGAACCATTTTACTTTACCTTCCGACATAATAAGCATCCTCCTTTCTACAAATTTACCAAAAGTCGAATTACCATTATGACGGAAATAAAAAAGCCGCCAAGACTCTCAAGAGCATGGTGGCTTCCTTTGCACTTTCAATCTTTTTAACCCAACTTTAACTGTTCCGCGCTTAGGTATATATCAAAGCGCGAGCCAGGATATGGTGTCCTTATATTCCGTGTCTTTTACAAAGTCAAGTAATTTTTGAAAAAATCTGATCATCATTTCACCTTGACAGGAGAGCGGGACTTGCCTATAGTCCGCAAGCCCGGCGCGACATTATTGTTCAAGAAAGATACATAATTGCGCCGTATTGCCCGACCCAAGGAGACATCCCATGCCCAAGAGAAGCGATATAAATTCCGTCCTTATCATCGGCTCCGGACCGATCGTCATCGGCCAGGCCTGCGAATTCGATTATTCCGGCACCCAGGCCTGCAAGGCCCTGCGGAAACTCGGCTACAAGATCATCCTCGTCAACTCCAACCCCGCCACCATCATGACCGATCCGGGCATGGCCGATGTGACGTATATTGAGCCCCTGAACATCCCCTCCCTGACGGAGATCATCGAAAACGAACGCCCCGACGCCATCCTGCCCAACCTGGGCGGCCAGACGGGCCTCAATCTCACCTCGGAACTGCATAAGCAGGGCATCCTGGACAAATACGGCGTGAAGGTCATCGGCGTCCGGGTGGATGCCATCGAGCGGGGGGAAGACCGCATCGCCTTCAAGGAGACGATGAACCGCCTCGGCATCGAGATGCCGAAAAGCGAACCGGCCTACAGCGTCGAGGAAGCGGAGAAGATCGCCGCCGAACTGGGCTATCCGGTGGTCATCCGCCCCGCCTATACCATGGGCGGCACGGGCGGCGGCCTGGTCTACAATCTGGAAGAACTCCGCACCGTGGCCAGCCGGGGCATCTCCGCCAGCATGGTGGGGCAGATCCTCATCGAGGAGTCCGTCCTCGGCTGGGAAGAACTGGAGCTGGAAGTGGTCCGGGATGCGAAGAACCAGATGATCACCGTCTGCTTCATCGAAAACGTGGACGCCATGGGGGTGCACACGGGCGATTCCTACTGCACCGCCCCGATGCTCACCATCAGCCCGGAACTCCAGGCCCGGCTTCAGAAGCATTCCTATGACATCGTGGAGGCCATCGAGGTCATCGGCGGGACGAACGTCCAGTTCGCCCACGACCCGAAGACCGGCCGGGTGGTGGTCATCGAGATCAACCCCCGGACCTCCCGGTCCTCCGCCCTGGCCTCCAAGGCCACGGGATTCCCCATCGCCTTCATCTCCTCGCTGCTTGCCGCCGGCCTTACCCTGGATGAGATCCCCTACTGGCGGGAAGGAACCCTGGACAAGTACACACCCTCGGGTGATTACGTCGTCGTCAAGTTCGCCCGCTGGGATTTCGAGAAATTCCCCGGCTCCCTGGACCGCCTGGGCACCCAGATGCGGGCCGTGGGCGAGGTGATGAGCATCGGCAAGAACTACAAGGAGGCCTTCCTGAAAGCCATCCGCTCCCTGGAGAAGGGCCGGTACGGCCTGGGGTTCGCGAAGGATTTCCATGAAAAACCCCTGGAGGAGCTGCTGGAGCTGCTCGCCGAACCGTCCAGCGAACGGCAGTACATCATGTATGAGGCCCTCCGCAAGGGCGCGGACATCGACACCCTCTGCCGCCGCACCCACATCAAGCCCTGGTTCATCGGGCAGATGAAGGAGCTGGTGGAACTCGAAGAGAAAATCCTCGCATACAAAGGGAAAGCGATCCCCGACGACCTGCTGGTCCAGGCCAAGAAGGACGGCTTCGCCGACCGTTATCTGGCGCAGATTCTGGGGGTCCCCGAAGGGGAAATCCGCCGGCGGCGCACCGCCCTGGGGGTGGTGGAATGCTGGGATGCCGTACCGGTGAGCGGGGTGGAAAACGCCGCCTATTACTACTCCACCTACAACGCCCCGGACCGGGTGGCGGTTTCCCAAAACCGGAAGATCATGGTCCTGGGCGGCGGCCCCAACCGGATCGGCCAGGGCATCGAATTCGACTACTGCTGCGTCCACGCCGCCTTCACCCTCCGGGACGAAGGTTATGAATCCATCATGGTGAACTGCAATCCCGAGACGGTCTCCACGGACTACGACACCTCCAATAAGCTCTACTTCGAACCCCTGACCGTGGAAGACGTGCTGGCCATCTACGAAAAGGAGCGGCCCGAAGGGGTCATCGTCCAGTTCGGCGGGCAGACGCCCCTGAACATCGCCCAGGAGCTGGCCCGGGCCGGGGTGAAGATCATCGGCACCTCTCCGGAAACCATCGATCTGGCGGAGGATCGGGACCAGTTCCGCAAGATGATGAAAAAACTCGGTATTCCCATGCCGGAGTCGGGCATGGCCGCCAATCTCGCCGAGGCCCTCACCGTGGCGGAGCGGATCGGCTACCCCCTCATGGTCCGTCCCTCTTACGTCCTGGGCGGCCGGGGGATGGAGGTCGTCCACGACGAGGAGATGCTGAAACGCTATGTGGCGGCGGCCGTGGGCGTGACCCCGGAGCGGCCCATCCTCATCGACAAATTCCTGGAAAACGCCATCGAAGTGGAGGCGGACGCCATCTCCGACGGCACGGACGCCTTTGTCCCCGCCATCATGGAACATATCGAACTGGCCGGCGTCCATTCCGGCGATTCCGCCTGCGTGATCCCCCCCATCAGTATCTCCGCCCGGCACATCGACACCATCAACGACTACACCCGGCGGATCGCCGTGGAGTTCGGCGTCGTCGGCCTGATGAATATCCAGTACGCCATCGCCAACGGCGTCGTCTATATCCTGGAGGCCAATCCCCGGGCCTCCCGGACGGTGCCGCTGGTCTCCAAGGTCTGCAACATCTCCATGGCCCGCATCGCCACCCAGGTCATGCTGGGTGGTAAACTCGCCGATTTCCAGGTCGGCAAGCGGGTCATCCCCCATTTCGGGGTCAAGGAGGCGGTATTCCCCTTCAATATGTTCCAGGAGGTCGATCCCCTCCTGGGTCCGGAGATGCGCTCCACCGGCGAGGTGCTGGGACTGGCGGATTCCTTCGGTCTGGCCTTCTACAAGGCGGAGGAGGCGGCGCAGCAGGTGCTGCCCGGCGCGGTGACGGTGCTGCTCACCGTCAACGACCGGGACAAGGGCGGGGTGCTGGAAGTCGCCCGGGCGTTCCACAACCTGGGCTTCCGGATCATGACCACCACCGGCACCCACCGGTTCCTGGCGGAGGAGGGCATCCCCTCGGAAGCCCTCCTGAAGATGCACGAGGGACGGCCGAATATCGTGGATGCCATCAAGAACGGGACCATCAACCTGATCATCAACACCCCCAGCGGGAAGCTCAGCCAGTACGACGACTCCTACATCCGCAAGGCGGCCATCAAATACAAGATCCCCTATATCACCACCATCGCCGCGGCCGTGGCGGCCGTCAAGGGAATCACGGCCTTCCGGAAGGGGCACGGCCGGGCCAAGTCCCTGCAGAGCTACCACGCCGATATCAGGTAGGGGGGACGGACCAAGGCCATGGTCGGACGACGAGCCGCGACGAAGCCGGCGCGGGTTTTTTTGCAGCCATAAAGAACGATCCGAGCGGCGGGAAATAAACACCGGGAGAACAAGGCAAGAAATGAGCGAAACAAAAGACAATTGCGGAGTATTCGGGATCTATTCGCAATTCCCCTGCGTATATGACGTGTACAACGGCATCGATTTCCTCCAGCACCGGGGGCAGGAATATTGCGGCATTGCCACCTTCGACCGGCACATCCACCAGGTCACCCATCACGGCAAGGTCGGCAACTCCTTCACGGAACAGGATCTCCTCTACCTCAAAGGCAACTGGGGGATCGGCCACGTCAGTCTCTGGGAACGTCAGCCCATGGCCTGGCAGTCCCGCCTCGGGAACATCTCCGTGGCCTTCAGCGGCAACGTCATCAACGCCGAGGAGATCATCGCCGCCATGAAGGATCAGGGTCACTCCTTCTACCGGAGCTACAACATCGAAGTCATCGCCAAGACCATCATGGAGGCGGACGACATGACCACCGGCATCGCCGCCCTGGCCGACCGCATCAGGGGGGCCTATTCCCTGGTCGTCCTCGCCGCGGAGGGGATCTACGCCACCCGGGACATCTACGGCTTCCGGCCCCTCATCCTCGGCCGGAACGGAACCCGCTTCGCCGTCAGCTCCGAATCCCGGGCGCTGCAGAATCTCGACATGGAGGTGGTCCGCGACGTCCACCCCGGCGAGATCATCCTGATCGACGCCGAGGGCTTCCACACCCTCCGCCGGCTCCCCTCCCCCCGAAAGGCCCACTGCGCCTTCGAATGGGCCTATACGGCCAGCATCGATTCCGTCATCGACGGCCTCTATGTCCAGGAGGCGAGAAACCGCCTCGGGCAATCTCTCGCCCAACGGGATATCGACGAGCAGGACGTGACGGCGGATATCGTCGCCCCCGTCCCCATGTCCGGCATCGGCCATGCCCTGGGCTATCATCAGCGCTCCCGGCTCCGCTATCAGGATGTTTTTCTCTACAACCGCTACGCCGACCGGAGCTATACCCAGTCCAGTCAGCACGCCCGGGAAAAGATGGCGAAACGCAAGCTCTCCATCCTCAGATCCGCGGTGGACGGGAAAAGGATCGTCATCTGCGATGATTCCATCGTCCGGGGTACCCAGATCCGGGACAAGGTGCGGGATCTGAAAAACGCCGGCGCCAAAGAGGTCCACGTCCGCATCGCCTGCCCTCCCTCATGTACCCCTGCGATTTCGGCGTTTCCACCCGGACGTTGGAAGAGCTCGCCGCCCGGCAGTGCTTCCCCTCGGGAACCATCGGTTGCTTCGACGATTTGCGGACCCTGGAAAGGTGGATCGCCGCCCAGATCGATGCCGACTCCGTCAAGTACAACGGCATCGATGCCTTTGTGGAGGCCCTCGGGATGCCCCGCGAGGATCTGTGCCTGAAATGCTGGGACGGCGTCAGCCCCCTGGTTCGGTAAATATCCCCATTTTCGTGCCATAAGGAAACATATTTGTATTGACAGCGGGGTCAATTCCATGTAGAGACCATCGGCAAATGATGGCCGATTGCCGATGGGAACGAACCTAACCGATCCGAAAGATATCGAGAGAAAAACGCTGCTGATCCTGAGAATCCTCAACGAGGTCCAGGGTCCCGCAGGGTCGCGCCTGATCGCCCGGCGGATGCAGGAGCTGGGCGCAAACCCCAGCGAGCGGGCCGTCCGTTATCACCTGAAGCTGATGGACGAGCGGGGGCTCACCAGACTCGTCGGCCAGAAGGACGGCCGCGTCATCACCCCTCTCGGCATCGAGGAGCTGCGGGCGGCCCGGGTGGAAGACAAGGTCGGCCTGGCCATCTCCCGGATCGAGACCCTGGCGTTTCAGACCACCTTCGACCCGGAGCGGCAAACGGGCCTGCTGCCGGTAAACGTCTCCCTGTTCCAGAGCGACGATTTTCCCCGGGCCATCCGGATCATGACCCCCGTCTTCGCCGCCGGCTTCGCCGTCAGCAACCGGGTGGCCGTGGCCGCCGCGGGGGAGAGAATCGGGGACATCACCGTTCCCGAGGGGAAGATCGCCCTGGCCACGGTCTGCAGCATCGTCGTCAACGGCGTCCTGTTGAAACAGGGCGTCCCCATGGACTCCAAGTTCGCCGGCACCCTCCAGATCAGGCAACGCCAACCCCTGCGCTTCGTCGAGCTGATCTATTACTCCGGTTCCTCTCTCGATCCCTCCGAGGCCTTCATCCGGGCCAACATGACCGCCGTCCGGAATGCCGTCCAGAGCGGCGACGGGATGATCCTGGCCAATTTCCGTGAAATTCCCGCCATCTGCCTGTCCTTGACCCGGGACATCCTGGAGAAAATGGAGGCGGCGGATATTCGCGGGGTCTTTGTCATGGGGGAGGTCAGTGAGCCGGTCTGCCAGATCCCCGTGGAGATGAACAAGGTCGGCGTCGTCCTCGTGGGCGGGCTGAACCCCGTCGCCTGTGTCCAGGAAGCCGGCATAGTCGTGGAAAACCGGGCCATGTCCGCCGTGATGAACTACGCGGAGCTGACGCCCTTTACAGATATGGACAAAAACCACATAAAATAAATTTAGGGGGTATAGTTATGTCAGTAATCAAAGATGTCATTGCCAAGGTCAAACAAACCGATCCGGACCAGCCGGAGTTCCATCAGGCGGTGGAAGAGGTGATGGAAACCCTGGAGCCCACCACCAAACGGCATCCGGAGTTCGTGAAGGCCAACATCTACGAGCGGATCGTGGAGCCGGAGCGGGCGATCCTGTTCCGCGTTCCCTGGGTGGACGACAAGGGCAAGGTCCGGGTCAACCGCGGCTTCCGCGTCCAGTTCAACAACGCCATCGGCCCCTTCAAGGGCGGGCTCCGCTTCCATCCCTCCGTCAACCTGGGGATCATCAAGTTTCTCGGCTTCGAGCAGATTTTCAAGAACTCCCTCACCACCCTGCCCATGGGCGGCGGCAAGGGCGGTTCGGACTTCGATCCCAAGGGCAAGTCGGACGGCGAAGTGATGCGGTTCTGCCAGTCCTTCATGCGGGAGATGTTCCGCCACATCGGGGCGGAGTGCGATGTCCCCGCCGGCGATATCGGCGTGGGCGGACGGGAGATCGGTTACCTCTTCGGCTACTACAAGAAGATCCGCAACGAGCACACCGGCGTGCTGACCGGCAAGGCCCTGGAATACGGCGGCAGCCTGATCCGTCCCGAGGCCACCGGTTACGGCACGACCTACTTCGCCGCCGAGATGCTCGCCACCCGGGGCCTGGATTTCAAGGGGAAGATCGTCGCCATCAGCGGTTCCGGCAACGTCGCCCAGTATGCCGTGGAAAAGGTGAACCAGTTGGGCGGCAAGGTCATCACCCTCTGTGATTCCACCGCCACCATCGTGGATGAAAAGGGCATCGACGCCAAGAAGTGCGACTACGTCATCGAACTGAAGAACGTCAAGCGCGGCCGGATCAAGGAATACGCCGACAAGTACAAGACGGCCTGCTTCGAAGGGTCGAGCGTCTGGGACGTGATCCGCGACCAGGGCATCAAGGTGGATATCGCCCTGCCCTGCGCCACCCAGAACGAGATCGACGGCTCCCATGCCGCCGCCCTGGTGAAGAACGGCTGCTTCTGCGTGGCCGAAGGGGCCAACATGCCCTCCACGCCCGAGGCGGTGAAGATCTTCCAGGAAAACAACATCCTCTACGGCCCCGGCAAGGCGGCCAACGCCGGCGGCGTGGCCACTTCCGGTCTGGAGATGAGCCAGAACAGCCTGAAGCTCTCCTGGACCAGGGAGGAGGTGGACAACCGCCTGCTCATCATCATGAAGAGCATCCACAAGGCCTGCGTGGAGACCGCCGAGGCTTACGGCCGCAAGGGCGATTACGTCATGGGGGCCAACATCGCCGGCTTCACCAAGGTCGCCCGGGCCATGCTCGCCTACGGCGTGGTGTAAGCGGCTCCATCACCGACAAACGCTGCCTGCCCTCCGTTCCCTCCCTACCCGGGGGAGGGAGGGGGGCGGGGCGGCATCGGCGGGTTCCCCGCCGCCCTTTCCCCGGACTGAAAACGGATAAGCATGAGATTGCTATGCAATCCTGCCGACATCCATGGCGTTGCCGTGCGGGAAGAATTTCGCCGCCGTCTCTGGAACTCTTGCGCGGTAGATGAACCCGCAAAAAGTCATCAAAGGTTGGGGTCCGGAACTGCGCCGCTCATGACGGCTCTGTATTCAGGCCCCTTCAAGTTCAAAACCTTGCTCGCGGAAAAGTCTCAGGCAGGCATCCACCACATCCCCGTCATAAAGCCTCCCTTTGTTGTTTTCAATCTCCGCCAGGGCCGCATTCAACCCCAGGCCCGGACGATAGGGCCGGTGGGAGGCCATCGCCTCCACGACGTCGGCCACCGCCAGGATACGCGCCTCCGGAAGAATCTCCTCCCCCGTCAGGCTCCTTGGATAACCGGAACCATCCATCCGCTCATGATGCTGATAGACAATCTCCGCCAGCGGCCAGGGAGATTCCACATCCTTCAGGATCTCGTATCCCTTCTCGGCATGGGCCTTGACCAGGGAAAATTCGATATCGGAGAGTTTCGTCGGCTTGGACAATATCTCCGCCGGCACGGCCATTTTCCCGATGTCGTGGATGGAGCCCACCATGTGGATGCCTTCGACTTTATCCCGGGGCAACCCCATCTCCAGGGCGATCGCCCGGGCCAGCTTCGCCGCGCGCATCTGGTGACCGGCCGTATAGGGATCTCTTGTCTCCACGGCCTGCACCATGACTTGAATGGTTGCCGTATATGCCTTCCTCAGCAGCTCAAGAGCGTTCCGGAGCTGATTCTCCGCCCGCTTGCGGTCGGTGATGTCACGGGAAACATTGGCGATAACTGAAGGGATCCCGCCGGCAGGATTTTGAATGGGAAAGAGCATCGCATAGACGTCCATCAGTTTCCCTGTTTCGATATTCCGGTATTGCAGCTCCCCCTCCCAAGAACCGCCGCTCATGAGGGTGGGTAAAATGTCCGTCTGCACCTTGGGGAGGATATGTTCCGGAAGGACATCACGGATTTTGTATCGATTCACCGCCTCCGGATCGATGCCCAGCATTTTGCCGCCCGCTTCGTTGAGAAAGGTCATCTTCCCGTCCGGCGTGGCCAGATTAATCAGCTCGCCGCTGTGCCGGACAATGGCTGCCAGTTTTTGGACATCCTCCTCGGCCTTCTTACGTTCCGTAATGTCGATGACGGCCCCCCGGAGCCCCACGGGTTTGTCGTCGCGGTAAATGACGCTCGAGACGACAATGGCCGGAAACCGGGTCCCGTCCATCCTCGTCAGCGTGTATTCCGTGCCTTCGACACGCTCCCCCTTGAGCAGACGCTCGATATTCCGGGCGGATCTTTCCCTGTCTTCAGGCGAAAGGATCATCCAGGCGTTGGCCCCTTTTCGGAGGTCCGCTTCCGTACCCCGGAAGGTTTCGAAGACGGCGCGGTTGGCGGCCGTGATGTTGGCCTCGAAATCCATCTCATAGACGGGGATCGGCAGGAAGTTGTACAGGTCCTGATATCTCTTCTCGCTCTGCCGCAGGGCATCCTCGGCCCGCCTGCGGTCCGTGATGTCGCGGGCCACCGAGACGATCCCGCCGATCCTGCCCTGCTGCATCAACGGGGAGCCGCTGACCTCGCCGTACTTGACGGTCCCGTCCCTGGTGATGAATTCATATACCGCCGCCGCGATGGTTTGCCCCCCGAGGATGGCGGCCGCATCGGCGATCGCACGCTCAAGGGATTCGGGCGTCAGCACGATGTGCCCGAATTCCGAGAACGGCCGGCCGACGAAAGTCTGCGCCTCGTACCCCAGGATACGCTCCACACTCGGCGAAATACTCTGTATATTCAGATTATTGTCAATCGTGCAAATGACATCCGACGCATTCATGAAGGTCTGGCGGTAGCACTCCTCGGAGACCCTCAGTTTCCGGTTTGCCGTCTCCAGATCCTGCATCTTCTTTTCGAGCTTCCGGAAGAGGATCTCGTTGTACTGCCGGAAGAACTCCATCTCCTCCTCGAGGGGTTTGGCCTCCACCTGCCTGGCCCGGTAGCCGTCAGCGAGCAGCTCCCGGAATATGCGGATCAGCACGTCCGGCTCCTGAGGCTTGAGGATTAACCGGTCGGCCCCGAGGGACAGGGCAAAGTCCTCGTTCTTGGAGCTCGTGTAGGTGGCCGTGTAGAAGGCAAATGGCCGGTGCCGAAGCGTCTCGTCCGCCTTCCACTCGCGGCACAGATTGTAGCCGTCCATGACGGGCATCAGGATGTCCGTGACCACCAGATCCGGCGGGTTCTCTCGGGCCTTCTCCAGGGCCTCCCTGCCGTTTTGGGCCTTCGTCACTTCGTATCCGTATCCCTTGAGCAGGGTCTCCATCATATAGAGATTAGTGGGGTTGTCGTCGACGATCAGGATGTGTTTCTTCATCATCGTCGTCACGCTCCTTTCCTTCGGTCCGGCAGGTGTCACTTCACTTCGGGGACAAAGGTGTCCGCCTCAATGGGCTTTTCGATATCCCCGCCGCACCCGGCCACCAGTTGAACTGCATGGATAAGGGCCCCCGTTGCGGCGCTCCGAGTATATGATTATTGGATTGATAAGCACTTTTTGTCGCCCTGGGGAGTATAGGGAGGGCCGATCATGCTTGTCAAGGGGTATTTAACCTGGGGTCATTTTCACTCATTCCCCGGAATTCGTGCGCCTTGCCTCGCCGTCTGTTTTTATGGCTTATCGGGAAATGTCGGGATGAGAGCCTTACCGATTGAGGGTATGGTTCACATGGGCAGGTGCGTCAAGAATGGAACCATGAATGGCTCATCGGAGCCGCGCCGGCGATGTGGGGATGGTAAAATAGCCGGGTGGAATTATTATATTGACACTTGACTTTCTATGTCCTATCTATTTTGTCATTTTGAATAAGGGGTGATGAACCAATAAAAAACTCTCCTGCCTTATGAAGCACCACCAAGCATAAAAATGAAGTTTTCACGGCAAATCATCAGGGGTGAAACGCATTGGGGAAAAGAGTACTGATTGTAGACGATGACCGCGACAGCCTCTACCTTTTGGAAGTCATCCTGAAGGGAGGAGGCTGGCAGGCGATCAAGGCGACAAACGGGGCGGAAGCCCTGGCCAAAGCGCGCCGCGAGCCTCCCGATCTGATTGTCACCGACCTGCTGATGCCGGTCATGGACGGCTTCTCCCTGTGCCGGGCATGCAAGGCGGACGAAACCCTGAAGCACATTCCGCTGGTCTTCTACACCGCCGAATACACTAAAGACCGGGACAGGGAGTTGGCCCTGAGCCTCGGCGCGGTGCAATTCATCATCAAACCCCAGGAGCCGGATGTCCTGCTCCAGGCCTTCACGGAGGCCATGGAAACGGGCGGCATGATCAACCCGGAGGCAGCCGGGCCGCTGGGGCCGGAATTGGAATTTTTCCGGCAGTACAACGAGGTCCTCTTCAAAAAGCTCGAAGAAAAGATGCTGTCCCTGGAAAGGGAAAACGAGCGGTTACGGCATCTGGAACAGGAGTTGCGCCGGAATGAAGAAAATTACCGGCAGCTCTTCGAGAATGCCCCGTCGGCAATCTATCAGGTCAATTTCCGCACCGGCAAATTCACCAAGGCCAACGACATCGTCTGCGATCTGTTCGGCTGCACCCAGGAAGAGATAACCTCGTTGAGTCCCTTGGCGTTGATGACCGACGAGAGCAAAAATTTGTTCGCGGAACGGCTGCACAAACTGTCCCGGGGTGAACAGGTCCCCGCCAATCCCGAATACGAAATCATCACCAGCAAGGGGGAGCGCCGGTGGGCGCAATTGAACAGTAAGTACATCTATGACGAGGCAGGACTTCTCGGCGCGGATGTGGTGGCCCACGATGTTACCGACCGGAAAATCATGGAAGAGCGTCTGCAGCGCGCCGAGAAAATGGAAGCCCTGGGATTCCTGGCGGGCGGGGTGGCCCATGACATGAACAACGTCCTGGGGGTCCTGGTGGGATATTCGGAATTGTTGCTGCGGGAAGTCCCCGCGGAGAGCCGGGCCGCCAAGTATGCCGGGAGCATCCTGCAGGGGGCGGAAAGGGCCGCCGCCATTGTCCAGGATTTGCTGACCATGGCCCGACGCGGCGTCACCGTCACGGAAACGGTGAACCTGAACCGGCTCGTGGTCGAAGTCGTCCGGACGCCGGAATTCTCCCTGCTGGAGACCCGTCATCCCGACATCACCTTCCGGGTGGAGCTTCAGGAGGACCTCTTCAACATCAAAGGCTCACCGATCCACCTCATCAAGACGATCCTCAATCTCCTGACGAACGCCGCGGAGTCCATATCCGGAGCGGGCGAGGTCACCATCACCACGGAGAACCGGTATGTGGATGCCGATCTTCCCGGATATGAAAACACCCGGGAGGGGGAGTATGTCGTTCTGACGGTCCGGGACACCGGGACCGGGATCGCGCCGGCGGACATCGGCAGGATCTTCGAGCCCTTCTACACCAAGAAGGTCATGGGACGGAGCGGAACCGGCCTCGGCCTCGCGGTGGTCTGGGGCACCGTAAAGGATCACGGGGGCTACATCGATGTGCGGAGTACAGAAGACCGGGGCAGCGCCTTTACCCTGTACTTCCCCGCCTCCCGGGAGGCATTGCCGGAAAAGGCGGCGCCGCGGCCGCCGGATGCCTACCGCGGCCGGGGAGAAACGGTGCTGGTCGTCGATGATGTGGAACCCCAGCGGCTGCTCGCCGCCAACATCCTGGAGGACCTTAATTACCGGGTGATCACGGCGGCAAGCGGCGAGGAGGCGGTGGCATATCTGCGGGAAAACCGGGCCGATCTGCTGATCCTGGATATGATCATGGAACCGGGCATCGACGGTCTGGAAACCTACCGTCGGGTCCTGAAATTACATCCGGGGCAACGGGCGATCATTGTCACCGGCTTCGCCAAGACCGACCGGGTCGAGGAGGCCCTGCGGCTGGGCGCCGGGGGATACGTGAAGAAACCCTATGTGATCGGGAATCTCGGCAGCGCCGTGCGCCGGGAACTGGACAGAGGCTTCCCCGGAACGGTTGTGAAATGACGACGATACCTCGAAGTCATCGTCGTCCCGCCGGCAGTCGCCTTCCCTGCGTTGCCGTGCCGGCCGGTTTTCCTCCTTAACCGATGTAAAATCCGCCCCAAATACCGACGTATATTCAGAATCGGCCGCACGGCCTGAGCCGCGGTCCTACCGCCCCCGATCCCGGCACCCTCCCCCCGTCGGCGTCATTTCCCGAAGCAGATCAACTGCTGGGTAACCACGTCGGACATGAGGATCAAACCCCGTTCCCGGACGTCATAAACCCGGACCGTCTCCGCGTACTGCCGGTCCCGGGGCGCCAGTTCGGCCAGGCGGTTGGGCATCCCCGCCAGCCACTCCCGGTTGAAGAGCACCCCCTGCTTGTCGGGATATATAGCCATGTAAAAGATGTCCATTTCCACCAGATCCTGGAAGAAATGGGTCCCGAACGACAGATCGGGGATCAGGCTGCCGTCCTGGTAGGCGATCTCCGCAATGGCGGTGATGTTGTTGATCTCCGAGAAGGTCACCGGAACGCCCATGGCCGGCGTGGTGGTCCCCCAGCGTCCCGGACCCAGGAGCGCCGTGGGCGTGCCCTCCCGGTCTTCGATGAGCTTGTTGAGCCGTCCCACCAGCCGGGCGACGTCGTACTTCTCCGACAGGGAAAGCCGCGTGTAACCCTGGGGATCCACATAGATGATCCGGGCCAGGGGCTGGGAGACGCTCCCGCCCATGAAATTACCCTCCTGACGGAGGAGGATGCGTTGTTTTTTGATCTTCGCCGGAATCTCCACCCGAATATGCTGTCCCTTGGTCTGGAAGGGCCGGCACTGGAGGAGATTCACCTGGAGCCCCCCCTCGGCATTGAAATTGGCGGTAAATTCTATATCCACCGGATATTGATAGACCTCTTCCAGGGTCTTGAGCATCCGGGACATGATCTCCGTAAAGGGCGTGGCCGTCAGGAACTCGTCGAAGGTCAGGACCCAGGGGTCCGCGGCGCTCCGCCCGGTGGCCCGGAGACGCTCCGCCGCCTCCGTGTCCCGGACCCCGATCAGATCGAGACGGTTGTCCAGCTCCTCATTGACCACCTGGACCAGAGACAGGGAGTGGAAACGGTTGTCCGTCAGGTTGAGGACATCCACATCGTGCTGGGAAAAACGGCGGATATCCGCCATGCCGCCATGGGGTTTGACCAGAGGGGCGTCGAGGGCGACGATGCGGGGATAGTCGTTCTCCACCCGGTTGACCGCCCGGGTTCCCAGCCCGAAGACGATGCGCAGCATCCCGGCCCGGGGGTCCATGCCCTGTTTCCAGACGAAGGTGTTGTAGGAAAGGCCCACCCCCGCCACCTCGGGGAAGAAATAGTGTTTCCGGTAGGTGCCGGAGACGCGCTGCACCAGGAGGGCCATCTGTTCGTCCTGCTGGTCCAGGCCGCGCTGGAGGCGGTAGGTAAGGGCGTCTTCGTTCATGGTGCTGGCGAAGATCCGCCGGACCGCCTCCTCCAGGGCCTCGTACCGCTGTTCCGGCGTCCCCTGGTTGACGCAGAAAAAGCTCTCGTACTTGCCGGCAAAGGCATTGCCGAAGGCGTCTTCGAGGAGGCTGCTGGAACGGACGATGATGGGGGATTGGCCGAAATACTCCAGCATGAGCTGGAACTGCTCCCGGACCTCTTCGGGAAAGACGCCGCGGAGCATCCGGGCCTGCAGTTCCCGGGCGCCGGCGAAATAACCCTCCTTGGTTTTCTGGGCCATGAGGAGCTTCCACCAGCCGTTCTGGACGATATAGGAATAAAAGACATCGGAGCCGATATAGAAGGAGTCGTGCAGCTCCAGATGGCGCGGCCAGTCGAACCCCTGATCCCGGCGGAGGATATTCCGCGCCAGGAGCATCCCCACCGACTTGCCGCCGATAAACCCCGTCCCGATGAGGCGGTTTTTGATTTCCAGCAGATCCTCCAGGGTAAAGTAGTCCCGGGCCAGGGCCAGCATCCGCCGCTCCCGGCCGATGAGCACCCGGGAGAGCTGATCGACCATCTCCTGCCTTGCCGCGGTCGCCTCCGGGTCCGCCAGGATTTCTTGGGCCCGCAGGAAGATCCGGTCCCAGTAATCGAGATGCCGCTCGGCGTTGACGGCACTCTTGTGGGCGAGAAACGAAAACAGTTGCGTGGCGTCCACACTGTTTATGATGGGCAGGTATTTTTCCCCCTCGGTGATATGGGGCAGGAACATCGTGGGGCTGTAGCGGTGCCAGGCCTTCAGGGGATGGACACAGATCTTGCCCTGATAATTGTAGACGTCCAGGAGGACCTGGGTGGTCTCCCGGATCCGCGCCACGGTCTTGAAGGAATGGCGTCCCCGGAGGATGGCGAAATAGGCCACGGTGTTGAGTTCGAAAAGATAAGGACAGGTGATCACGAAGAAATTGCCGATCATGAGGTCCGTGGCCCAGGCCAGCAGCAGATCGGAGAGGCAATCGAAGACATAGAAGACATCCCTCCCCTCCTGCCGGATAATGTTGTGCACCTGGCTGGAAAAGGATTCGAACCCCGTATCGGCGTTCAGCTTGTACACGGTGACCCGGCCGGCGTCGAGAAGGGGGGCATGGCGGGCAAAACGCACATACACCACCCGCTCGTTGTTTTTCAGGGCCTCGTCCACGAAGGGGAGGACAAAATGCCGGTAATCCTCGATGCCGTCCACCTGGAGAACGACGTTGTCGCCGGTCTGGAGAAAATTCAGGACCTCGTCCAAACCCTTGATGCCGGAGCTGACCCGGGAAAAAGAGACCATCGCCTACCCCCTGGGAGAATTTGGTATGATATTTGATTTCAAAATTCATACCAGAAAAGATTGGCGCCGCCCATTGCTTTTTTAAACCATATTGTATAAGAGATGATAAATTTTTATTGTTGTCCATTTTTGTCCGAAATGAGCGCACACACTTACGAAGAGCTGGCGGCCCTCCACGCCATCGCCAAGACCCTGGCCCAACCCTGGGATCTCCGGGACCAGCTCGAGCAGGTTCTGGGGGAGATGAACGCCCGCCTGGGGATGAAACGGGGGATGATCTCGCTCCTGGACCGGGACACCGGCGAGGCCTGGCTGGAGGTGGCCCATGACGTCAAGCTGGACGGGATGGAGATCACCTACCGGCGGGGGGAGGGGATCACGGGGAAGGTGGCCCAGACCGGTATCCCCCTGGCCATTCCCAATCTCGGCGCGGAGTCCCTTTTTCTGGACCGGACCGGGGCGCGGCGCCATCTCGACCGCAACGAGCTGGCCTTTCTGTGCGTCCCCATCATGTATGATTCCCGCGTCGTCGGCATCCTCTCCGCGGACAAGGGCGCCCGCGAGGTGGCGGACCTGGACCGGGAAATGGCGCTCCTGTCTTCCGTGGCGGAACTGATCGCCAAGGCGGTCCACATCCTGGGGCTGGAGGAGGAGAACCGGCGGCTCCGTCGCCTTGTCAACTCGGGCAAGCCCCTGTCGGTGGATATCATCGGTCATTCCAAGGGGATGGAGGAGGTCTTCGGCCTGATCCGCCATGTCGCCGACTCGGGGACGACGGTCTTGATCTTCGGGGAAACCGGCACGGGCAAGGAGCTCGTCGCCCGGGCCATCCACATGAACAGCGCCCGCAGCAAGGGCCCGCTTATCCAGGTGAACTGCGCGGCCATCCCGGACACCCTCATCGAAAGCGAATTGTTCGGCCATGAGAAAGGGGCCTTCACCGGGGCGTTGCGTCAGCACCGGGGCCGCTTCGAGGAGGCAAACAACGGCACGATTTTTCTGGATGAAGTGGCCGAACTGTCCGCCGCCGCCCAGGCCAAACTCCTCCGGGTCCTCCAGGAAAAGCAATTTCAGCCGCTGGGTTCCCCCCGCCTGGTAACCACCAACGCCCGGATCATCGCCGCCACCAACCGGCGTCTGGAGGACTGCGCCGCCGCCGGCTCGTTTCGGACCGACCTCTACTACCGCCTGAGCGTTTTTCCCATCTACATCCCCCCCCTGCGGGACCGGGGCAACGACATCATTCTTTTGGCCGATCATTTCGTGCTCAAGTATGCAAAAGAAATGAACAAACCGGTAAAGAGGATCGCCACGCCCGTCATCGAGGCCTTTCTGGCCCACCACTGGCCGGGAAACGTCCGGGAACTGGAAAACTGTATCGAACGGGCCGTGCTGCTGGCGGAAGGCGATACCATCGAAATGATTCATCTTCCCCCCTCGCTCCAGATCAGGAACCGGGAGGGCGGCGAAAAGGAAGCGGGCCGGTTCAGCACCGTCATCGAGAGCCAGGAGCGGGCCATGATCGTCGAGGCCTTGAAGGCCGCCCACGGCAACCAGAGCCAGGCCGCCCGGAACCTCGGGGTCACAAAAAGGATCATCCAGTATAAAATCCAGAAGTTGGGCATCGATCCCTGGAAATTCCGCACCGGGAGAAACAATCGGTCGTCGGGTGTTTAGGGAACCGGTCATCGTGCCCAGGCGGTTAACTTCCGGGCCGGGAAACAGAAACGACGGCCTTTTGCCGAGCCGCCGGCCCATACCGGCGGCGCTCTTGGCGAGCCGGAAGCCGGCAGCACAAATATGTTCAGAAGTTTGGTGCCAAGGAACAAATTTGTCATCTCATATACCCAAGGAAAGAACTTTTTTGTGCTCGATTTAGAATTCCTCAAGGAAAACAAGGTTGATCACTCTCAGCAACGACCGGCGGCCTGCGGAGTGTGGCATGTTTTTCGCACAGGCAATAAGGCGCCCTTTAGATAATTAACGTCACGGGTAGTAAAAGGATTATCAGACATGTGCCGTTTATTCGCCATCACCAGCAAGGAGCCGCAGTCGCCCATGGCGGCCATCAACGCCCTGAACGTCATGAAGGAAGGCCACGACGGCTCGGGGGTGGGGCTGTTTCTCACCGATCTGGGGGGTAGCTTCGAGCGGTTCAAAGGGGCCCCCATCCTCTCCGGCATCTTTTCCAACGAGGGGATCCGGGCCCTGGACCGGTACATGCTGGAGCTGGATTTCATGGTTAAGTACAAGCTCTCCATCCGTCCGGCCCAGACACCGCCGCCGGGAACGCCGAAACGGGACAACTATCTGATCCGGGTTTACGACTATCCGCCGGACTGGCTGTCCTTGAGCCAGGCGGAGATCGAGCACCGCCTCATGCTCACCCGCCTCAAACTCCGCCGGATGGGCGAGGCGGACGGCTCCATGATCGTCTTCAGTTTCTGGCCCGATGTGATCATGATCAAGGAGGTGGGCGATCCCCTGGTCCTGGCGGAATACCTGGGGCTGGACAACGAGGAGTTTCAGGCCCGGATCATCCTGGCCCAGGGCCGGCAGAACACCAATTACTCGATCGACATCTACGCCTGCCATCCCTTTTTCATCCAGGGATACGCCACGATGACCAACGGGGAAAACACCGCCTTCGTTCCGATCCGGGAGTATCTGACGTCGCGGAACTACGAGGGCTACACGGGCTATCAGTCCGATTCGGAGGTCTTTACCCATATCCTCCATTTTGCCCAGAAGCGGCTCGGCCTGGGGCTGGATATGTACAAGCATCTCCTCACGCCGCTCAAGGACGAGGAGCTCCAGCGTCACCCCCAGGGAGAGCGGCTGCGGGCGGTAAAACACGCCTGCCGCCCCCTGATCATCGACGGCCCCAATTGCGTCATCGGCTGCCTGCCCGACCGGACCCTCTTCATGGTCCAGGACAGCAAGAAGCTCCGTCCCGGCATCGTGGGGGGCTCCGCGGGGATGTTCGCCTTCTCTTCGGAGATGTGCGGCCTCGATGCGGCCATCCCGGCGCGGAACAAAAGCGAGGATTTTCAACCGATGAAATACGACACCGTCATGGTGCCCCCCAACCGGCAGGAGGTGGTGAGATGGAACCAGTGGGAAAGATAACCCCCTCCACCTTGAGCCGGAGCGACCTGCCCTGGCAGATCCTCTGGAACCGGGAGGCCTGCACCCTCTGCGGACGCTGCACCGCCGTCTGTCCCGTCCGGGCCATCGAGCTGGGGGTCCACCGGAAGCGGGTCGTCCAGACGACGGTCGGCCTGGCGGAGAAACCGGGCAATGTATTCACCGTCTATCACGGCATCGATCAGCGGACCGACGCGGCCCATGCCTGCATCGGCTGCGGCATGTGCGACCTGGTATGCCCCAACGGGGCCATCCGCCCCCTCCGGAGCGCCGAGATCGACAAGCTCCGCTTTCACGTCAACCAGGACGGGGTGCCCCGCCGCCGGGGGGGACGGCGCAACGATCCCCGGAGCGTCCTGGACGAGATCAAGTTCATCCGCATCTCCATGCTCACCGACCCGGCCCTGGATGCGGGCCGCCACGACTTCGAGCTGCGGACCCTCCTGGGGAGAATCCTCCCGGCGGAGGAGCTGGTTAAAATCACCGGTGAAAAGGGCTGGATACCCCCGGTGCGGGAGATCTATCCCCTGATCATCGGCAGCATGTCCTTCGGCGCCCTGTCGCCGAATATGTGGGAAGGTCTCCAGATGGGGGTGGCCTACCTGAACGAGGAGCGGGGGATGCCCGTGCGGATCTGCACCGGCGAAGGCGGCTGCCCGCCCCGGCTGTTGCGCTCCCGATTTCTGAAATACGTCATCCTCCAGATCGCCAGCGGCTATTTCGGCTGGGACGAGATCATCCATGCGCTCCCGGAGATGAAGGAAGACCCCTGCGCCATCGAGATCAAATACGGTCAGGGGGCCAAACCCGGCGACGGCGGCCTGCTCATGTGGTACAAGGTCAACAAGCTCATCGCCGCCATCCGCGGCGTGCCCCGGGGAATCAGCCTCCCCAGCCCGCCCACCCACCAGACCAAGTACTCCATCGAGGAGTCGGTGGCCAAGATGATCCAGTCCATGGCCATGGCCTGGGGGTTCCGGGTGCCGGTGTATCCCAAGATCTCGGCCACGAGCACGACACTGGCGGTTCTGAACAACCTGACCCGGAACCCCTACGCCGCCGGGCTGGCCATCGACGGCGAAGACGGCGGCACCGGGGCGGCCTACAACGTCTCCATGAACCACATGGGCCATCCCATCGCCAGCAATATCCGGGACGCCTACCTGAATCTCGTCAAGATCGGCAAGCAGAACGAGATTCCCCTGTTCGCCGGGGGCGGCATCGGCAAGAACGGCAACCTGGCCGCCAACGCCGCGGCCCTCATCATGCTCGGCGCCAGCGGCGTGCAGATCGGCAAGTACATCATGCAGGCGGCGGCGGGCTGTCTGGGCTCCGAGGCCGACCGCTGCAACATCTGCAACATCGGCCTGTGCCCCAAAGGCATCACCTCCCAGGATCCCCGCCTGTACCGGCGCCTGGATCCGGAACAGGTGGCCCAGCGGGTGGTGGACGTGTATCTTTCCTTCGATCAGGAACTGCGGAAGATCATGGCCCCCCTGGGCCGCTCCACATCGCTGCCCATCGGGATGTCCGACGCCCTGGGCATCACCGACGCCGCGGCCGCCGCCCGACTTCAGATCCGCCATGTTTTATAGGAGAATCCGGCATGCTCTATAAACCCACCATCATCATCCCCGGGATGAAAAACGGCCTCCGCGTGGACACCCGCACGCTCGAAGCGGCGGTTCAGGAGGCGGTCTGGGCCGGGCACCGGTGTATCGAGATCCACGCCCACGGCCAGCACGGCATCGGCGGCCGCATCTGGAAATCCGGGGAGGAAGAGGTTCTGATTCGGGTCCTGGGTTCGGCGGGACAGCGGGTCGGCGCCATGGGTTTCCCGAACACCACCATCGACGTCTTCGGTCCCTGCTCCGACGACGTGGGCTGGCTCAATGCCGGCGCCCGGATCATCGTCCGGGGCAACGCCACCAACGGCGTGGCCAACGCCATGGCCCAGGGCAAGATTTACATCGCCGGGGACATCGGCGCCCGGGGCATGACGATGACCAAACACAACCCCCGTTTTGACCCGCCGGAACTATGGGTTCTGGGCAGCGTAGGTGATTCCTTCGCTGAATTCATGGCCGGCGGCGTGGCGGTGATCTGTGGCTACGACACGCCACGCCAGGAGAACGTCATGGGCTACCGCCCCTGCGTGGGGATGGTGAGCGGCAAGATCTTTTTCCGGGGCCCCCACCAGGGTTACAGTGAAGAAGACGCCAACCTGACCCCCCTGGACGACGAGGACTGGAAATGGTTGAAGGACAACATGGCCGCCTTCCTCACCGCCACGGGACGTACGGAACTATATTCCGTCCTTACCGCCGAGCGGGCCTCCTGGCAACTCCTCACCGCCCGTAAACCTTATGAAAAGGCCCGTCGGATTGCCCGGAGCATGCACCAGTTCTGCGCGGAGGTGTGGGACCGGGAGTTGGGGGCGGGAGGGCTCATCGGTGATCTCACGGACATCCCCCGGACGGCCATCGACGTGATTGCCACCGGCGAGCTGCGCCGCTTTGTGCCGAGCTGGGAAAACGAAAAACATCTCCCCCCCTGTCAGGCCTCCTGTCCCACCGGCATCCCGGTGCAGAAGCGCTGGAGACTGATCCGTCAGGGCAAAACAGAAGAAGCCGTGGACCTGGCTCTCAACTACACCCCCTTTCCGGCCACGGTCTGCGGCTATCTCTGTCCCAATCTCTGCATGACCAACTGCACCCGCCGGATCGCCCGGTTCCCATCCCTGGATGTTGCCGCCCTCGGCCGGGCCTCCCTGACCGCCCAGGCGCCGACACCGGCACCGTCTTCGGGAAAGACCGTGGCCGTCATCGGCGGCGGTCCCGCCGGTCTTTCCGCCGCCTGGCAGTTGTGGATGAGGGGTCATGCACCGGTCATCTACGAACTCCGGGAGCGACTGGGGGGGAAGATCGCTGCGGCGATTCCCCGGAGCCGCATCCCCGACGAGGTCGTGAACCACGAATTGCAGCGGGTGGCCGAGCGGATCGAACAGGTGGCGCTGAAGAAACCCTTGACGAAAAAGGAGTTTCAGAAACTCAAAGGAAAACATGACGCCGTGGTGATCGCCGTGGGCGCCCAGAAACCCCGCCTGATCCCGGTGCCGGGACATGAACGGGCCCTGGCGGCCCTGGATTTCCTTCAGGCGAGCAAGGCCGGTCAGGCCCGGGTGGGCCGGCAGGTCGTCATCATCGGCGCCGGCAACGTGGGCTGCGACGCCGCTGCGGAAGCGGCCCGCCTGGGCGCCGAAGACATCACCCTTATCGACATTCAGGAACCGGCCTCTTTCGGGGTGGAGCGGCGGCACGCCGAGGCCGTAGGCGCCAGGTTCCTCTGGCCGCGCTTCACCAAGGCCGTCACGGAGCGGGGTGTGGAGCTCACCGACGGCACCCTACTCCCCGCCGAGACGGTCATCATGGCCGTGGGCGACGCCCCGGAGCTGAGCTTCCTACCCGAGGAGATCATCCGGGAGAAGGGTTTTCTCGCCGTCAACGAGCGCTATCAGACGAGCGATCCCCAGGTCTTCGCGATCGGCGACGCCGTGCGGCTGGGATTGCTGACGGAGGCCATCGGCGCGGGGCGCCTCGCCGCCCGGGCCATCGACGAACTCCTGCGGGGGCGGAGCGACGCCTACGACAACCTGCCGGCCATGGAACCGGCCCGGATCCATCTGGAGTATTACGATCCCCGGGTAAACCCGGCGGGAGATCTCGACTCCTGCTCGACCCAGTGCGCCTCCTGCGGCGCCTGCCGGGACTGCGGCCTCTGTGAGACCCTCTGCCCCCAGCAGGCCATTTCGCGACGTCCTCTGGAGGGCGAGGCCTATGAATATGTCGTGGACGGGGAGAAGTGCATCGGTTGCGGCTTCTGCGCCGCCGCTTGTCCCTGCGGCATCTGGGAACTGACGGAAAATACGCCGTTGGAATAGGCCTGCGCCGCCGCCGGTTTGAGGGCAAACGGATGGATGGGGTGCGCCCCGCGGGTGGCAGCGGGAGCGGCAGCAATATCAGGGGCCTGGTCGCCGCCATCCCGGGGAGGAAAGACCCAGCCCGAAATTTGTCGTTTAGAGTAAGCAATTTATACCAATAGAGATTTAACAGGGAGGAATTATGAAAAAGACATGCCCGATCATCGCCGTGGAAAGGGACTATGAGGTCGTCAAGGAAAAGGAGATTCCCGTTTCCGAATATTATGGTGAAGACACCTTCAATATCCGGGTAATGAAGCTCAAACTGCCCGGGGATACCTACCGGCGGATCATCGATGCCTATCACGAGGGGACGATCCTCGATCTGGATACCGCCAACACCGTGGCCCACGCCATGAAGGAATGGGCGCTGGAAAAGGGCGCCACCCACTTCGCCCACTGGTTTCAGCCCATGACGGGGTTCACGGCGGAAAAGCACGATGCCTTCATTGATCTCATCGGGGTCACGGAAGTCATCGAACGCTTCTCGGGCAAGCAGCTCGTTCAGGGGGAACCCGACGCCTCCAGCTTCCCCAGCGGCGGCATCCGCTCCACTTTCGAGGCCCGGGGCTACACCGCCTGGGATATGTCGTCACCGGCCTTCATCCGCCGCAACGGCATCTCCACGACCCTGTGCATCCCCACGGCCTTCATCTCCTACACCGGCGAAGCCCTCGACAAGAAGACCCCGCTCCTCCGGTCGAGCCGGGCGGTAAGCCGGAGCGCCCTGCGGATCATGAGGCTTTTGGGCAACACCACGGCAAAGGGGGTTTACGCCACCCTGGGGCCGGAGCAGGAGTATTTCCTCATTGACGCGGACTACTTCTACAAGCGCCAGGACCTCGTCTTGGGCGGTCGGGCCGTGGTGGGCGCCCCCCCGGCGAAAGGTCAGGAGCTGGAGGATCAATACTTCGGCAGCATCAAAGAGCGGATCGCCTCCTACATGCACGATATGGAAGAAGAACTCTTCAAGCTGGGGGTGCCGGCCAAGACGCGGCACAACGAGGTGGCCCCCAGCCAGTACGAGCTGGCGCCGGTGTTCGAAGAGGCCAACCTGGCGGTGGATCACAACCAGATCCTCATGGACACCATGCGCTCCGTGGCCAAGAAGCACAAACTGGCGTGTCTTCTCCACGAGAAGCCCTTCGCCGGCATCAACGGTTCCGGCAAGCACCTGAACTGGTCCCTGTCGGACAACAAGGGGACCAACCTGCTGAATCCCGGCCAGACGCCTCAGGACAACGTCCAGTTTCTGCTTTTCCTCATCGCCGTGATCCGGGCGGTTTACCGCCATGCCGACATCATCCGCGCCTCCGTGGGCTCCTATGCCAACGACCATCGCCTCGGGGCCAACGAGGCACCGCCGGCGATCATCTCCGTTTTCCTCGGTGACCAGCTTTCCAAGATCCTCGCCGATATCGAAAGCGGGAAGGTTACGAAGGCCACGGACAAGGAGATCATCAATCTCGGCATCTCCGCCCTGCCCGTAGTAAGCAAGGACAGTACCGACCGCAACCGCACCTCGCCCTTCGCCTTTACGGGGAACAAATTCGAGTTCCGGGCCGTGGGCTCCTCCCAGTCCATCTCCTTTCCCGCAACGGTGCTCAACACCATCATCGCCGAAAGCCTCGATGAACTGGCGGAGAAGATCGAGGCCCAATGCCGGGAATCCGGGAACGTCAAGAAGTGCGCCCTTTCTGTTATCAAGGAGGAGTTGAAGGAAATCAAACCGATCCTCTTCAACGGCGACAATTACTCGGCGGAATGGGAGCGGGAGGCCGCCCGGAGGGGACTGCCGAACAACAAGACCACCCCCGTGGCCCTGAAGGCGCTGATCACCGAGAAGGCCTTGAATCTGTTCGAGAAATACCGGGTGTTATCCAATGTGGAGCTCCGCTCCCGGTACCTGATCCGCGTGGAGCGATACATCAAGGACCTGGAAATCGAGGCCAAATGCCTGAGCAACATCTGCCTGAGTCAGATCATCCCCGCGGCGACGGTTTATCAGACACGCCTGGCGGAGGCCATCTCCGAAACCCGGGAGGCCCTGGGAAAGGCGGCTCCCCTGACCGCCCAGGAGGAGGTGTTGAAGCGGCTGGTGGAACTTGTCGACAAGATCCATGCAACCCGCAAGGAGGTCCTGGCCGGCGTCGCCAAGGCCGAAGCGGTCCACGACGAGCAAAAGAAGGCGGAGATGCTCTGCAACAAGGTCAAGACAAAGATGAACGAACTGCGGGATTACGTGGACGAACTGGAAGGCATGGTGGACGACGAGCTGTGGCCCCTGCCGAAATTCTGGGAGATGCTCTTTATCAGTTGATAACCGGGCGCCCTCGGACGGGGCAAAGACAACCATCGTGGACGGATGCATGATGAGGGCAAATATCGGCGCTTGACATCTTATGCATTAACGGCTATTTCTATGCATAAGGAGGATGGTCATGAGAACGACGCTGGATTTGCCGAAGGATTTGCTCGAGGAGGCCATGCGGGTTACCCAGATCTCCACGAAGACGAAGCTCATCATAACCGCTTTGGAGGAATTGATAAGGAAAACAAAAATCTCCGGGCTTAAGGAATTCAAGGGCAAGGTGGACCTGGAAATCGAGCTGCATGCCCTAAGAGGGCGTGAATGCCGGTATTAGTTGACACCTCGGTATGGATAGAATACTTCCGGAAGGGCGAAACTGGGGAAATACTCGATTTCCTGATCGAGGAAAATCTTGTTGTCATCAATGATCTCATCCTGGCCGAGCTTGTTCCCTACCTGAGAGTCCGCCGTCAGGACCGGGTTGTGGAGCTTCTTCACCATCTCAACAATCCAGGGTTGGAAATCGACTGGAAGGAAATCATCGATTTTCAATATCTTTGTCTGCATAACGGCCTGAACGGTATCGGCACCCCCGATCTGATCATCGCCCAGAACGCCAAACAGCACGACTGCGAGATCTATTCTCTTGATGGACATTTTCGGCTCATGAAAGATATTCTGGGGTTGCGGCTGACAGAAGACAATAAATCATGGAAGGGCCGGTCATGACGTGGCGGCGAGATCGAAGGAAAGCGACGCTGGTTCTGGAAGACGGGAGCGTCTTTTCCGGTTACGCCTTTGCCGGGGCGGGGGAGGCCTGTGGCGAGGTGGTCTTCAACACCGGAATGACGGGCTATCAGGAGGTCATCACCGACCCCTCCTACAAGGGGCAGATCGTGGTCATGACCTACCCCCATGTGGGCAACTACGGGATCAACCCGGAGGATATGGAATCGGCGGGGATTTATCTCGAGGGCTTCGTCGTCAAGGAGTACCATCCCCGGCCCAGCAACTGGCGTTCCCGGCAGACCCTCCGGGAGTTTCTGGAGGAGCACGGGAAGATCGGCATCGCCGGCCTCGACACCCGGGCCCTGACCCGGCGCCTGCGCCTGTCCGGGGCCATGAAGGGCATTATCTCCACCCAGACGGAGGACATCCCGACCCTCCTGGAGAAGGTCCGGGCTTATCCCGGCCTGGTGGGGCGGGACCTGGTCCGGGAGGTATCCTGTAAAACCCCGTATCTATGGAAAGACGGCGGCCGTCGGGAGATCCCCGCCGCCCCCGGGCACAGTTATTCCCCCCGGGTCGTCGTCGTCGACTGCGGCGTCAAATACAATATCCTCAGACACCTCGAAGCCCGGGGATGCGAGGTGATCGTCGTGCCGGCCACGGTGTCGGGAGAGGAGCTCCTCTCCCGCCATCCCGACGGCGTCCTGTTCTCCAACGGTCCCGGCGATCCGGCGGCCCTCCCGTATTTGGTGGACACCGCCCGGCAGATCCTGGGAAAGGTGCCGGTCTTCGGCATCTGTCTGGGACATCAGATCCTGGGCCAGGCCGTCGGGGGCAAAACGGAAAAGCTGAAATTCGGCCATCACGGCATCAATCAGCCGGTGAAGGACCACAGGACGGGTAAAATCGAGATCACCTCCCAGAACCACGGCTTCGTGGTCGTCCCCGCATCGGTTGCCCGCCGCCGGGAAGCGACCCACGAAAACCTCAACGACTGCACCTCGGAGGGATTGTCCTACCCGGATCTCCGGGCCTTCAGCGTCCAGTACCACCCCGAGGCGGCCCCGGGACCTCACGACGCCGCCTATCTTTTCGACCGGTTCCTGGCCCTGATGGAAAAAACACCCGGCCGTCCCGAGCGCGCTCCGGAGGTGAAGCAGGAGGCGGGGGTCCATGGAAAGCCTCCGCTTTTGCCGAGCAACGAACCACAAAGCAGCCGGACATATCCGGATTGGAAAGGAGTTTCCGCTTGATCCTCATCATCGATTTCGGTTCCCAGTACAACCAGCTCATCGCCCGGCGGGTCCGGGAACACCATGTGTATTGCCAGATCGAGCCGCCGGACATCCCCCTGGCCGTCATCAGGGATATGCATCCCGAGGGGATCATCCTCTCCGGCGGACCGGCGAGCATCTACGAGAAAAACAGCCCCCAGGTGGACGGGGGCATCTTTACCCTGGGCATCCCCATCCTGGGGATATGTTACGGGCTGCAATTCATGGTCCACACCCTGGGAGGCGAGGTCATCGCCGCCGCGAAGCGGGAATACGGTTTTGCGGAGCTGAACATTCATCAGGCGGGGGGGGTTTTCGCCGGGGTGGAAAGGACGACGCGCTGCTGGATGAGCCACGGCGACTCCATCGGGCGGCTCCCCGGGGGATTCCGGGTGACCGCCACGACTCCCAACACCCCCGTGGCCGCCGCGGAAGACCCCGGCCGGCGCTTCTACGGCCTCCAGTTTCATCCGGAGGTGGTGCATACCCCGGAGGGGAAAAAGATCCTCGGCAACTTCCTCTTTGCCGTCTGCAACTGCAAAAGGAACTGGACGATGAAATCCTTCGCCCGGGACGCCGTCGCGGAAATCCGTCAGCAGGTGGGCGGCGGCAAGGTCATCCTGGGGCTCAGCGGCGGCGTGGATTCCTCCGTGGCCGCCGTCCTCCTCCATCAGGCCATCGGCGAGCAGTTGACCTGCGTCTTCGTGGACAACGGCGTCCTGCGCCACGGGGAAGCCCAAAAGGTGCGGGAGGTCTTCAAAAAACACTTCCGCGTCAATCTGCGCTTTGTCCGGGCGGGTAAGATTTTCCTGGACCGCCTCAAGGGGGTGGAGGCGCCGGAAAAGAAACGCAAGATCATCGGCCGGACCTTCATCGAGGTCTTCGACCGCGAGGCGAAAAAGATCAAAGGGGCGGATTTTCTCGCCCAGGGGACCCTCTATCCCGACATCATCGAATCCCGCTCCGCCTTCGGCGGCCCCAGCGCCGTCATCAAATCCCATCACAACGTGGGCGGCCTGCCGAAACGAATGAAGCTGAAGCTGGTGGAGCCCCTGCGGCACCTCTTCAAGGACGAGGTCCGCCTCCTGGGGAAGGAGCTGGGGCTTCCCGAAGAGATGGTCTGGCGGCAGCCCTTTCCCGGCCCGGGCCTCGCCATCCGGATCATCGGCGCGGTGACGGAAAAACGGTTGAAGATCCTCAAGCAGGCGGACGTCATCCTCCTGGAGGAGATCCGGGCCGCCGGCCTTTACCGGAAGCTCTGGCAGTCCTTCGCCGTCCTGCTGCCCGTCAAGAGCGTGGGGATCATGGGGGATCAGCGGACCTACGAAAACATCCTGGCGATCCGGGCCGTGACGAGCGACGACGCCATGACGGCGGACTGGGCGCGCCTTCCCCAGGAACTGCTGGCGCGGATATCCAACCGGATCATCAACGAGGTCCGGGGGGTCAACCGTGTCGTTTACGACATCAGCTCCAAGCCGCCCGCAACCATCGAGTGGGAATAGGCAGGGCATCCCTGATGCCGCCTTCGCAAAAAACGCTAAAAATCAAGACCTGACCCCATGGCGAAACGAACGGACCTCAAGAAGATACTGATCATCGGCTCCGGCCCCATCATCATCAGCCAGGCCTGCGAGTTCGACTACTCCGGGACCCAGGCCTGCAAGGCCCTGAAGGAAGAGGGTTACGAGGTCGTCCTGATCAACAGCAACCCCGCCACGATCATGACCGATCCGGAGACGGCGGACCGGACCTACGTGGAACCCATCACCCCCGAGGCGGTGGCGAAGATCATCGTCAAGGAACGTCCCGACGCCCTGCTCCCCACCCTGGGGGGGCAGACGGGACTGAACACCGCGGTGGCCGTGGCGGAAAGCGGCGTCCTGGCCAAATACGGCGTCGAGATGATCGGCGCGTCCCTGGAGGTGATCCACAAGGCGGAGGACCGGGAGAAGTTTCGCCGTGCCATGGAGAGGATCGGACTCCGGGTTCCCCGGAGCGGCTTCGCCCGGACCATGGACGACGTCCTGCGCATCGCCGGCGAGATCGGTTTCCCCGTCATCATCCGCCCCTCCTTCACCCTGGGCGGCACGGGGAGCGGCGTGGCCTACAACCGCGAAGAACTCGTGGAGATCGCCAAG
>Ga0208196_1001119_pt1 | contig 30436 bp, 24 predicted proteins | sample AD_JPNNA7_MetaG_FD_184443 | JGI IMG/M metagenome (GOLD analysis project Ga0208196, IMG submission 184443) | Active sludge microbial communities of municipal wastewater-treating anaerobic digesters from Japan - AD_JPNNA7_MetaG (SPAdes) (version 2) | ecosystem: Engineered > Bioreactor > Anaerobic...
ACATTCACATACCCCCAACAACTCGCCGTCCAAACCGCTCTTCTGAAAATGTGCCCCGAGCAGCAACAGCTATACGACTTGATCTGCCCCCATAAATAGCTTCGGGTGTCCCATTGTTGAACTCAGGAGTGAGCTGGTTCGATCCGGCCAGACGCGGATAGCCCGAAAACTCCACCCCTCCAATCCAATCCGGTGGCTCATGAAGGGCGAGAATGATTGCGGAACACCACCATCTCGCCGCTAACGGCTAGAAGGTTTTCGACAGCTGATCGTGGGGATAATTCCGGTGGGCGGTCCGGGTTTTTGCAGCCTTGCCCGAGCTTGTTTTTGGGGCAGAAAACGGCCGGTTTTGGAGTGGATTTGCCCAAGGGGCAAAAGCCCCGGACTTGCGGCCCGTAACCTGTTGATAACTAAACGATTACGGCCACAAAATAACAGAATATAGTTGCCTTGACAACTAACAACCACAAGTTGTTGTGCTATAATGATTATTTGGCTGGATGGGGGCTTTATGGGTTGTTGACGCATGGCCCTTGGGCTACACAGAAAATCAAACGGAGCAAGGCAACTGCGGGTTGCCTGTTCCGTTATGATTTTGTGGAGCGGTGAAAAGGAGCGCAGGAGCATGAACAAGACTGAAGCGATCGTATTCGACGGGTTCCGCAAGCGCGATGGCATGGTGGTGCCGTTCCGCCGGGACAAGATCGTGTTGGCAATCTTCCGCGCTGCTGATGAGGTGCGCCGCCGCGACCACGTGGAAGTGGGCGAAACCATGCCCGAGCAAATGGCTGATCTGGTGATTCAACAGTTGTCCGATCCGCGCAGCGAATATCATGTGTCGCCCGATGAACATGGTCGCCGCATTCCGCACATCGAAGATATGCAGGATCTGATCGAGATTGTGCTGGCCGAGCAAGGCTATGCGCCGATTGTTGCGGCCTATAAACGCTTCCGCAAGCATCGCCAATTGGCACGCGAGCGCATCCGGGTGCGCAGCCAGCAAAAGGCCGCCAGTGGCAAGCCCGTGGATTTGACTGACGCCAGTATGTTGCTGGTGGAGTCGGTGGTGCACGGCCACACGCTGCCGTGGGATCGCAAGGAGCTGGTGGACTCGTTGCTGCGGCACACCGATTTGAATGAAGAGGTGGCGCTGAACATTGCCAAGACCGTTGAGAACCAAGTGATCGCCAGTGGTATGGGCAGCGTGGATAGCACGCTGGTGCGCGAGTTGCTCAACAACGAGCTTGCCCTGCGCGGTTACCGGCATCAGTTGCGCGACCTCTCGGTCTATGGCGTTTCGCGGCAGTTTGTGGACCGGCTGATGTATGCCAAGAGCCAGGAAAACAGCAACATCGTCAACAACAACCCCGAGGCAGTGCAGTTGGCCCTTGCGGAGCTGGTGTTGAAGCAGTGGGCGCTGGACACTATCTTTTCCGCCGACCTGAAAAACGCGCACAACACGGGCGCACTGCACTTGCACGATCTGGGTTATCCGCACCGGGTGTATTGCTCGTCGCACTCGGTGGAATACATCAAGAAGTACGGCCTACGCGGGCTGAACAACCTGAACAACGAAAGCGCACCGGCCTCCAGCGCGCACGTGCTGACTGGCCACCTTCATACGTTTGTGGCTTCCATGCAGGCGAACTATGCGGGCGCCCTCGGGCTGGCTTACATCAACATCATGTTTGCGCCGTACCTGCGCGGCAAGAGCGCCAAGGAAATCCATCAAGTGGCGCAGGGCCTGATTTTTGGCGGGGCGCAAAATGCGTTCTCACGCGGTGGGCAGACCATCTTCCTCGACTTCAACATTCACACCGGCGTGCCGGCTTACTTGAAGGATGTGCCGGCGGTTGGCCCGCACGGGCGCTATATGCTGCAGCGCGCCGACGGCACCATCGCGCGGCTGGAGGAGGTCATTCGCGACGAGCTGGATGCCAACGGCAACCGGTTGATGGAGCTGTATGTGACGGATGACGACGGCACGCGCCGCTGCGTCCTGCGCGAAGAGCCCGATCCCCGCCACGGCCAGCGCTATGCCGCCGATGTGGCCGAGGCGCTTGCCGCCCGCGGCGAACGCCTGCTGACCTATGGCGATTACGAAGAAGAGGCCCGCGAACTGACCCGCGCCCTCCTCAATGTCTGGGAGGCCGGCGACGCCAACGGCCACGTATTTGAGTTCCCCAAGTGCGATTTCCACGTCAGCGCCGAAACCTTCACCGACCCGGCGCAGTTGGCCATCTTCCAGCGCGCTTGTGAAGTGGCCAGCCGCAATGGCTCGGTCTATTTCATTTTCGACCGCGACGAGGTGACACTGTCCGCCTGTTGTCGGCTGCGCACGACCATCCAGGACAACTACATGCTGCGGCACCCCGAAAGCATGCGGTTTTGCGGATTCCAGAATGTGACCATCAACATCCCGCAGTGCATGTACCGCGCGGCACGCGCCGGCGAGCGCACGTTTGAGGGGCTGGTGGCCGAGGTGGACAAGATGATGGACCTCTGCGTGAAGGCGCACGAGCAAAAGCGCAACCGCATCGCGGAAATGATCAGCGGCCCGGGCTTCCCGCTGTGGCAAATCGGCAAGCCGGCTTGCGATGGCAAGCCGTATGTGGAGCTCGACAAGGCCACCTACATCATCGGCCTCATTGGCGTGAATGATGCCGTGCGCTTCCTGACGGGCCAGGAGTTCCACGAAAGCGAAGAAGCCATGCGTTTGGGCGAAAAGCTCGTGGCCCACATGTTCCTGCGCTGCAAGAAACTTTCCGTGAAACACAAGATGAAGCTGACGTTGGAAGAGTCGCCCGCCGAGAGCGCGGCGCGCCGGCTGGCCAAGGCCGACCTGGTGTATTACCGCGACGAGGCTCTGCAAGTATATAAAGGTGGCAGCGAAGATGTGGCGTACTACACCAACAGTGTGCATCTGTCCGCCGATGCCCCGGTATCGCTGGTGGAGCGCATCCGCAAGCAGGCGCGTTTCCACAGCCTCATTGAAAGCGGCGCCATCACGCATGCGTTTATTGGCGAAGAACGGCCCTCGCCGCAGGCCATCGAGACCCTGATGCGCGAGACTTTCTTCCGCACGCAGTCGGCCCAAGTGACGCTCTCGCCGGAGTTCACCTATTGCCTCGATTGCGGCCACAACATGCGCGGCCTGAAGGAGCGCTGCACCGCATGCGGTTCCGCGCACGTGGAAGGCGAAACCCGCGTGGTGGGCTACTTCAGCAAGATCAACAACTGGAACAAGAGCAAGCGCGAGGGCGAACTGCCCGCACGACAACGCGGCATCTATGCGGTGGAAGCCGCGTCGCCCGTCGCGTCCCAAACAATGCCCGCGGCTTGCCCCGCGCCGCAACCGGTGGAGGCTTGAACCATGGCCAAGACCTACCAAGTTCATGTATTTGGCAAACCGGCTTGCGACAAGTGCCACACGCTTAATGGCCGCTTGGATGATTTGCTCCAAGAAACCGAATGGGCGGATTTTGAAAAAGTCTATCACGACCTCGAAACCGAAAATGGCCTCGTGGAGTTCTGCGAAGCCGAGTGCTTGAATCCCCAGCGTGTCCCGGGTTTTTACGTGTCCAAGGCCAATCCGGCGACGGGTGTCCAGGAGCCGCTGCCTAATCCGACGCCCGGCGCCATGACGCCGCCGGTTGGCGCCAGCGCGCTTTACACGTGGGTGGGGATTCAAACCGATTATTCCGCGACCGGCCGCGGCGTGATTTCGCCCAAGATGATCGAAGCGGTCTTGCGGCAGGCCAAAAGCCTTTGAGCCGTTGCCCGCCATGATGCCGCCGGGAATCAACAAGGCATCTGCGCCCGCCGCCGAATCACCGTCCACCGCATTATCACCCGTCTATGGTGTTTTACAAAATGCCTCGCTAGTGGATTATCCCGGCCAACTGGCCGCTGTCTTTTTTCTGACGGGATGCAATTTCACCTGCGGTTTTTGCCATAACGCTCAATTGATGGGCCGCGCGGATGCACGCGGGTTGCCGTGGGCTGAAGTGGAACAAATCAGCCGCAGACATCGGGATAACTGGGTGACCGGCGCCGTCATCACGGGGGGGGAGCCGACGCTGCATCCCGGAGTTTTCCGGCTGGTGGAACGGCTGCGGGAATGGGGCTTCCTGCTCAAATTGGACACCAACGGTTCGCGGCCGGAGGTCTTGGCCCGGCTAGTGCCGCTGGTGGATTATGTGGCGATGGATGTCAAATTCGCGCCGGCGGACTATCCCGCGCGCACCGGCTTTCAGAACATCGCCGCGCTAACGGAATCCATCCGCCTGATTCAGGCGCAGGCCAGGAATTATGAATTCCGCACCACGGTGATCGAAGCTTGGCACAGCCCCGAACATATACACGCTATTGGCGCGTGGGTGCAGGGCGCGCAGCGCCACGTGCTGCAAGCGTTCATCCCGCGGGAGGAACTACCCGATCCGGCTTGCCGCGCCATGCCGGAAACCAGCGCCGCCACTCTGCGGGCCTATGCCGAGATTTTGCGCGGCTACGTCGCCCAGGTGGATATCCGCGGCGAGTTCTGACCTGCGCTTCCGGTTGGGCCACACAAAATCAGTGAAATAACCGGGCGTACGAATGCGGAACTCAGGCGTGCCCCGTTCCATGCTTTGACATCACCCGCCAGCGGGCTATACTCGCCCCACAAGCTGAACAGGAGGCAGCGCAGCGCCATGATGATCAATATTCAGGCCGGGTGGGTAGGATTTGCGCTGGGCTGCGTGGCGGGGGCGGTCATCGGTCTCTTTTTCCATGATCCAAACTGGCTGGGTGGCTACGCCTCATGGCCACGCCGCATGTTGCGGCTGGGGCACATCGCCTTATTTGGTATTGGAATACTTAATTTGTTCTTTGGTCTGACTGTTCGGGCATTGGGCCTGACGGATGGTCTTACGTGGATTTCTCATTTGCTGTTGGTGGCGGCGGTCGGCATGCCGGCGGTGTGCTTTCTGGCGGCATGGAAAAAGCCTTTTCGCCATTTATTCTTTATTCCGGCGCTGGCCGCAATGGTCGGCCTGATTGGTTTCGCGTGGCGGTTGGTGGCAGGATGAATATCGGCCTGTTTGCCATGAGTGGCATCCGCGTCTGCGACGCGGAGTTGCTCAAACTGGGGCTTACGCTGCCCGGTTTTGTGGAGCGCAGCAAGACCATCGCTTCATTGCCCAGTTTGGGACTGCTGACACTGGCCGGGATGACGCCCCGACAGCACCATGTCAGCTATTACGAAGTGCCGGATGTTCACCAACTGGAGGCCTTGCCCGCGGGCTTGGATTTGGCGGCGATTTCTTCGTATAGCGCGCAAATGGACGAGGCCTATGAATTGGCGCGGCGGTTGCGTGCGGCGGGGGTGGCCGTAGTGCTGGGCGGGCCGCACGTGACGGCGCTCCCCGAAGAAGCTACGGCCTGCGGCGCCACCGCCGTGGTGGGCGAGGGCGAAGCCACATGGCCGCGCGTGCTGGCGGACGCCGCACGCGGCGCGCTGCAACCGATTTATCGCGCCGCGCCGGACGATTTCAACATGGCCGATGCGCCGCTGCCCGCGTTTGAATTGCTGGCCATCGAAAAATATAACCGTCTGACGGTGCAAACCAGCCGCGGGTGCCCACACCGCTGCGAGTTCTGCGCCAGCTCGGTTATCCTAACCGACCGCTACAAACAAAAACCCGCGGCCAAGGTGCTGGCGGAGATTGCGCGGATCAAGGAAATCTGGCCGCAGCCGTTCATTGAGTTCGCGGATGACAACAGCTTTGTCCATCACGCTTACTGGCTGGATTTGTTGCCGGCATTGAAGGGGCAGGGGCTGCGGTGGTTCGCGGAAACCGATTTGGCGGTGGCCCAGAATCCGGAGTTGCTTACGCTGATGCGCGAGACCGGCTGCGCGCAAGTGCTGATTGGCTTGGAAAGTCCCGTGGCCGACGGCCTGCAAGGCCTTGAACAGCACTCCAACTGGAAAGCGCGCCGCCTGCCGCAGTACCGCGAAGCCATTCAGACCATCCAGGAGCACGGCATCACGGTCAATGGCTGCTTCGTGATTGGCCTCGATGGCCACGGGCCGGACATCTTCGACCAAGTCTTTGATTTCGTTGACTCGTCCGGGCTCTACGAGGTGCAAGTGACCATCCAAACGCCATTCCCCGGCACGCCACTCTACGCCCGCCTCGCGCGCGAGGGTCGCCTGCTGGAGCCGCGCAACTGGCGCAAGTGCACGTTGTTCGACATCAATTACGAACCCGCCAACATGACCCGCCAAGAATTGCATGACGGTTTCCACAAGTTGGTGGTACGTTTATACGGTGAAGAGTTTACCCGTCGCCGCCGGGAGCGGTTCCGCCAACTGCGGCGCGGGCGCAAAACCTAAATGGAGGAAAATCATGGGCAGAAAAACCTGTATGCGCACGGTGTTCAGCATCGCGGCATTGTATGACGGCTTGTTGGGCGGCTCATTCCTGGTGGCTGGGGAGCGCCTGTTTGCGGCCTACAAAGTCGCGCCGCCCAATCACTGGGGCTACATCCAATTTCCGGCCGCGCTGCTGCTGGTGTTTGCGGTGATGTTTGCCGCCATTGCAGTCCGGCCCTGGCAGAACCGCAACTTGATCCCGTATGGGATGCTGCTGAAGGTGTCCTATTGCAGCGTCATTGGCTGGCATTGGTGGCATGGCAACATTCCCGGAATGTGGGTGCCCTTCGCAGTCATTGATTTTGTCTTCCTGATTCTGTTCATTGCCGCCTGGTTTGCCACCGCCCACGACAACGACGCTTGCAAACCCGCAATCCCGCCCACGGCCTGACACCGCGGGGGGGGGGGGGGGGGGGGGGGGGTAAAAAAGCGGTAAAATGCGAAACATTTTACTTGCTCTGTTGAGCGGTTGACTGGCATGTTTTACGTCAAAGCAAGCGAGGGATTGTCTTATGAAACGTAAAACCATCAAGGATATTGCCAAGGAAAGCGGTTTTTCACTCAGTACCGTTTCACTAGTGTTGAACAACCATCCGCGTATCAGCCAGGCCACGCGCGAGCGGGTGATGGCGGTGGTGAAAAAGTACAACTTTTTCCCGAACAGCGCGGCGCGCGGCCTCGCCTCGAAATCCAGCCGCACCATTTCCGTGGTGGTGCCGAATCTGACGCGCGTTTTTTCGGACATTTATCTGGGCGAAATTATTTCCGGCATTTACGAGCGCGCGGCGTCGCAGGGCTACAAGATTCTGTTGGATATTGCGACGGCGCAATTCATCAAGTCGCAGGAATACACCAAGCTGCTGGCCAGCCGGCGCGCGGACGGCATGTTGTTTATTGCCTCCGACATTCACGCGGATTACCTGACCGCGTTTGAAAACAGTCCGTACAAGTTTTTGCTGGTGAACCATCTGTTCCCCGGAAAAAAGCTGAACTACGTCAGCGTGGATTACGTGGCTTCGGCGCGGCTGGCGGCGGAGCACCTGCTGGGCCTTGGGCATCGCAAGATCGGACTGATCGCCGGTACCAATACGTACACGGGCCTGCAATTCCGTGATGAATTTATCCGCGTGTGCAAGAGCTGGCCGGCCGGGACGGGCCAGGTGGCCAGCGTGGACGGTGGCGAAGAGTGGAGCCAGCGCGGCGGGTACGCCGCGGCGGCCAAGCTGCTGGCCATGGAACCCAACCTCACCGCCATCATGGCGGCCAACGACCGCATGGCCATCGGCGCGATGCGTTGGCTGGTGGATAACAAGCGCGAAGTGCCGGAAGATGTTTCGGTGATGGGCGTGGATGACATTCAGCTCGCCGCGTTTGTAAATCCGGGGCTTTCCACCATCCGCCATGACTTGCACCAAGTGGGCATCGAGTCCTGCAACCGTATTTTACAACTCATCAAGGGCGAGATCACCGAGTGCAGCGACCTGCTGCCGACGTCCTTGGTGGTGCGCGGCTCAACCAGCCGCGTGGCGGGCAAGTAGCGGCGGTTTATGGGGGCGGGTTGGCCGGGCGGGGGGCCAGCAGGAACAGCAGGCCGCCGAAGAGGCTCCAAGCGCTGCCGGCGAAATAGCCGAGCAGCGAGAGTGACACCGCGGCGCCGGCCGCGATCCCGAACGGCTGCAACAGTTGGATGAACAACGTCTCGCGGACGCCCAGCGCGCCGGGCGTGATGGGGATGGCCGCCAGCACCGTGATGATAGGGAACACCGTCAGCAAATCCATGAACGGCAACGCCAGATTCATGGCGCGGGCGAGGGCGCCGGACGCCGCGGCCAGCAGCAGGAGGTTGACCACCGAGAGCACCGTGGGCCAAAACAGGTGACGGCCGTGCTGGCGGAAAAAGAAAAGTGCGTCATACATCCGGTGCACGAGCGGGCCGATCCAGCCGCGGTGCTGCCAGCGGGCCAGCCACGGCAGGCGGGCAAAAATATCGCGGGAAAACAGCAGCAGCAAGCCCCCGGTGGCGGTGGCCAGGAAAGCCATCATGAGCCAACCGGCGCGGGAGGCATGCGGATCGTTGGCCAGATAACGGAAGCGCAGCAAGAGGAGCCCGCAGCCAAAGGCCAGCGTGACGAGCAGCCCCAGCGCGCGATCCAGAAAAACCGAGGTGACCGCTTCGGCGCGCCGGGCGGGATGGGCGTGCGCCGCGTGAACCGCGCGCGCAAGGTCGCCGCCGCAGGCGCCAAACAAAAACGCATTGAAAAACTGGCCGATGAAAAAGCCGCGGAAAGAGCGGCGGAACGGGGTGGGCAGGCCCATGGCCCGCAGGAGCAGATGCCAGCGCACCACGCCGGCAAACAACGCCAGAAACGTCAGCGCCAAAGCTGCAGCCAACCAGCCGGGCGCATCTTGCACCCGCGCGAACTCTTGGCGCACATCGTCGAGGCCGATGGTGCGCAGCAAAACCGCCAACAGGGCCAGGCCGATGGCCCAACGCGTAAACTGGCCCAGAATGGGATGGCGGGAGGACACGTCAGGGTCGCCTCATGGTTGGCGCTGGGTTTCAGGATGAGGCGCGTTGGGCTTGGATATCGGCGTAGATATCCGCGAGAGTTTGGCGCAGGGGGATTTGCGGCTGCCAGCCAACGTGCTGGCGGATGCGCGAGGTGTCGTAGGCCGGGCGGTCGCGGTTGGGCCGGAACAGCGCGGGGTCCGTTTCCACGCGCGGGTGGAGGCCGGAAATTTCGCAAAGCCCGGTGAGAATATCGCGCACGGGGCGCATGAGGCCGGAGGCGATGTTGTAGGCCAGGCCGGGGCGCCCTTGCGCCAGCAAAAGCGCGTAGGCGCGGGCCACGTCGCGCACGTCGGTAAAATCGCGCTGCTGATCCAGATTGCCCACGCGCATGACCGGCGGCGCGCCGGCGGCGATGGCCGCCAGTTGCGCAGCGAACGCGGTGGAAACAAAATCCTTGGACTGGCCGGCGCCGATGTGGTTGGAGGGACGAGCCACCATGACGGCCAGTTTATGGTGCACGGCATAGAGCAGCGCCGACTGGTCGGCGGCAGCTTTGGCCACACCGTAGATGTTGTCGGGCAGGTAGGGTGCGTCCTCGGTCAGCGGCGCGGGGGCGGGGTGGGAGCCATAGACTTCCGCGGAGGTGACCACCAGCACGCGCGTGGCGGGGGCGGTTTGCCGCACAGCATCCAGAATGTTCAGCGTGCCGATGGTGTTGACCGCAAAAACGCGTTGCGGCTCCGTCCAGCCCAACGGCACGAAGGCCAGGCCGCCCAAATGCAAAATGGCGTCGGGGCAGACGTTCGTCAGCAAGCGGCAGACAGCGGGCAAGTCGCGGACATCCAGCGGTAAACAGGCGGAATCCGGCGGGCAGGCCACGTCGCAGCCGATGACCTCGTGACCGGCGGCGCGCAGGGCGGCTTGCGCGTGCCGCCCGACAAAGCCATTACAACCGGTGACGAGAATTTTCATGCCGTGCCGCGCCGTTTTCCTGCCGGTCTGCCTCCGGTGTCGTCCGTGTGGTTTACGCGGTGACCGTCTTGCCCATTTGGCGGTCCATGTCGGCATCCACCATCATGGTGACCAATTGCTCAAAGCTGACCTTGGGCTGCCAGCCCAGCGTCGCCTTGGCCTTGGCGGGATTGCCGAGCAGCAATTCCACTTCCGCCGGGCGGATGAATTCCGGATCAATAACGACGTAATCCTCATATTTGAGACCCACGTGGGAGAAGGCGATTTCGAGGAACTCGCGCACGGAATGGGTTTCGCCGGTGGCCACGACGAAATCTTCGGGCTTGTCCTGTTGCAGCATGAGCCACATGGCGCGGACGTAATCACCGGCGAAGCCCCAGTCGCGCTTGGCGTCCAGATTGCCCATCCGCAATTCCTTGAGCGTGCCGAGCTTGATGCGGGCGACGGCATCGCTGATTTTGCGCGTGACGAACTCCTTGCCGCGGCGCGGGGACTCGTGATTAAAGAGAATGCCGGAGAGCGCGAAGAGGTTGTAGGATTCGCGGTAGTTGACGGTGATGAAGTGGCCATAGACCTTGGCCACGCCGTACGGACTGCGCGGGTAGAACGGGGTTGTTTCGGTCTGCGGGGTTTCGATGACCTTGCCGAACATTTCGGAGGAGGAGGCTTGGTAGAAGTGCGCCTTGGGACAGACCATGCGCATGGCCTCGAGCAGCTTGGTCACGCCGAGGGCGGTGAATTCGCCAGTCAGCACGGGCTGGTTCCACGAGGTGGGCACAAAGGACATGGCGGCGAGGTTGTAGATTTCGTCGGGCTGGACTTCATCGAGCAGCTTCACGAGGGAGAACTGGTCGAGCAGGTCGGCCTGCCGCAAGCTGATCTGGTCCTTGAAGTGGGCGATACGGTCGAAGGTCTCGGTGCTGGCGCGCCGGACCATGCCGGTGACCTGATAACCCTTGGCCAGGAGCAGTTCCGCCAGATAGGAGCCATCCTGGCCCGTGATGCCGGTAATCAATGCTTTCTTCATGTTGTTTCTCCGCTGGTTGTGTTGACGTCGGGCAAGTTCCACGTTTCGCGCAGGTAGGCAATGGCCTGCACAATATGTGCCGTCTCGGTATTGGGAGCCGGTTCCAAAACGCGCACCATATCCATTCCGGCGATCTTCGCCAAGGCCGGAAAATCCACTTTGCCGCGGGGGGGCATCACGTGGTCCTGGCCGGGCGGTAGGACATCGTGGATGTGCATCCCCGCAATGTAGGGCTCCAGCCGTTGCAGCCACCGCGAGGCATTGATGAAGCCCAGATTTTCGCGGATTTGCGCATGGCCGATATCCCACCACAAGCTGACGCCGGCCGCGTAAAACTGCTTCATCAGCTTTTCCGCTTCGAGCTCGGTGGGGATGGCCTCCCACGTCGGCAGGTTTTCCAGCGCCAGCCGGACGCCGGTTTCCTGAATCACCGGGAGCAACTGCTGCAAACTTTCGGTCAGATAACCGATTTGGCGTGGCGCCTTTTTGTCGCGCGCGAGCTGGGCCTTGAGCTTCAGGTTTTCGTAGGGCGCGCTGAACTGCTCGCCGCGCGCGGCGAGGCGGGTCAGCTCGAACGACAGCTTGGGAATATCCACATTGCCGGAGTGGCACACCACCACGCGCGCGCCGACTTCGGCGGCGAAGCGCAACGTGCGGCTGATGTGGGTGACGGCAAACTCGCGCTCGCGACGGTCGGGGGAGGCCGGCGTGTAGAGCTCGGGATGCGGGCGTGGCGCACCGATGGGCACCGGGCAGAAGTTGTGCACGCTGTCCACCCGCACCGCGCCGGAGGCCACCATGGCCTTTACGCCGGGGATCAGCTCGGCGCGCAGGTCATAGCCCAGTTCCACAATGCCGAGGCCCAGCTCCAGAATCTCCTCGATCAAGGCCTGGCCGGACTGGTGCCGCCCAGCATTCCAACGAGTGCTCAACGACAGCGGAATCATTTTTCCGCCTGCGCTTGAATGGCAGTGATGGCCACGGTGTTGACGATATCCACCACCGTGCAGCCGCGCGACAAATCGTTGACCGGCTTGCGCAGGCCCTGAATCACGGGGCCAATGGCCACCGCGCCCGCGGAGCGCTGCACGGCCTTGTAGGTATTGTTGCCGGTGTTGAGATCGGGGAAAATAAAGACCGTGGCGCGGCCGGCCACCTTGGAGTCGGGCATCTTCGTGCGGGCCACGCTGAGGTCAATGGCCGCGTCATACTGGATGGGGCCCTCGATGGGCAGGTCCGGGGCCATGGCACGGGCGAGCTCGGTGGCCTCGCGCACGCGCTCGACATCCGCGCCGCCGCCGGAATCGCCGGTGGAATAGGACAGCATGGCCACGCGCGGGTCCACGCCGAACGTGGCGGCCGTGCGCGCGGACGTCACGGCAATTTCCGCCAATTGCGGTGCAGTGGGATTGGTGTTGATGGCGCAATCGCCATACACCAGCACGCGGTCCTTCAGGCACATGAAGAACACGGAGGACACAATGGTGAAGCCCGGCTTGGTGCGGATGAACTGCAACGCGGGGCGCACGGTGTGCGCGGTGGTGTTGACCGAGCCGGACACCATGCCATCGGCCAGTCCCTTGTGGACCATCATGGTGCCGAAATAGGAGGCGTCGGCCATGATGGTTTCGGCCATGTCGGGCGTGACGCCCTTTTCTTTGCGCAGCTCGTAATAGCTGCTGACAAAATCGCGGAAGTGCGGCGATTGCGTCGGCTGGATGATTTCCACGCCCGGCAGGTTGAGCCCCAAGTGCGAAATCTTGCCGCGGATTTTCTGCTCGCTGCCGAGCAGCACCACATCGGCCACGCCGCGCAGGAGCACCTGTTCGGCGGCGTAGAGAATGCGGTCTTCCTCGCCCTCGGGCAGGACGATGCGCTGGCGCGGCTCCTGCGCGCGCTGGATCAGCCCGAACTCAAAGCGCTTGGGCGTGACCACGTCGGTCTGCGCGGTCTCCAGCAAATCCACCAGCTTTTGGGTGTCCACGTTGGATTCAAACAGCGCCAGCGCCGCAGTAATTTTGCGGGTGGCGCCGGGATAAATGCGCGAGTGCAGCCGCGACACGATGGAAATGGCCTCGTAGGTACTGCCGGGGATGGACAGCACCGGCACCATGTTGCGGACCTCTTTGAGCAGCGTAGCCACTGCGCCGGACGGGCGGAAGCCGTTGGTCAGCACCACGCCGGCAATGTTGACCGGCCGCGCGGAGTTCAGCTTGAGCATCACGCCGAGCAGGTTGCCGAAGCGGTCGCCGGAAATAAACAGCAGCGCGCCATCGCGCAGTTGCGACAAAAACAACTCCGGCGAGGAGTCCGCCACCGCGAACGAGGTTGCTTGCAGCGAGTCCAGCAAGTCGGGGCGATAAAAAGTTTCGGCGCCGAGCGCGTGGGCCACTTCGCTCATCATGGGGGCGGCGAGGCCGGGGTCGTCAGGGACGGCAAAAATGGGGCGGCTGGCGTGGCGCGTATTCGCCAGCAAATCGGGCAACTCCGTGAGGCGCTCCGGCGGGAAGCGGTTCAGGATGGCCGCCAGCACGGTGCAATCGTTTTCTTCAAAACTCTGGATGGCGAAATCCAGCGTGGTCATGCGGCCATCGGAGACGGCCTTCTGGCCATCCACCACCAGCAGCACGGGGGCGGCGAGGTTTTTGGCGATAGCGGCGTTGATGTTGAACTCGAAGGCGGAGGTCTGGCCCACGAAGTCGGAGCCTTCACACACCACGAAGTCGAAGCGCCGGGCCATCTCGTTATAGCGCTCCAGAATACCGTCGAGCAGCTCGGAGGTTTTGCCGGCGCGGATCAGCTCGCTGGCCTCGCGGCTGGTATAGCCGAAGGCCTTTTCGTAGGGCAGGTCGAGGCGGAAGTGGCTGATCATCAGGGCAATGTCGTTGTCCTGCTCGGCGCCGTTGCGATCGGCGGGAATAATGGGGCGGAAAAAGCCGACATGGCCGACTTTTTCGACCATCATTTCCATGACGCCGAGCGCAATGGCGGACTTTCCGCTGCTGGCTTCCATGGCGGCAATATAGACATTACGGGACATGGCAACCTTTCCACAATGTCGCGCCGCGGCGGCGCAACAAAACGCAGGGCAGACTACCCGTTTGCGCCCGCGCGCGCAAGCCTGCCCGCCGCGGCATTTTCACGCCGGCGAGTCGCCCACCACAATCTGCACGGGCATCCGGCTGAGGCGGTCGTAGAGCCGCCGCTCGCCCAGGACGGGCCACCAGTCATAGAGGAAGATTTGCAGCGGCTGCCACATGGCCACCCAGCCGCAAATGATGAGGCCTTCGCGGAAGACGTCGCGCAGGGTGCTGGCGGCGGCCCAGCCGGTCAGCGCGGCGGAGGTAATCAGCGCCAGGCTCAAAAACGCCAGCCCGATGGCGAGGCTGATCAACCCGTGATGAATCAGCGAGCGGAACTGGCGGCGGGTGAGCCCCGACTGCCGCACAAAATGCTCGCGAATGGCCTCGCCGGCATCGCGCGCCTCCGCCGGCGAGGTAGGCGGCTCGGACAGGTGAATCACCAGTGCCAGCGGCAGGCGGTCGGCCACCTCTTCGGCACTGGCGATGATGTAATCCTGCGCGTCGTCAGCAAGGTCCTTGGCGAGAAAGGGGGAGGGATCGTGCGAGTCGAACAACTGCCCGAGGCTGCGCAGCCGGATTTCCAGCGGATGATGATCCAGCGGAATCTCATCACCGAAAAATGGCGCGCTATACTCCATGCTCACCCCTTGACCGCGCCTTCCGTCAGCCCCTTGACGAACAGCTTCATGGAGAACGTAAAGAGAATGATCACCGGGATGGAGGCGATGGCGTAGCCGGCCATCAGTGGGCCCCACAGCTTGATGTATTCGCCCGCCATGCGGATGAGCTGCACAGTCACTGGCAGCCTCGCCTGTTCGCGCATGACAATCAGCGGCATCACAAACTCATTCCACTGGCCCAAAAACTGCATTACGGCCACGGTGCCCATGATGGGGCCGGAGAGCGGAATCACCACCAGCTTGAGCTGCTGGAAGTGGTTGGCACCGTCAATTTCTGCGGCCTCGAACAGGTCCTGCGGAATATCTGCGATGAAGTTGCGGAAGACGAAAATAGCGAACGCCTGTCCGCCGGACGCGCCCACCAGGATCAGGGCGGTCAGGGTGTTGAGCAGGCTCATGTCGCGCAGCAGGATGAACAACGGCACGAGGTTGGCGATCATCGGCATCATCATCAGCAACAGCAGCGCATTCCAGAGGAACGACGACAGCGGCACCTTGAGCCGCGCAAAGAAATACGCCCCCGCCAGCCCGAAGATCACAATGAAGAATGTGGCCGTGGTGGACAGGAAAATGGAGTTGGCCACCGTTGGCGACACCATGGCCCAGGCCGTTGACCAGTTGTCCCAATGCAACGGCTGGGTCAGCGTGGTGGGGTTCAGATAGAACTGGTTATTGTCCTTGAGCGATACAATCAGCATCAGGTAGAGCGGCAGGAACGCGAACGCCAGCACGAACCAGATGAAGGCATGCTTGGCAAAGCGCAGCCACGCGCTGCCGACCGCCGCCGCCGCCTTGTAGGCCGGCATTTGCTGCCGCGCGAACGAACGCGCGACATATAAATCGCCCTTGCTGACCGCCGGGGTGGGGCGGCGCAGGCAACGCGCCAGATAGGCCTTGTCCACCCGCGCGCCCAATTGGCCCCACGGCGTGGCCAGAATGATGAATACCGCGCCGGAGATGATCATGTTCAGCGAACCACCCGTCGCGCCGTAGCCGATCAAAATTGCGCCCGCCACGCCGATGGCCGCCTTGAAGAGGCTGGTGGAAAGCATCATCACCAGCGCGTAGCCAAACAGCAGCCACGTGACATCCGCGCGCCCGGTGATGGCCGCCGCCATCAGGCCCGCCGCCACCGCCAGCAACCCGTGCCGCAGCGCGCGGCCATACTTGCGCAGCGCCACCGGCACCGACACCAGCAGACCCAGCTTGATCAGCAGCGTCACCACAAACGCGGCGAAAATGAGCGGCGTGGCCGTGTGCGGCACCAAGTGCGCGCGGAAGAACACAAACCCTTCCGCAAATGTGTAGAGTGCGAGAATCCCAAACCATGCCGACTTGCCCGGACGCGCGCCGCCTTCCGGCTCGCCCTGCAGCAGCATGTTGCAAATCTTCTGCAGCAGCAGCACCACCACCGTCAGCACAATGCCCACCGCGCAGGCGTAGCCCATTTGCTGATCCATGAACGCCTTGCGCAGCATGAAGAGCGCGGGCACGGTCGCTTTGCCGCCGGGGCCGCCGGTAATTCCCGCCAGCGCGAGGATCATGCCGGCATCCTTGATCGTATCAATGATGGCGAACACCAGCAGCAGATAGATCGAGCCCATCAGCAGCGGCAATTCAATCTTGGTAAAGCGCGTCCACCAGTTGGCGCCGTCAATATCGGCCGCCTCGTAAATGTCCTTGGAAATATTTTGCAGCTTGGCCAGGTGGGTCAGCACCGCGAATGAACCCACCCACGGGAAGCCCCACACCACGCAGGCGATAATGATAATCTTGGGATCGCCCAGCCACGCCGGCGCGCTACCCGCCTTGAACGCCGTCAGCCAGTCGAACGACTCCAGCACGGCCTTGGCCAAGCCCGTGGTGCCGGGATCGGCCAGCTTGGCCGCCACGAAGTTGCCGCCGTGCTGCAGCAGCGTCATCAGCCCCGTCCAATCGAGGAACTGGTTGAGGTAGCCCGCCGTGGCCTCGAAGAAGAACGAACGCCAGATCAGCACCGTGATCAGCCCCGGAATCACCATCGGCACCACGAAGAGCGTCCGGTAGAAAAACTGCATTTTCTCCGACGTGCAGCGGTGGATGCTCACCGCCACCAGCAGCGCCGGAATCATTTTGATGACATTCCAAAACCCGAGAATGAACGCCAGTTTGAACGAGTTCCAGAACTCGAGGTTTTTGAGCAAATCGGTATAATTTTCAAACCCGACAAATTCGGAAATATCCGACCCGTTCCAGCGGAACAGCGAGTGGAAGATGCCCGAGCTGGCCGGGTAATACTGGAACAGGGCAATCAGCAGCAGCGTGGGAATGATGAAGAAATAAATTTCCCAGTGGTGACGGAGCTGGTTGGGTCTGACTTCTTTGGGTTGCATGTCAGCGGGCGGGGGAAGGGGTGGGGGCGGCGGGGTTCAGGGCGCGGCGCGCGGCAGTTTTCCACAGTGTGGAAATTATTTTTCCACACTGTGGAAAAATCCCGCAAAGTTGTTCCATTGCGTGGAAAAATCGTTCAAACGTTGCCGCTGCGCTCGCTATGGCTCGCTTGCTCGCCCGGCTGCGCCGGTCGCTATAGAGCTCGCGTTCGCCCGGCGTCCTTCGGACTTGGGCTCGGCACTCGCCTATTTTCCATTGTGTGGAAAAATCGTCAAAACTTTTTCCATTGCGTGGAAAAATCGGGCCGTTTTTTCCACACTGTGGAAATCTTTTTTCCACACTGTGGAAAAATAATGCGCCGCAGGGGGAAACTTTTCCACGCTGTGGAAAGTTTTTTTCCACGCTGTGGAAAACGGTCGGGGCGTGTCTCATGGCGCGACCTCCGCGCGGATGCGTTCGCGGATTTTGGTGAGGACAGCGGGGGAATATTCGTAAGGCGCCACGTAGTCGGCGGGCAGGTGGTCGCGCGTGATCAGGTCCAACTGGCGGGCGTGGTTGAGTTCGCCCCAGATTTGACGCGAGGAGGTGATGGCGCGGTAGCGGACCCACGCCGAGGCGGCATCCAGCTCCGCGGCGGCCTTGGCGGCGGGATCGGTGGCGGCGGCGGCGGCTTCGTCGGCCAGGATGGCGCGGCCACGGATGCCGGCCAGATATTGTTCGTTGCGCTGCATGCCGCGCCGCCAGTCGCGCTGCTGCTCCAGGAAGTCCTTCAGCCCGTTTTGCAGATAATATTCGGTGAAGCGCGTGGCGAAGTCCTCGAACGAAATTTGGTTGACCTGATAGAGCGAGTAGATTTGGCCCCAGGTGACGGCGGTGTTGCCGCCGAGGTTGAAGTTGATATTGCCGTAGATGCCTTCGAGGTGCGGCTCAAAGGCTTGCAGCAGCGGGTCGAGCTCGGTGCCGACAATGGCTGGAATCCAGCCGATGATGCGGTTGAGTTTTTCGTTGCCGCGCTGGGAGGCGAGGAAGAGCAGGAAGTCCAGCGCCACATCAAAGTTTTTGGAGGTGCGGCTGATGCCGAAGCGGAAGCCGGCGCCGGGGGTTTCATAGATGCGGCCTTCGACCACGCCGCCATAGACCGGGTCGTCGCGCGCGGGGATGGGGAAGTCCATGATGCCGACCTCGAATTGCCCCTTGGCCTGCTCTTGCAGGGAGCGAGCATCCCACGTGCCGGTGGTCATGAACACGGCGCGCTGCTGGGCAAAGAGGAACACGGCTTCATCGCGGCCGAGGCCGGTGTAGCCGGTTTGGAAGTAGCCGGTGACCTCGCGCAGCATTTTGAGCCAGCAGGCGAGGGGCGGATAAAGGAAATCGAGCTGGCCAGTCTTGAAAGCCACGAAGGTTTCATCGTTGCCGACAAAGCCGTCGCGGTTGAAGTCGGCGCGGCGGAAGCAGCCATAGGTGACGGGCGAGAACATCATGCCATCCCAGTGGCCGAAGTGATAGGCCGAACCCGCAATGGGAATATATGGCTGGCCGCTGGTGGGGTTGGTCACGCTTTGGATTTTCTGGCAGACAGCGAGGAATTCGCGGTAGTCCAGCGGGGCCACGTCGAGGCCGGTCAATTTCTTGAGCAGGTCCTTGTTATAGAAAATGCGCACGCCGAACTGGGAGAGCGGCACGGACATGTATTCCTGCATTTCCGCAACGTAGGCGGTTTTCATGCCGTCTTTGAATGTGCGCCGCAGGGGTACATCGGCGATGTCGGTGCCGGCATTGTGCGGATTGGGGGTATTGACATACCGGCTCAGCGGCTGAAAATAGCGGTTGTAATAGGAAAGCCAGATGTTGTCGGGCAGCATGGCGCCGACCTGCATGATGTCCGGCGCGGTGCCGCCCATGAGCTGGGTGCTGACCCACTGGCCGTAGGTGCCTTCGGGGATGGCGTCCTGAATGATGACCACGTTGGGGTGCAGCTTCTGGTAGTCGCGGGCCATTTCGTCGAGGCCCTCGCGCACGCTGGCTTCCAGTTGCCAGTGGCCAAGGCGAATGACGATGGAGCCCGGTGGCGCTTGCTGGGCGCGGTAGGTGGCGATCACCCACGCCGACCACAGGAATACCGCGAACACCACGAGCAGGGCGAAGTAGGTTCGCACAAAGTCCAGCAGCTTCTGGATCAGGCGCATCTTAACGGCCCTCCTCTTCGGCGCGGATTTGCGCTTCCAGCGCATCCATCCGCGCCAGGGCCTGCTTGCAGCCATAGACGCGGATGTCGTTGGGGTAGGCCTCCAGCAGCTTGTTGTAGTAGTGGCGGGCCAAGTCAAAATCGCCCACTTCAAACTCGGCGATGGTGGCGAGATTCCAGTAGGCCCAGGCGAACTCCACGAACGGGTCGGCGGGGTCCACTTCGGTCAGCTCAAAGGATTTTTGTTCGGCGTGCAGGCGGCCGGCGGGATTCTTGAGCGTGGTGTGGGCCACAGCCAGTAGCGACCACGCGGGGCCGGTGAATTCGGTGGAGTCAGATTGCACAAACTGATTCAGGCGCTTGACGGCGGCGCGGGTGCTGGCTTCCTCCAGCTTGGCCAGCTCGATGCTCTCTTGATAAAGGAATGCCTCCTTGGCGGCGAGGTGGCCGGGGAAGGCATCCATGATGTGTTGATAGGCCTTGTGCACGGCGGCGTAGTCGGGCTCCTGCCCGACGGGCACCAGATGCTTTTGGCGGGCCAGCGCCAGCTCGGTCCACGGGATCATGGGGCTGGCGGGGGCGTTGGTGAGGATTTCTTGATAGAGCTTGGTGGCGAGCTTGGGGTCTTCGCCGGGGCGGCGCAGGTCCCACGTGGTGGCGAGGCCATAGGTGGCCATGGCCCACGCGTCGGAACCCGGCTGGGCGCTGGCCCGCGCGGCCTCGAACGTGAGCTGCGCATCCTGGAACTCGCTGAGGCGATACTTGGTCCACGCCTCGCTGATGAGCGTGGCGACATCACCGCCGGTCGCATTTTTTTTGCCGCAGGCGCTGCCGCCCGCCGCCAGCGCGCCCGCCAAAAGCGCCACGCCCAGCCTTTTGATTAGGTCAGCCATCGTCTAAAATCCTTGTGGGCTTCCGGGCGCACAACCTGCGCCGAAAGACATAAAGGATATGGCAGAACGTGAAGCGTTTCGCCAGCAAAAATTCGGGGGCAGTTTGGGATTGTGGCCGTCCGGGGGGTGGAGTAGGCTCACGGCGAACCCATTATATAAGGAAGCGCCATGAAAAAACTGATCGCCCTTTTGTTGTTCCCCGCGGCGGCGTGGGCCACCGGTCCGCAGGTCACCATTTATAACGACGGGTTCGCCACGGTGAAGGAAACCCGCAACCTGCAACTGACGGAGGGCGTCTCCACCGTGCGCGTGACGGATATGTCGCGCCAGTTGGAGCCGGATTCCGTCATGTTGCGCGAGCTGGGCAAGAAACCCTTCGGCGTGCGCATCCTCGAGCAGAGCTTCGTCAACGACCCGCTGACGGAGGGGTTGATGCTCTACCAGATGGAAGGCCAGAACGTGCGCTTTGAAGAAAAGCGGAGGGACGGCACCATCAAGGAACACCTTGGCAAGGTGATCCGCAGCGGCTACATCCCGGGCGGCGGCTCGGAGCAACCAATCATCGAAACCGATGGCGCGGTGCGGTTTTCGTTGCCCGGCCAGCCCGTGTTCGAGGGGCTGGACCCCACCGCATTCTTGAAGCCCTCGCTGGTGTGGGAGTTGGCGGCGGAACGGGCAGGGGAGTGCCCGGTGGAGGTGGCCTATGTCACTGCCGGCATGAGCTGGGAAGCCACGTATAATCTGGTGATGCCCGCGGAAGGCGGCGACACCTTCGACTTCTCCGGCTGGATTTCGCTGCGCAACAGCACCGGCAAGGATTTTGCCGATACAACGGTCAAACTGATTGCCGGCGACGTGCAGAAGGTGACCCGGCGTCCGGAATATCGCCAGCCGTTAGTGCTGATGGGAGCCAGACCCGCGCCCGCCGCCATGCCGGAAGAACGCGCGTTTGACGAATTCCATCTCTACACCCTGCCGCGGCCGGTGCAAGTGCGGAACAACGAACTCAAGCAGGTGGAGTTTTTGCGCGCCAGCGGCGTGAAGGGCACCCGCTATTATGTCTATAATCCGCTGGTGGGTTATGGTTACTCCCGCAGCGCCAACACCGATGCTGACTACGGCCAAACCGCCAGCAAGAAAGTCGGCGTGCGCATTGAGATTGAAAACCGCGAGGATAACCAGCTTGGCGTGCCGCTGCCCAAGGGCCGGATGCGGCTATACCGGACCGACGTGGATGGCCGGCGCGAGTTCACCGGCGAAAACCAGCTCGACCACCTGCCCAAGAACGAGAAACTCAAACTCGAAATGGGCAGCGCGTTTGATCTGGTGGGCGAGCGCAAGCAAACTGATTTCTCCGTGGACACCACCGCCAAGCGGATGAGCGAAACCATCGAAATCAAGCTGCGCAATCGCAAGGAGAAGGATGCCGTGGAAATCCGCGTGATTGAGCCGCTCTATCGTTCGGCCAACTGGAAGATCAGCGCCGCCAGCGCGGAGTGGACGCGCTTTGATTCGCACACCATCGAATTCCGTGTGCCGGTGCCGGCCGATGGCGAGACCGTGCTGACCTACACCGTGAACTATAGCTGGTGACACCCGCCCGCCAAGGAGAGGCCATGAAAAAACTGATTCCCTTGCTGTTGTTGCTGCCGATGGCGGCGTGGGCCACGGGGCCGCAGGTGACCATTTACAACGACGGATTCGCCACGGTGAAGGAAACCCGCACGCTGCAATTGACCAAGGGTGTTTCCACCGTGCGCGTGACGGATATGTCGCGCCAGTTGGAGCCGGATTCCGTCATGCTGCGCGAGCTGGGCAAGAAACCCTTCGGCGTGCGCATTCTCGAGCAGAGTTTTGTCAACGACCCGCTGACGGAAGGCTTGCTCCTTTACCAACTAGAAGGCCAGAACGTACGCTTTGAAGAAAAGCGGAGGGATGGCACCATCAAGGAACACCGCGGCAAGGTGATCCGCAGCGGCTACATCCCGGGTGGCCGCAGCGAGCAGCCAATCATCGAAACCGATGGCGCGGTGCGGTTTTCGCTGCCCGGCCAGCCGGTGTTCGAGGGGCTGGACCCCGCAGCATTTCTGAAGCCCTCGCTGGTGTGGCAGTTGGCGGCAGAGCGGGCGGGGGAGTGCCCGGTGGAGGTGGCCTATGTCACCGAAGGCATGAGCTGGGAGGCCACGTATAATCTGGTGATGCCCGCGGAAGGCGGCGACACCTTTGACTTTTCCGGCTGGATTTCATTGCAGAATGAGACTGGCAAAGACTTCACCGATACGACCGTCAAACTGATTGCCGGCGACGTGCAGAAACTGGACCGGGGTTTTGATGGCAGGTTCGGAGTGGATGTTGTTATGGAGATGGCAGTCGCTGATGCCATGCCGGAAGAACGTTCGTTTGATGAATTCCATCTTTACACTCTGCCGCGGCCGGTGCAGGTGCGGAACAACGAGCTCAAGCAGGTGGAGTTTTTGCGCGCCAGCGGCGTGAAGGGCACCCGCTACTATGTTTATAATCCGCTGGTGGATGCCCGATATTGGCGCCGGCTCAACAGTGACCCCGATTACGGCCAAACCGCCATCAAGAAGGTGGGCGTGCGCATCGAGATTGAAAACCGCGAGAATAACCAGCTTGGCGTGCCGCTACCCAAGGGCCGGATGCGCCTGTACCGGACCGACGTGGATGGCCGGCGCGAGTTCATCGGCGAAAACGAGCTGGACCACCTGCCCAAGAACGAGAAGCTCAAACTCGAAATGGGCAGCGCGTTTGATCTGGTGGGCGAGCGCAAGCAAACTGATTTCTCCGTGGACACCACCGCCCAGCGGATGAGCGAAACCATCGAAATCAAGCTGCGCAATCGCAAGGAGAAGGAAGCCGTGGAAATCCGCGTGATTGAGCCGCTCTACCGCGCCGCCAACTGGAAGATCAGCGCCGCCAGCGCGGAGTGGACGCGCTTTGATTCACACACCATCGAATTCCGCGTGCCGGTGCCAGCCGACGGCGAGACCGTACTGACCTACACCGTGAACTATAGCTGGTGACGGCCGTGCGGTGCTTAAATAATGGGAACAGAGATTGCCCGCAGGACTCAAAAGGCTAAAGAAAGAGATGCAGTCATAGAAATGAAGCAAAAACATCAGCCGTTGGCAGAAGTATTTGGACATCTGATAACTGACCAATCAGCCAGTGCCAATCGCTATCGTTTGCGGCGTCTTTGTCCGTTTAACAACTCGGTTCCAAACTGCACAAAAGACAAGGCAAAAAATCCGCTCGGGGTTTGCAGTGTTTTACATGACGGTCAACCCGCCATTACCTGCCCCATTCGTTTCCGCGAAGATTGGCTGATCACAGACGATGCGGCCTCTTTCTTTTTCCCGGATGACGTAGCGTGGAGTTCCTTAATGGAAGTCAGACTCAACGATGCGTATGGCAAATCTGCCGGGAACATTGACATGGTTTTGGTGTCTTATGATTCCGAAGGCAAGGTACTTGATTTCGGCGCATTGGAGGTTCAGGCGGTTTACATATCAGGAAATGTCAGGGCTCCCTTCGAGTATTACGTGAAAGACCCAAAGCGCAGGGGAGTGATGGACTGGTCAGATCAGCCGAATTATCCCCGCCCGGATTTTTTGTCATCATCCCGAAAGCGTTTGGCTCCACAGTTGCTCTTCAAAGGTGGCATCTTGAATTCGTGGGGCAAAAAGTGCGCGGTCGCGCTGAATAAGAGTTTCTTTGATACCTTGCCCCGCCTTACTACAACAGCTAAATCCAAAGCAGACATTGCTTGGTTCATTTACGATTTGCAGCTCAGCGAACACTCTGGCCAACCCCGATACCACCTCACTAAAGTAGACGAAGTTTTTACCGAATTCACACCGGCTCTCCGCTCGATTACGACACCGGTGCCAGGAAAAGTAGAATCATTTGTCAAACAGCTCCAGGAACGGCTCGATGAAAAACTGGAAACGCCTCCTGCAAATCAAACAATTGAACGTCCCTTTTAATGCGCAAAGAAGCCCAAATACTTCTGTTCCCAGAACTTGGCGATGAGCTTGAAGCTCCCAAGCCGATTAATGTCGCTTCCATCCCGCAAAGGAGTCCATTCCGTTATCCGGGGGGGAAAACGTGGTTTGTGCCCACGTTTCGGTCCTGGATAAGCAGTATTTTCCCCAAACCGCAGTATCTTGTTGAGCCATTTGTTGGGGGGGGCATTATCAGCTTAACGGCGCTCTTTGAGAACTTGGTTGAGCGTGCTGTTATGGTGGAAATTGATGACGATATTGCTGCGGTTTGGCGGGCGGTGGTCAACGGCGAGGCCGATTGGTTGGCCCGGCGAATCATGGAGTTTGACCTGACTAAAGACTCAGTGGTGAGGGAAATCTCCCGCACGCCAAGATCGAGCAAGGAAAAAGCATTTCAAACCATTCTTAAAAATCGCACGTATCATGGGGGTATTTTGGCCGCAGGCTCCGGATTTTTAAAATATGGTGAAAATGGCAAGGGTATTAAATCGCGGTGGTACCCAGCAACTCTTGCGCGCCGCCTCACCAATATGAATCTGATAGCTCGCCGTATGGAGTTTCGGCAAGAGGATGGCCTTGCAGTTATTCAGCGGCATGCTGCGGATCAAAGGGCCGCCTTTTTTATTGATCCCCCCTATACCGCTGGCGGGAAAAAAGCAGGCAAACGGCTTTATCGGCATTGCGAGCTGGATCATCACCGTCTTTTTTCGATCTGTGAAACAATTGCGGGCGAGTTTTTGATGACGTATGACAATGCCGAAGAAGTCAAGATAATGGCCCGCGCACATGGCTTTCAAATGCGATTGATCCCGATGACCAACACGCACAATGCGACTATGTCCGAATTGGTCATTGGCAAGGACCTTGCTTGGTTGGATCAGTATCCCGCCGTTGGAGAACCCAAGGTCAGTTATCGTGTTAAGAAAGCAGCAAACAAGGCCAAAACATCCGCGCGGCGTACGCGCAAACCCGAACCAGAACAAGCCTGACGGAACCTGCTTCTTCTGGCCTCTTCCCATGCGGGGAGGAATCGGGTATAGGTTTTCCACAGTGTGGAAATATTTTTTCCACAGCGTGGAAGACTTTTTTCCACGCCATGGAAAAGTGGAGCTTTTATGAAGTGGACAACCAGATGTTGGGCGGCCTTGTTGGCCTTGGCGTTGGCCGCCGCGCCGGTGTGCGGGGCGCCGGCGATTGTGCACGATCCGATCAAGGTGGCGGTGAAGGGCCAGCCGCTTGGTGTGCGGGCCACCGTCCGCGACGCGGCGGCGCGGGTGGAGGGGGTGTCGCTGTTTTATGCGGCATCGCGCGGGATGACGCCGTTTCGCGTGCCGTTGACCAGTTCGGGCGCGGGCACCTGGTATGGCACGATTCCGGGCCACATGATCGGTCCCGGCACGCAGTTGTTCTATTATATTCAGGCCGAAAACGCGGATGGCGAATCGCGCGAAACGGAATGGCAGACGGTGAAGGTGGTCGAGTCCGGCGTGGCGCCGGAGGCGATTCCCGCCGCGAGCACCGTGGCACAACAGGCGCAGCAGCAAATGGCTGGCCCGGCCACGGCGCAACCGCCGGCCGCCCCGCCGAAGTCCGGCAAATCCAAGTATCTGCTGCCGGCGGCAATCATCGTGGGTGGCGCGGCGGCGGTGGGGGGGGCGCTGGCAATTGCCAGCTATAACAGCGGCAGCAGCAGCGGCGAGGAGCCCAACCCGGCCGTGGCCGGCAACTATGGCGGCAGTTACGACATCTGCTTCCACGCGGCGGCCACGACAAACAACCCGACGCCCGCGCCGGTCTGCGACGCGGGGCTCGTGAATATCTATGTGACCAACGGCACCGCGCAGATTGTCGGGCTGTGGGGCGCGGAAGTGCTCAGCGGCCCGGTGAACGGCAACGTGTTCACCATCGTCAAGGAAACCAGCGCCACGGCCAAGTTCCCGAGTGCGCACCTGATCGCCGCCGGCGAGTTTGCCGGCCACTCGGCCACGGTGCGCATTGACGGTTATTCCACCGATCCGCTCCAGCCCGGCAACTTTGGCGGGCGGTTGCAAACCACCAAGAGGTAGGCCGTGTCGCCGGCGTTTCACGATTTGGCCACCACGCGGCGCAGTGTGCGCGCCTACAAGGCGGAGCCCGTGCCGGAAGCGCTGCTGCAAACGGTGCTGGAGGCGGGGCGGTTGGCGCCGTCGGCCTGCAACAAGCAGCCCTGGCGCTTCATTGTGGTGCGCAACGAAACCACGCGGCGCGCGCTGGGCGCGGCCTACGCGCGCGAATGGTTCTGGAAAGCGCCGGTGATCATTGTGGTGTGCGTGGTGCCCGGCGAGGCTTGGACGCGCTCCTATGACGGCAAAAATTATGCGCTGGTGGATGGCGCGCTGGCGATGGACCACCTGATGCTGGCCGCGGCGGAAGCCGGGTTGGGTACGTGCTGGGTGGGCTCGTTCGATCCGGCGGCGGTACGCACCACGCTGGGCCTGCCGGATGGCGTGGAAGTGGTGGGCATGACGCCGCTGGGCTTCCCCGACGTGGAGCCCAATCCGCGCCCGCGCTCGCGCCGGCCCCTCGGCGAAACTGTGATGAAGGAGCGCTGGGGCTGAGTTCCCCGACGGGCGATCGTGGCCGGATTTGAACTGGTAGCGGACTTTCAGCCCACCGGCGACCAGCCGGAGGCCATCGCCGCGCTGGTGGCCGGCTTTCGGGAGGGGGCGCACTATCGCACGCTGGAGGGGGTGACCGGCTCCGGCAAGACGTTCACGATGGCCAACGTGATTGCGCAACTGAACCGGCCCACGCTGGTGATCTCGCACAACAAAACGCTGGCCGCGCAACTCTACGCCGAGCTCAAGGAATTTTTCCCGCGCAACGCTGTGGAGTATTTCGTGAGCTATTACGACTACTACCAGCCCGAAGCCTACATTCCGCAAACGGACACCTATATTGAGAAGGATGCGAGCATCAACGAGGAGATCGAACGCCTGCGTCTCGCGGCGACGGATGCGCTGATCAACCGCGAGGATGTGGTCATCGTGGCCTCTGTCTCGTGCATCTACGGCCTGGGCTCGCCCGAGGATTACCGCGGGATGCTGGTGACCCTGCGCGCGGGCGAAGAGTTCGCGCGCGAGGACATCATGCGCAAGCTGGTGGATGTGCAATACACCCGCAACGATATTTCCACGCTCCCGGGCACGTTTCGCGCGCGCGGCGACACGCTCGACATTTTTCCCGGCTACAGCCAGGACGGCGTGCGCGTGGAGTTTTTCGGCGACCGCATCGAAAGCCTGCGTCGCATTGATCCACTGACCGGCAAAACCCTCCAGCATTTCGAGTACACCACGATTTCGCCGGCCAAGCACTTCGTGATGCCCGCGGAAAAAATCGCCCCGGCCGTCACGCGCGTACTGGCGGAAATGGAGGCGCGGGTGGCGGAGTTGGAAGCCCAGAACAAGCTCCTCGAAGCCCAGCGCCTGCGGATGCGCACCACCTTCGACATGGAAATGCTGCGCGAGGTCGGCTATTGCAGCGGCATCGAAAATTATTCCGGCCCGCTTTCCGGCCGTCCGCGCGGCTCGCGGCCCTACACGCTGATGGACTTTTTCCCGCGCGACTTTTTGACGGTGATTGATGAGTCGCACGTCACGCTGCCGCAAATCCGCGGCATGTTTAACGGCGACCAGGCCCGCAAGCGCACGCTGGTGGAGCACGGCTTCCGGCTGCCCTCCGCGCTCGACAACCGGCCGATGAGCTATGACGAATTCATGGGGCTGACGAACCAAGTCCTGTTCACCTCGGCCACGCCGGGCCCGACGGAGTTCCAACTGGCCGGCACCCCCGTGCCGCAGATTATCCGCCCCACTGGCATCCTCGACCCGCTGGTGGAGGTGCGCCCGCTGCGCAACCAAGTGGACGACCTGATTGAAGAAGTCCGCCAATGCGCCGAGCGGAAGGACCGCGTATTGGTGACCACCCTGACCAAAAAGACGGCCGAGGATTTGTCCGTTTATTTGCAAAACATCGGCATCCGCTGCAAATACCTGCACTCGGACATCACTGCGCTCGACCGAGTGGACATCCTGCGCGGGCTGCGCAAGGCGGACTTCGATTGCCTCATCGGCATCAACCTGCTGCGCGAGGGTCTCGACCTGCCGGAAGTGGCGCTGGTGGCCGTGCTGGATGCCGACAAGGAAGGCTTCCTGCGCAGCGAAACATCGCTCATCCAAACTGCCGGCCGCGCCGCGCGCCACCTGCAAGGCCGCGTGATCCTCTACGCCGACCAAGTCACGGATTCCATGCAGCGGATGGTTGACCTGACCAGCGAGCGCCGCCGCCAGCAGGAGGAATACAACCGGGCGCATGGCATCACGCCGCGCAAAATTGAAAAGGCCATCAGTGAAAGCCTCATGCAGGCCGAGAAGGCCCGCGAAGCCGAAGAGTTTGCCGTCCACGAGGCCGGCGCCGATTATGACGTGGTGCGCGCCATCGCGGAAATGGAGCGCGAGATGTTCGAGGCCGCCGAGGCCATGGAGTTCGAACGCGCCGCGCTGCTGCGCGACCAAATCTATGAATTGAAGAAAACCGAAAATCCGTTCAAGGGCACGGTGCAAATTGGCAAGCGCAAAGCCATTGTCTATCATCCGGGCAAGCGGTTGCCCGGCAAACGTCCGTCAAGCACGCGCCGCCGCAAATCATGAGCGCAAAAAAGGAGACAATCCCATGAATCCAGACAACACGTTGATGCAGGATGCGGAAGTGCGTGAGTTGATCGCGCGTGCCTTGGCGGAGGATGTCGGTTCTGGCGATGCCACCACGTTGGCGCTGGTGGGCGCCGGGGAAACCGCACGCGCGCGGTTGGTGGCCCGCCACGAGGTGGTGGTGGCCGGCATGGAGATTGCCGCTGCGGTATTCCGGCAGGCGGACCCGGCGCTGCAAGTGGAGATTCTGTGCCCCGACGGCGAATGTGTGGCGGCGGGAACCGCGCTGCTCACGGTGGCCGGGCCGGCGCGCGCGCTGTTGACCGCCGAGCGCACCGCGCTGAACTTTGCGCAGCGCATGACGGGCATCGCCACCGCCACGGAGTGCCTCGTGCGGATTGTGGCGGACTATGGCACCTTGATTCTCGACACCCGCAAAACTGTGCCCGGCCTGCGCAAGCTGGACAAGTACGCGGTACAATGCGGCGGCGGCACGAACCACCGGCAGGGGTTGCACGACGCGGTGTTAATCAAAGATAACCACGTGGCCTTCTGGCGGCGCACGCAACAGGGCTCGCTGGCGGATTGCGTGCGCGCCGCGCGCCGCGCGTACCCCAACCTGAAAATTGAAATTGAAGTGGACTCACTGGAGCAATTGCGCGAAGCGCTGCCCGGCCAGCCAGACTGGGTGCTGCTGGACAACATGACCCCCGCGCAAGTGGCCGAGGCCGTGGAATTGTGCGGCGGCGCCTGCAAGACGGAAGCATCCGGCGGCATCACCAAGGAAAATGTGCGCGAATATGCGCGCGCGGGCGTGACGGCCATCTCTGTCGGCGCGTTGACGCATTCTTCGCGCGCGGCGGATTTGGGTTTGGACTTCGAGTAGCGCGGCCATGCCGTGGGGCTATCCAAGGCGCTGGCTGGCGACTACGGAATCCACCAACGATGTCGCCCGCGATTGGGCGCTGGCGGGGGCGGAAGCCGGCGCGCTTGTGGTGGCCGCGCAGCAAAGCCGCGGGCGCGGGCGTCGGGCGCGGCCATGGCAATCGCTGCCGGCGGCGGGGGTCTATGCGTCGTTCATTCTGCGCCCGGATTGGCCGGCGGCACAGGCGCCCGGGTTGGCAATTCTGGGCGCAATGGCGGCGCATGATGCGCTGCATGCGGCGGGCGTGCCGGAACTGCGCGTGAAGTGGCCCAACGATGTTCAGGCACGCGGCCAAAAAATCTGCGGCGTACTGGTGGAGCCGCGGCTGGGCGCCGGGCGCATCGAGTTTGCGGTGGTGGGGATTGGCATCAATGTGGCACAAGCGCGCGGTGATTTTCCGGCGGAGTTGCAGGGCCGCGTGACGTCCTGCCGGTTGCAGGGCTGTCAGATTTCTGTGGACGAGATGCTTGAACTTTTGGTGGAATCATTGCGGAGGGTTGTTCAAGCTCCCTTGGCGGATGTGCGGGCCCGCTGGTTGGCCGCCGGCGCCCGGGAGGATGAACCGGAACTATGAAAATCCTGGCAGTCAACATTGGCAACTCACGAACGGCCGCCGGCTGGTATTCCAACGGCAAGATTCGCCGCGCGGCGAATCTTGCCG
>Ga0208196_1001126_pt1 | contig 30322 bp, 26 predicted proteins | sample AD_JPNNA7_MetaG_FD_184443 | JGI IMG/M metagenome (GOLD analysis project Ga0208196, IMG submission 184443) | Active sludge microbial communities of municipal wastewater-treating anaerobic digesters from Japan - AD_JPNNA7_MetaG (SPAdes) (version 2) | ecosystem: Engineered > Bioreactor > Anaerobic...
TTTACTGCTTTCTTCGAAGGAGTTACGACCGCGATGCCCTTGGGCATGTAACCGTAAGTATGGGTTTCAGCGTAACTTACGCCACCTCCCCGAGCAGGGCTCGAACCTGCGACCTAGCGGTTAACAGCCATAGTGTCTTAGCACGTCGCCAAAATCGGGCAAAAGTCGTAAACCCTTTGGCTCAAAGGATATAACTGTGGGAAAGTGGGTCAAGGGCTTTATTGCAGTTATTGCATTTATTGCACCCCATTGCACCCGGTTGCATTTATTGCGCGTATTATACCGGTTTTAAAGAGTATCTACTTGTGGGGTAAACCAGTTCAGAAAGGCGTAATTAGAGGTGAGTTTTGGGCGTAAAGTGTACAAAATGATGGGAGGTTCTGGTTCTCTTTTTGGTACTGTTTGGTACTGTCTGGTTGGCCACCACAGCCAAACTGGCGGTTTTGGAGCCCCATCCTTTCTTCCGTCCTCTGGGAGAACTTGAAGAGCCCGCTCTAAACCGCTCCAGTTTCGAATCACACGGCCATTATCAAAAACAGCGTATTATCCCTTGAGATATAGGATGTTTGACTTGTTAATTCATCGATTGCGTTGTAAAGAGGGTGCTCTCGGAGCCATGGAAATAAATTTTGCGAAAAAAATAGTAAAAAACGATTTGAGGTGTTCTATCCGGAAAAATCCTGATACAACATTCTTGTGGTTGTTTTAAGTCCTTATCTACAAATCAATATTTGTTTCTCCAGGAAGAGTCGTTGAGAGGGTGGTTATCGGTATAATTCCCCAGTTCGACACAATTTTCTTTCTTCTTCCAATAATTGTCTTGACAATTCAAGGAATTCTGAGATAAGAAAAATGCGGCTTGGACGAATGTATTACATTTGAAAAGTGTATAGTAGGGGTCCTAAGGAGAGTAGTTTTAGGGCTACGCAAGAGGGTCGGGAGGAGGCGGTGATTTCTTCCCACTTCTATAATCCACGTACAGAGGTTTTCTGTCCGTGCATGAAGGGTCCTCTTGCGCAAATCGGTAACGGATAAACAGCCCATTTTTGAAAGGAGCAGGAATGTTTACCGGCTATTTCTTCTGTCCGCGGCGTAACCTTTTTGTGTATGCATCTGTTTTTTTATTTTTCCATACGTTTCTGCTTTTTGCTGATGTTCCGCAACAGATTATAGAGTGGCAGCAAACGGCAGAGCAATGTATTGCCGCGAATGATTATGCAGGTGCCAGAAGACACTATCAGAAAATCATTGATGCTTATCCAAAAACAGACTATGCCTTGTCAGCTCTGCATCAAATTGCTGTTTTAGAAATTGAAAGCGGCAAGGAAAGCGGCAAATACGACGCCGCTGAAGCCGCGATTGGGAAGATTCTGACGGATTATTCCGGATATTCAGGAACATGCAAAAGTATACGAAAAATAGCTTACGCTTACTTTAAGGCAAATCAATATGATCGCTCAAAAGAATTGTGTCGGCTGGTTTTAATGAACTGGCCTAACCATATGGAATCAATGTTTGCACGAAGAGATCTCGCTATTAACCATATTCGGCTTGGAGAATACGACCAAGCTGATGTAGAAACAGCCCGATTAGGGGTTGACTTTTCAAACAATTCGGAAGCTGGTGACTGCATCGGGCTAATTGCCTCTTATTATTTTACTCCGAAGAAACCAGAGAAGGCAAAAGAGCTCTGCCTCCTGGCCCTATCCCGCTGGCCCAATCATTCGAAGTCAGCCAGGACATTATATGTATTGGCAAGTTCCCTGATTAAACTGGGGGAATTTGAGGAGGCAGATTTAATAACCGCCCAACTGCTGAAGAATTACCCACGTTACCCAAGTCTGTGTGAGTATTTAGCAAAAATCGCCTCCTACTATGCCGAATTTGGGAGACCACTGAAAGCAATAGAACTTTATCAAATCGCCAAAGATCGTTGGCCGCAGGATAATGCTCAAATCTGGGTTCAAGCAGGTTTGGCTGCTGCTGCTTTGAAAAACAAAGATTTTACCTCTGCAGAGGCAGAAACAAACGGGCTGGTTTTTGGCTTTTCTGTGCATAAAGATTTTTCCGATGCTGTCAGCTGGCTTGGTGATGAGTACCTTCGACAGGAACAGCATGACAAGGCTAAGGAACTTTATGAACTGGCATTGGGGGGGAATTCGAGCACTTCCGGCCGTTTTCGGGCTTATGCTGGATTGGCACGTCTTTATGCCAAGGTAGGTGATGATGACAAGGTGCAGGAGAATTTAAATATTCTCTTAAAGAAGTTTGCAAGGGAACGCAAGTTCGGGGGAGCAATCTTCGAAATCGGGGAGGAGTATTATCTTTTGGCGCAGGAAGCCATGCAAGAAGGTTTTATTGAGAAAGCGGATATGAGTTATGATAAGGCCATTCATTTGTGGCAGCATAACATAGAACATGCTGATCCACACTACCAATGCTTATCCTATTATAATTCTGCCGATGTTTATCAAAAAATGAGGAAGGAAAAAGAAGCCATTTTCTGTTTTCAGCAGGTTATAGAGAAATGGCCAGATTTTGAACATGCGTGGAACGCACTGTATCAGATCGCGGTATGCTATGACCGATTATATCGAAGAGGGGAGCTGTCGAATGAAGAAGCCAGGCAGCAGATCATTGAAATTTGCAGTAAACTTGAGAAACAATATCCCAATTCTAAAGCCGCGATAGCGGCCGAGTCATTGCTTGCAAGTTATCAATAAACACAGTGAAGATATGGATTGCTCGACTATAAACCCAATTTGGATAGAATTTGGATAGATACGTGAGGATGTTATGAACAAGATCCCTTGGAGCCAAAAAAATTTAATCGGGACAATTATTTTGTCGTTTTTTTATACATATAACAGTTTTAGTTTGGCAAATGGTTGGCCGTGTGGGATTCCTCAAGACATTGTAAAGACAAAGCACCTATTTGGAAATAAAGAATTTCCCACGGTGGAGGTCTATAAAACCTGTGATCCATATATCATTGAAAATATGTGTGGGTGCTGTGTGTGTGAGCCATTTCCAGGAGAACCGGCCACTTTCCCTATTGAGCTTGAATGGGCCAATTCTACCTATTCAATTGATTGGGGAGAGCAAGGGCCGCATGTAGTAGTGGACAGATGTGGACCGGTTTTTCCCGCGAGAGGCATTATCACAATAAAAGGAACTTCTAAGACAATAACCAAGGAAGAACAGTATGAATGCGTATACCCACCAGAAACAAACTTAGACCCAATCTATTACCCAGTAGAAGCAACTGTATACGCATCCGATCAGCATTACTTTGCGGCTTATTTTGATCCGAATGTATTCAAAGTGAATGGTGCGACAGAATCTCCTTGTCTTGTAGGAGGCGAAATAATAGTTTCTCTTGTTAGTAGCGATTGTAAGACTTTGGAGAAGGCCCTTCGTGCCAGCGTGACAATATGCCATCAGAAAGTACAATCCTCAAGCGTCAAGAATGGAGATTGTAATGCAGAGGATAGCGGTTGTATCCTGCCGGCCAAGCAGGAATTGTCAAATGTATCAACGGTGGCAACAGTAGGGGTGAAGTTTGTTACATCTGATGGGCTAAATGGGGAGTGTTCATATCCCTCATCACCATCCTCCTCATCCTTAGGCGGGAATGCTCCCGGTGGGAGGGGCCAGGGAAGTGCCTGCTCCAGCGGCAGTTGCGGCAATAGCAATGAGGAGGGAGGGTATAATCTGTCTGTTGGGAATGCCTCCACTTCGGTCGGGCTTGCTCTGGATAGGGCTCTTTCTGTGTATGGTTCTCCAGACATTCGAATGCGATATGGTCCCTATCACATTGAATATGGTAGTCCTGAAATTAATGCACCGGGGGTCTGGCTACGCGCTACTCACTATCCCTATCAGGCAGTGTCTATCAACTATACGACGGTGCCGGCTAATCCTCAGGACGGAGAGACCATCACAAAAGTCACCTATGCCTTTGAAGTTCTAACGGAGGGAAATCGAAAGTATCATTATGCGTATGAACGAACAGGTTCTTGGATGCCTGAATATGCTGAGCATGGGAATCCATCGTCCGGGATTCTGAAGACAAGCAAGAAGGTGGCTTTGGAGGACTTTTTGGAAAAGGCGAGGGGAAAAGTCCAGCTCAAATATGTAACAAATCACCAAGGCAGTCGACTCCTGGATTTCCGGTATGATTCGAATGGAAATCTTTGTGAGCAAATATCCTATGAGGAATATATAAATGAACAAGACAATGTGAAGAATGGTCATATTGTTTACGAGTATAATGGGTCCACTTTAACGCGCATCTGGGCCGGCAAGTACGGCGAATACACGAATCCCCCGACCGTGGGACGATGGGTGGATCTTTCGTATATTTCAGGAAGTGATGGGGAGTTCTATCTTGGAGCGGTTACACCAGGCGGTTGTGATTCATGTCTGGCTCCTCGACAGTATGAGTATGGTGGCCTCAGGGGCAATCAGATATCCAAAATCAAGAAAATGGATGGGACGCTCCTGGCCAGTTATGTGTATGATGAAAAAGGGAACCTTGCGGCCTATTCAGTTGGCGATCCTTTGTTAGGGAATGTCTTAAAGATAAATGAGTGGCAACACGGTTATTTTGAACCGGACGATCCGAACGGGACATCCGGGGACAATATGCTTCTTCGCAGGGACTATGTGAGTAATACTCAGTATCGAGCCAAGGTCTACTTCGCTGACGATAACGGAGCATTAATAAAGGAAATACACTATCATCAGTTGCAGGATAGTCCTGAAGGATGGCTCACGGGACCTTATTCTATTTACCGGTATTACCACCTCCGCGATGAAATAAACGGGTTACGCTATATCACGGTATTTCCTAACGGCAACAAACTGGTCAAGTATTATGATAATTACGGGAATGTGACAAAGATACAATGGGATGGGGCAACTGGTGCGGAAGCGATGTATCAATATGAAGAATATAGTTATGGCGGGGATACACGTTTTCTGGTCAGGCAGGAAACGAATGCATACGGGGGGATTACCCAGTATGATTATGAAAAATTTCAGATTAAAAATTTATGGGAACCTTCTACGGATATAGGGATCGGTGAATCGTATGTTCGTCAGGTGACAACCTATACCTATGATAGTGAAGGGAGGCTGGTGCTGGAGCGGCAATATGATGCGAATGGGAATGATGTCTACACAAAGTACATTTATGATGTTGCAGGAAATCTAAAGGAAACGATCGAGGATTACAACGAGGCGAATCCGGCTCAAGGTCTCAAGACGACTTATGAGTATGACGAGTACAATGCCCTGGTCAAAACAACGGGTCCATCCGGAAAGGTTCACCGGAAATTTTATTCTACCTCAGGACTTCTGATTGCAGAGGCCGACTATGACAACGATCTGGCTGATCGTGCGGTAAGCGCTGTCATCTATATTTATCAGAACGGCAAATTGCATAGGAAGAAAACAGCAAAGATGAATTCGCCCTTTACATTTAACAACGTAATTGCTCAGGCTCAAGGGGAAGGGGCCGAAATTACGTGGATTCAGGAGGAATATGAATATGATGATTACGGGCGTCAAACAACTGTTATTGTCGATGCTGGCGGCACATCTCTTCGAACTGAATATACATACAACAATCAAGGTGAAGTAATAAAGATTCTTTATCCAGATAGACGCTATAAAAGGATCAACCGGGACGGTCGAGGTCTTGTGATCGAGGAGATCACAGGGGTTCAGATTGCAGACGAAGAAAATCCCAAGGCAACAAGGAAGTTTTTCTATGATCTTAACGGCAATTTAATTAAAGACGTCGATCCAGAAGGCGTAACAGAAATTTATCAGTACAACAACAGGAACCAGCGGATCAGGGTTCGTAAAGGGAAGTAGCGGTTTACGCTGAATGGAGCCACTAGACAAAATCTTGTCGAATAGGATGGGAACAAGAAGGAATGATCTTATGAAGACGAAAAGGGCGGTTTTCTATATGTTCGAGGCGATTTGCTTTTTTTCTTCTGTGGCAAATGCCTGTATCCACCATGTGTACCCCTATATCGGGACTGTATCTCCCGGTACTACGGTTTACAAATACCAGAATGTGACGTTAACGGCGAATACAGCGGCCTCGTATTGTGATCGATGTTCAATTAGCTATTACAGTTGGTCTGCTCCGGGGTCGAATAACCCATGGGGGACAGGTACGTTGTTTACATGTTCCTATAGTGTCACTGGTCAATACACAATTACACTTAAAGCTTATTGTGCGTCGGGATATGTAGGGTATGCCTACAAGACAATAACGGTTATTAATCCCATTACAGCTCCCACTGTTGAAAATCGATGCCCAGTGATTGTCAACGAATTTAACGAAGTCATCCTGAAAGGGGAGGTGACCAGCACAGGAGGCTCGGCGCCCAATGTGTGGTTTTATTATGACGTTCAGGATCATGGAAATGGGCAACCTCCCTATACGCCATGGCCTTCTGCAAATGTCGCGGTTTCTGATCCGGAAGGCCCCAAAACCGGTGTGTTTCAGTCCGTAAAAATCAGGGGACTGGAGTGCGGCAGGACTTACTATTTTCGGTGTAAGGCGCAGAATTCTGCCGGGACGGACTGGGATACCGACTTGACGCATAGCCTGACGAATCCAGAAAATCCCATCAAGTTCCGTACCGCACCAGGCCAGGCAAGTGGACCGATTCCTGCTCCTCTGACATCCGTCCTAAGTGGATCTTCCCTAACACTCCGATGGACAGCGGGAGAAAGCAGTGAATCTGTCCCGGAACATCGTGTCTATTTGGGAACAGATAAAGATGTTGTTACGAATGCGAATGTGTCAACCACAGGGATTTACAAAGGACAGCAGACCGATATTTCCTATGTTATTTCAGAGCCGCTGGAGGCTGGGAAAAATTATTATTGGCGGATTGACGAAGTGATTGTAGATCCCGACCATGGGAATGCTTTGCGGGTGCGCAAGGGCACGGTATGGCAATTCAACGTCCTTGCGGATCAGGATGGCGATGGAATCGAAGATGATTGGGAGTTGCTCTATGGTTTGGATCCTGACAATCCAGCGGATGCGGCTGAAGATTTTGATGGGGATGGTCTGGCAAATCTGCAGGAGTACCAGTATGGACTGAATCCTCGCAATTGGGATACTGACGGTGACGGAATCGAAGATAGCTGGGAGGTGGATTACTCCAATCATTTCTATGTAGAAAATGTTCAGGAAGGTCTGAATCCGACTTTGTATGATGCCTATGAAAAAACGGTGGGCCAAATCCCTGCCATCTGGTGGTATACTTGGTGGCTGTATTGTGAAAAAAGTACCGATCCAGCCATCCAGGGCAAGAAGGTCTATTTTATTCCCTCCCTTGCCAATGTGAGTGAGGATGGGAATTTGGATGACGATGGATATAACAATCTTTTGGAATATCAAAACGGCACAAATCCTCTCGAAGACAATTCTGAGGATTATTGGACTGAATATGTCTATGATATTGGTGGAAATGTAGAAAAAGAGAATGAGTATGTCTATAATAAAGAAACGGGAGTTCCTATCTGCATAGCAGAAACGAATTATGAGTATGATCATCTTGGTCGTACGTGGCGAATTCGCAAAAAGGTCAATCCGGATGGACCTATTGACAATGTCCGTGATAATATCACACTGACTCAATATAATGTGGACAACAGTGTGAAAAAGACCGTTCAAAAAGGGATCGATAGTGCCAATCCCGATATCGTGGATGTAGTGAAGGATGTGATTACGACCTATACATACGATGCCTTGGGCCGTCAAGTGACAGTCACGGATGCGATGGGGCTGATAACGACCTACAATTACAATCCTACAACCGGTCTGTTAGATTCAATGCAATTGCCTGCCAAGAGCAGCAATCCATCAGATGAACGGGTTATTAGGTATCTCTATGATGCAGCGGGGCGTCAGGTTGCGATGATCAACCCGCAAAAGAATTATGAAGTCAAGACGCTTGATTCGATGGGGCGTGTCATTCGAAGTGTATTGTATCAGACCGTTGATGAACCGGATGTTCTTGCACCTGGAGAAAACAATGATATTTCGGTTACCCAGCGACGTATGGAATATGACAATCTGGGCACAATGGTTACAAGTGTCCTGATGGCTGATGCTGCCAATACAGAGGGCTATGATACCGCCGTTGATCAGGTTACCATTCAAGTCATAGAATATGATCATATCGATAAGGGGACCCATATGGTCACTTATAGCCGCGGTATTGGGGATACCGGTGAAGTGATAGACAGCACTTGGAGTCTGTCGGATGTAGCTCACGACGGTAGCGGTCGAGGATTGCCGACATTGATTCGGAAGGGCTTTGCTCCCAGTGATGCCTCGCAGCCGCGGTACGAAGAGGATGTCATTTACAATGCGGCAGGGCAAGTGACATTTCGGGCGACGTATCACTTTGCCGACCGAGATGGCCAAAGCCCCACTGTGTCCGTCTATCACAAAATGGAATATGACGGTTATGGACGTTTGGTTGCCGACATCTCTGATCCAGATGGGAATCCGAATACGACAACGGGGGATCTTCACATGGCGTTTGCGTACAAAGGCCGTTATAAGGTCAGCCAGACAGACCCGAAAGGCAATCTCACGACCTATGAATATGATTCCTTTGGTCAAATGATTACAAAGACGGAGGATGCCGGAGGTTTGGCCCGCATAACTTGCTATGAGTATGACCGGCTGGGGAATCTGAAAAAAATCATTGCGGATGATGACAACAATCCCGCCAATGGTGTCCAGGAGACCCTATATACCTATGATAAAGCAGGCCGGGTAATCCAGATTACCTATCCGGACAACAAAACGATTGCCTATGAGTATCAAGACCCTGCTGCGGCTGGACGCCCCACCAAGCGGACCGACCAAAGAGGGATTGTGACTGTCTATGAATACGATAAGCGGGGCAATCTGCTCAAGAAGCAAGATCACCCAACCAATCCTACTATCGTAGAAACTTATACTTATGATGCCCGTGGCCTTATGCTTACGGCCAAGAAAGGCACGCTTGCCGATGAGGATGCCATCAGTGCTATCGAATTTACTTATAATGACTTGGGCTATCTGGAGTCTACCACACAGCAAATCAAAGACAATACCGCCAAGACAATCACTTATGAACGCAATCAGGTTGGAAGACCAATCAAGATTACTTATCCCGATATTTCCTCAACTCAATACATCTATAGTTACACATCGCTGGGCCAGGTAGATATGATCCAACGTTCCGGCACTACCCTGGTTGATTATGGGTATGCAGGAGCAATGGTTACAAGCCGGTTATATCCGGTTGCCAATGTGACTCATACTGCCCATTATGATGACTACGGACGGGTGGAGAGATTGAGGACGGTTAATAACGGCGGTGCCGGAGTGGATTTCGAATATACGTATGATGAGAATGGCAATATTCTGCAGCAGGAATATCTACACAGACCCAGCCAGTCGATTGCCAATAGTTTTCTCTACGATGGTCTCAATCGTCTCTATCAGGCTACATACCAAGCGGGGACTGCCGGAACAGAGACTTTTGATTATGACCTGCTGGGCAATCGGGACAGTGTGGAGGATAGCCGTATGGGGACGACCTGCAGCTATGGACCCAATACGGCAGTCAATCAATATACCTCCGTCTGCGGAACGGCTGTGAACTATGACGATGCGGGCAATCTGATTCGCGACCACCGGGGGTACGGGTATATCTATGACTATGAAAACCGGCTTGTGCAGATTTATAAAGATTTAAACGCCAACGGGGTGTATGATGAGGGGTCGGATGTGAATTTGGCCGTCTATGTCTATGATGCCCTTGGACGGCGGATTGAGAAGGCCGATCCGCAGGGCAATACGGCCGAGCGGTATTATTATGACGACCAGCGGGTCCTGCTGCGGACGCAGGTTTCCGGCGGGGTGGAAAGCGATTCGCGGATGTTTGTGTTCGGCAACTATGTGGATGAGGTTTTGCTGATGCGGCTGCCGACGGAGACGGAGTATCTCTACGGGCATGACCATCTGTATAGTGTGGTCTGCCTGTTCGACGAATCCGGCAGTGTGCAGGAACGCTGCGAATACGATGCTTACGGTAAGGTCATTGTTTTGTCTACGAACTACGAACCACGAACTACGAGCTTGTATGGCAATCCCTACACCTTCACCGGCCGTGAGCTGGATATTCTCGACGGCGGGAATCTGCAGGTAATGTATTATCGAGCGAGATATTATGATGCGGACACGGGGCGGTTTGGGCAGCGGGAACCTTTAGGGGCAAATCCGGTTGGAGGGAAAGAGAATCCGTTTAAGGTGCAAAGGCAATATGCAAGTGGAATGAATATCTATGAATATACCAAATCAAATCCGGTAAAATACCTTGATACCGATGGTTTAATGCCAAAGGCCTGTTGCGAGGCACTTCTGCCCCACCTTCTTACTCATCCAAGAGTTAGACCATATCATGATAAAGCAAGAAAGTCCTATGATTTAAATGGCAAGCCTTGCCTTAAAGAAATCAAATGCAAACCATGCCCAGCAGGTCAAATGGGAGCATACTATCCAAAAGAAAAAATCATTGTACTATGCACACACGAAGGACCAGGTTTTACGAGGCCACAAGTGTTAGAAACTCTTATTCATGAATTGGTTCATGCAATCCAATGCGATTATAGCTATTCATGTGGCCGTTGTATGGCAAAAGAAGTTGAAGCATATTATACAGATGGATCTTGTACAACAGATATCGACTGTGTTGATGCTGCCTGGAGAAGCTGCGCTGGAGTATCAAGCTGCAGCGGGAAGGGGCCTGCTGATTATTATGGCAAGATACCTTTTCCCCCCCAACCCTCGAACCCTCCTAGGGAAAAAGATTGAGGATGTCAGGATGATCAAGAATATTACTATTGTGATGTTATGTTTAATTCTTATTGTGGTGTTACTTGCAAAAACCAGTGATCCCTATCAGAATTATGAAAAAGTAATTAGCCATCCACGTCCCATAGGACAGGAAATTTATGGCGCTCGAGAACCCAATGGAGGTCAAGTTAAAATTATAGTCTATGCCACAGAATGGTCTGATGAGACATGGAGTCTGTCGGTATTGTTTAAGGACGAGAGTGATAATACTCTACGATTTACAACGCATTCTCCTAATTCCCCAAAACACTGGACAGCTTATAAATTTAAAGGTCAAGATTATTCTGAAGGCACAGTTATGCAATTAGAAGAGATAAGTTCCAGGTCAAATTACATACGGCCGTCCATTTGGGAAATACCAGAACAGTATGATAGCGTAAATAGAAGATAAAGCAGTGTAACTAAAATTCAGAGTATACCTTTGGCATGCTCCCCGAAATTTGAACCAAGTTGGATGAGAGGATAGCCGACAGAAGCAGTCTGGATAGGACTGTTTTGGTGAAAGGTTATCGGACATGGCAAAAAGTGCAAGTGGTACAGAGATTGTAGGGAAGTTACGTCAAGCGGATGTGTTATTGGCGCAGGGCAAGACGGGGACGGAGTATCTCTACGGGCATGACCATCTGTACAGTCCGGCGGTGCTGTTTAGTTCGAGCGGGACGGTATCGGTGCGGTATGAATACGATGCCTACGGCCGGCGGAGGCAATATACAGCCGGCTGGGTGCCGAGTTCGCTCCAGATTTGGGGCAATTATTACGCCTTCACGGGGCGGGAGTTAGACTATCTGGACGGCGGGAATCTGCAGGTAATGTATTACCGGGCGCGATATTATGATACAGACACGGGGCGGTTTTTGCAGCGGGACCCGCTGGGGATTGACCCTGCCGGCGGGAATGGAAATCCCTTTCACCCGACGGGGCAGTACGCGGATGGGATGAATGGGTATGAGTATGGAAAGTCAAGACCGCTGACGAATAATGATCCATATGGTTTAACGGTAGCAAGTTCTTGTTGTGAATATACAGTAAGATGGCTTCTCGGCAGAGATTTTCAAGTTCGAGATTTATATCAGAAAGCCCAGAAAAGCCGTGATAGGAACATGAAGCCCTGTCTGAAGAAAATACAGTGCGGCAAATGTTCTGATGACACGATGGGCTACTATCATACCAAGAGAAAACAAATTGTTGTCTGCAATGAAAATATCCGTGCCAGTCAAATCAAAGAAGTTCTTATGCATGAATTGATTCATGCCATTCAGTGCGACCTAAGTAGAAATTGTGGCCATTGCATGAGAAAAGAACTTGAGGCATATTATTATGGTGGTTCTTGTTCAAATCCGCCGCCTGGATTAAGTCAAGAAGAATACTGCCTCAAGCGTGCATGGGACAGCTGCGGATCAATAGACTTCTGTTCAGGAGATAATTGGAAAAATTATATCGGACGATTTCAGTTTCCACCCGATATGTCTGATCCTCCTCGGATAGCAAATCGCTCATGATTGTTTTCATGAAAGGATAGAATGATATGAATATAAAAGTTTTTATTTTGATCTTCATAGGATGGACATTTTTGTTAAGTTTCCTTTTCATTTTTGTGGTTATCCAATATACCAAACCGAAAGTGCCATTAGGCCATCCTTTCCCGCGCGAAGGTCATGAATACGTCTATCAAACATCCAATGCCACAGAACCGAATCTTCGTATCTACATGGAGCAATGGACCGATGGAGAATGGAAACTGCTTAGTGTTCTTTTTATTGACTCTAATGGAAGAAATATCTTTGTTCTATGTAGTCCTCCTTGGGATCCTAAACAGTTGTATATAAAAGAAATAACCGATATACAAAGTGGCACCGGTGTAGTGTTGACTGCGAAGGAATCTACAATTAAGCGCTTATAGTGGCAGCAAGTCAAACCAAAAAACAATGTGGCAATAAAAACTGTATCTGACCAGCTAAAGGTTCCAGACAGTGGACATACTGGGTCCAGCGGGTCCTGCTGCGGACGCAGGTTTCCGGCGGGGTGGAAAGCGATTCGCGGATGTTTGTGTTCGGCAACTATGTGGATGAGGTTTTGCTGATGCGGCTGCCGACGGAGACGGAGTATCTCTACGGGCATGACCATCTGTATAGTGTGGTCTGCCTGTTCGACGAATCCGGCAGTGTGCAGGAACGCTGCGAATACGATGCTTACGGTAAGGTCATTGTTTTGTCTACGAACTACGAACCACGAACTACGAGCTTGTATGGCAATCCCTACACCTTCACCGGCCGTGAGCTGGATATTCTCGACGGCGGGAATCTGCAGGTAATGTATTATCGAGCGAGATATTATGATGCGGACACGGGGCGGTTTGGGCAGCGGGAACCTTTAGGGGCAAATCCGGTTGGAGGGAAAGAGAATCCGTTTAAGGTGCAAAGGCAATATGCAAGTGGAATGAATATCTATGAATATACCAAATCAAATCCGGTAAAATACCTTGATACCGATGGTTTAATGCCAAAGGCCTGTTGCGAGGCACTTCTGCCCCACCTTCTTACTCATCCAAGAGTTAGACCATATCATGATAAAGCAAGAAAGTCCTATGATTTAAATGGCAAGCCTTGCCTTAAAGAAATCAAATGCAAACCATGCCCAGCAGGTCAAATGGGAGCATACTATCCAAAAGAAAAAATCATTGTACTATGCACACACGAAGGACCAGGTTTTACGAGGCCACAAGTGTTAGAAACTCTTATTCATGAATTGGTTCATGCAATCCAATGCGATTATAGCTATTCATGTGGCCGTTGTATGGCAAAAGAAGTTGAAGCATATTATACAGATGGATCTTGTACAACAGATATCGACTGTGTTGATGCTGCCTGGAGAAGCTGCGCTGGAGTATCAAGCTGCAGCGGGAAGGGGCCTGCTGATTATTATGGCAAGATACCTTTTCCCCCCCAACCCTCGAACCCTCCTAGGGAAAAAGATTGAGGATGTCAGGATGATCAAGAATATTACTATTGTGATGTTATGTTTAATTCTTATTGTGGTGTTACTTGCAAAAACCAGTGATCCCTATCAGAATTATGAAAAAGTAATTAGCCATCCACGTCCCATAGGACAGGAAATTTATGGCGCTCGAGAACCCAATGGAGGTCAAGTTAAAATTATAGTCTATGCCACAGAATGGTCTGATGAGACATGGAGTCTGTCGGTATTGTTTAAGGACGAGAGTGATAATACTCTACGATTTACAACGCATTCTCCTAATTCCCCAAAACACTGGACAGCTTATAAATTTAAAGGTCAAGATTATTCTGAAGGCACAGTTATGCAATTAGAAGAGATAAGTTCCAGGTCAAATTACATACGGCCGTCCATTTGGGAAATACCAGAACAGTATGATAGCGTAAATAGAAGATAAAGCAGTGTAACTAAAATTCAGAGTATACCTTTGGCATGCTCCCCGAAATTTGAACCAAGTTGGATGAGAGGATAGCCGACAGAAGCAGTCTGGATAGGACTGTTTTGGTGAAAGGTTATCGGACATGGCAAAAAGTGCAAGTGGTACAGAGATTGTAGGGAAGTTACGTCAAGCGGATGTGTTATTGGCGCAGGGCAAGACGGGGACGGAGTATCTCTACGGGCATGACCATCTGTACAGTCCGGCGGTGCTGTTTGGTTCGAGCGGGACGGTGAGCGGGACGGTGGCCGTGCGGTATGAATACGATGCCTACGGCCGGCGGAGGCAATATACGGCCGGCTGGGTGCCGAGCTCGCTCCAGATTTGGGGCAATTTTTACGCCTTCACGGGGCGGGAATTAGACTGGCTGGACGGCGGGAATCTGCAGGTGATGTATTATCGGGCACGGTATTATGATCCGGATACCGGGAGGTTTCTGCAGCGGGACCCGCTGGGGATCAATCCGGCAGGCGAATCTGTAAGTCCATTTGATGCTCAGGCCCAATACACAGATGGGATGAATTTGTATGAATATATCAAAAGTAACCCAATAATATATTTAGACCCACAGGGGTATATGACAAACGCGGACCTTGTTAAAAAATATACAAAAACAGAATGGGATAAACAAACGAATTGTATCGATACTGTACATGTATATGGGCATGGATATCAGGATGACTATAATGCCTACATTGGAAGCGGCAAACATATGACCCTGTTTTTACCCAGAGTTCATATGCCAAATGGACCGTATTGTTGTGTCATTAAAGTTTGGCTGAGAATGTGCTATGTTGGAAGAGACCCCAGAAATTTAGAACGGATTGCGATTTCTATTGCGCGAAGCAACCCTGGGAAATGGGTATACGTATGCGGCTGTGATGATTTATACGTTGAAAATTGGATTCTCCCCCAGTGGCTTGGGGGGTGGTGTGAAGGGAGATGGGTGTGTAGGTCAGCCAAGAGATAACAGATAGGGCAAAGAAATGAATACAATCAAGAAATGGGGCATAATCAGTATCTGCTTTGTATTGACATCAGGACTATGCCTCTATTATTTCCATACAGGCTCTTTTCTTGAACGTTTGCTCTATGCCGATTTGGCCGCCGTAGAAAAAATGGTTGCGTCCGGAGCAAATATTCGACAAACAAAGCAGGGAATGGGCGCTTTACATTTGTTGGCAAAGATCAAATGTTTCCGTTCCAATGATGCCAAAAAAGGCGCACTTGATTATGGGGAATATGTCAAAATTGCTGACTATCTTATCAACGCCGGCCTGAATCCTGATGCTCTTGATAAGGAAGGCAATGCTCCTATCCACTATGCTCTGTCTTTTTCGTACTTTGAAATGGCGCAAATGCTGATAGAGAAGGGGGCAGACATCCATCAGAAAGATGCGAACGGATACAGCCCGCTGCATTTGGCCATTCTATCTCGTGCCCCGATTGCCATCCTGCAGCTGCTAATGCAAAAAGGAGCCAATGTCAATGCAAAGGATCCGTCGGGTTCCACACCCTTGCATGAGGCAGTCATCAATGGTGATATGAATGCAGTAGAAATTCTGACTGATTCTGGGGCAGATATAAAGGCCAGAGATGATATGGATGATACTCCATATGATTTAGCAATCGCTTTTAAAAAAGAGGATATTGTTCAATTTTTTCAGAAGAAATTTGGTGAAAACGGAGAAAATTAAAGACAGAGATTTTGTTGGAAGAATCGCCCACGAAATGTCCAGGACATATCCCTAAGATCAACGATATGAACAAAAATATTATCAAAAACGCTATCGGGTTCTTTATTTTGATAATGGTTCTATTTGTAATGCACGGTACTTTTGTAAATCAAATGTACCAAGGAAGGGCGTGGTCAATTGAACAACTGATTTCAGATTTTATCCGTGAAAACGGCCGATTCCCTGACAGTGAACAAGAACTTGTTGATAAAGGGTATATCAGAATTGAATTTGAAAACGGGGTGCCAACATGCTATGTAAGGACCGCTTGTGACCAGAAAAATAAGTGGGAGAAATGGCCTGTATACCTTGAACGATTTGAAATTTTATATGGAGTGAAAATAGATGACTTTATTGTGAAGGATAAAAAATTATATAAAAGAGGAACGAATGAACAGATTTTCTTGCTCAGTGGTCCTTACAACCGAAAAATGGAGCCAACGTTAAGACGAATGTATAATTATGATCTCATTGAGATGGTATGAAGAAATGAAAAATGCAAAGCGGAAATAGATGACCGTTAACAGATTGGCAGACCACAGGAAAGCAGCGAGATGAGATACATTTCAAAAAAGTCAAAATCTTTGCTGTGATTTCTATAATTTGTGTCTGCAGTGTATTATTATCTGACTATTATCTCGGGTATCATCGAGGGCGTTTTATGAAAAGTGAGCACACCAATGATCCGAATGAGACAAGAGGAAGAACTGAATCAGACCTTCTTTTTGATTGATGCTGTTTGACAATGTATTACAAGGTCCAGCGGGTACTGTTGCGGACATCGGTCAATAGCGGCGGTACGGAGAGCGATTTGCGGATGTTTGTGTTCGGCAACGATCTTGATGAGGTGTTGATGATGGATTTCTATTTGGGTGCGAGAATGGTGAATAGAAATGAGTTTCTTTTATTCCTGATATTCCTATTGCTGGGAGGTTGTCAATCCCCGCAATTGGTTCCATTTCCGATTGCTTGTGAGGAGTCCTGCAGGTCAGAAGAACCGCTGATTGTTTTTCTCTCTACAGAATATGATTCCGGCCGAGTGGAAATGGGGTCGAAAAACACTGGGTTTTTCACATTTCTCAACGAGGGAGGGAAGGACCTGGTTATTACAAATATTTCCACCTCTTGTGGTTGTACGGTTATAGAGGCCCCGAACACTATCCTTAAGCCCGGTCAATCCTCAGAGATTACCGTAACGTACGTTGCTGATTCTCTCGGGAAGTCTCGAAAACGCATTCTTGTTTTTTCGAATGACCCGATTCGTCCCAAGATTGAATTGTGGGTATCTGCCGAGGTAATTGATTCCCGCAAATCCAAACAGATGCTCCAGTCCAGTTCTCCATCGTCACTTCAGGAAATCCGGCCGTCCCGGGGCACTCTGTCTCCAGAACTGAAGAAATACCTCCGGCAGTTGAACAAATCTACCGGCGGCTAAAAGATGCAGCAGGAACAATCAGGAGAAGCCATGCAATTTATTCGACAGATTTTTTGTCCACGGGTTTTTCCCTTATGGGTACCCCTCTTTTGGGGGAGCATGAATAGCGGAGCTGAAAGTCTTCTTCGAAATGGGTCTTTTGAAGAATCGGATGTTTCATCGGCAACAGGATGGAAGACGGCGATATGGGCGGGCGAGGCGGATTTTCGAATTGTTCCAGAAGGGTGTGTGGGACGGTGCTGTGCTCAGATTACTTCAAAAGAAGATGGGGCCGATGTTGCTTGGCAATCTATAGTCCCTCTGGAGGAGCATACAACGTACCGATTATCTGGTTGGGTCAAGACTGAAAAGGTCCAAGCGGACAGAGGACGAGGGGCTCTGTTGAATATTCATGGGATGGAGGGTATCCGTACAAAAGCCCTGGTTGGGACAAGAGACTGGACCTATCTTGAGGTCTATTTTAATTCGATTGAGCGCAAGCAGGTAATGGTTAATTGTTTATTGGGTGGATGGGGAACATCTTCGGGAAAAGCATGGTTTGATGATATACGATTAGAACCTGTTTCTCAAAGAGATGAGCCGATATTTCTTCGATTGGATCTATCGAAAACAGGGCATCCTATTTCTCCATATGTTTATGGCCAGTTGGTTGAACATGTAGGCAAGTGCATCTATGGCGGGCTGTGGGCCGAAATGCTTGAGGATCGCAAATTTTATTATCCTATCAAAGATCATTTTGTCGGATGGTTCCCCCGTGGGCAAAAGGGATTTGCGGAGGATGCTTTTTATACGGAACTTGCCGGATCGCCCTGGTATGTAATCGGACCGCCAGAAACAGTGATTATGTCTGAGGAACGCCCATTTGTAGGCAAACATACTCCGCAGGTTCTCGCAAAAGGCGACGGTGGTTCTTATGGGATTGGACAGGGCCAGCTGGGACTAATAGAAAAGAGACAGTATACCGGTCGGATTTATTTAGCAGGGGAACAAAGTGCCGCTCCAATCCTGGTCAGCTTAATTTGGGGGGACAAAAAGACGCAGAGGGATTCAATAGCCATTTACAAACTATCCGAAAAGTATACAGAGATTCCTTTGGCCTTTACTGCAGGCATAACAACAAATGAAGGTCGTCTGGAAATTATCAGTCAAGGAAGAGGTGTCTTTAAAATCGGATGTGTTTCTTTGATGCCTTCTGATAATGTTAATGGGTGGCGCAGGGATGTACTTGGGCTGTTAAAGGAGCTTAACTCGCCTATCTATAAATGGCCCGGGGGAAATTTTGTGAGTGGATATGATTGGACTGCTGGCCTAGGAGAGCGGGATCTTCGGCCGCCTGAAAAAAATCCACATTGGATGGGGATTGAAGATAATGATGTTGGGATTCATGAGTTTATGAACTTCTGTAAGATTCTTAACACAACAGCGGCTCTTGCGGTTAACGCAGGAACGGAGGGAGCCGAGCAGGCGGCTCAATTGGTGGAATATGTAAATGGCTCAACATCTACGGCTATGGGTAGACTCCGAGCCCAGAATGGCCACCCCGAACCATTTGGTGTAAAATTATTTTATGTGGGCAATGAAATGTGGGGGACTCACCAAAAAGGATATATTTCATTGGATCTTTATGCTCAGAAGCACAATCGGATGGTAAAAGCCATGAAGGATGTTGATCCTGCCATCCAAGTTGTAGCTGTTGGACGAACAGGGATCTGGGGAAAAACAATGTTATTGAGATGTACCGAACATATGGATTTCATCAGCGACAATTTTTATCGGAAGGGGTCGGAAGATCTTTTTAATCATGCAAACTCGATTGCTGCGGTGGTTCGTTATATCACAGATACCTATCGAGAATACCAAGTGAATCTTCCATCCCTGAAGGATAAAAAAATTTTCCTTATCTTAGATGAATGGGGATATTGGAAAGGAAAGAGAAGATACGGTGAGATAGGGACTCAATATGTTCTGGAGGATGCACCCGGGATTGCTCTTGTATTGCATGAAGTCTTTAGAAACAGCGATTTGATTCCGATAGCCCATTATGCCCAAGCAGTAAATGCGCTTGGAGCCATAAAAACATCGAAAACCAGCGCGACATTTGATGTACCTGGTTTAATTTTAAAATTATATCGGAACCATATGGGAAGCCTCCCAATTAGGGTTGATGGGGTCGATGTGCCTTTAGATGTTTTTGCCTCATTATCCGAGGATAAACGTTTTCTTACTGTCAGTATAATTAATCCAACAGAATATCGGCAAAAGATCAAGGTGGATATTCATCCCTCGAGTATTGATGGCGAGTTTGAGTCATATGTTATTACCAGTAAAAACAGGAAAGACTATAATGAGCCCGGAAAGGAGCCCATGGTTACAATTCAAATCCAAACCGTAACTTCTCTTCCTGATATATATGAGATACAGCCGGTTAGTGTTACCCTACTTACAGGTAAACTTTCGCACTTTTTAGGCGGCTGATTTTAATGGCTTATCAAAAAAACATATCGACCATGGCCCATCCCGAACCTGCGACCTAGCGGTTAACGGCCATAGTGGGATTTTACCTCTTCTCTACCGTCGGCCAATGTCCCAGCGGGCAGGCCCCGCCGGAGGCCCACCAGTCCGCCAGCGGCTGGCGGCTGCCGTCCGTCCGGATCCCCAGCAGCAGGCAAAATCCGCAGGGCTTCAAATAAGTGTCTTTGTCATCCAGATGTTTGCCGCTGGGGCCCGGACAGGTTTGACACCATATCCTCCATGGTTCTATCTTCGGACTCATAACAAGCCGCTGTACCTTTTCCTGCATTATCTCTTCGGTGGGTTCGCCCTTACAGACCAACTGGCAATAATTTCTGGATACATGGATTCTGATTCTCTGGCATACGCGACCTCCGGTAAACTGCTTGCAATAGGGATGATCCATCAGTCGCACCCAATCTGGACCCAGTAGGATCCCCAGTTAGCCCCAACTCCCGGTTCGTTCTCGAAGGTTGACAAGTGATCCTGCGTGCAGCGATATATCCCGGTTTGGTGGGTAACACATTGATTCACGAGGTAATGATTCCCTACTGCCCACCCCGGTGCGGACGGGGTACTGCCATTGGTGATAGTATAAGTAGTCAGCGGATACGGCCTCATTACAGACCAGTAGTACGTCCAGTTGGCGCCCACGCCGGGTTCGGTTGTTGGATCGGAAGTATGTCCGCTGATCGCCTGATAAATAATGCCATTGTGAACAACCTCGGCCCAGTTTTCGCTTTCCCACCCCTCATACCAAACCCCGGGCCGCCAGGCCGGAATCGCATCCGGAAGGACAATATGCATCTTCATACAATCAATCGGTACGGTTTCCGAACGTGCCGTCCATGAGTCCAAAAAAGCAAGCGGATAATTATTTGCATCCTGGAGTGTAATATCCATATTCATCTTGGGTGGCGGGGATGATGCAAGGTAAAATCGGATCATCAATTTCGTTGCGTACAGCCGCTCTTCTACATATTCATCGGTGTCACTCTGGCACTCGGCTTCAGAATCATAAAACCGTTTCTGGATCGGGGAGACGGTATAACAGACCCACCAATTACAGGTTCCGTAATACGCTTGACTTCCGACTGGACCGGCTGATAGATAATGGGTTCCATTCAGCATCGAATCCGAATACCCCACCAATTTCCACCATCGACTCGGATAGGATTGGTACTGGCAGAACCCGCTTTTGCCGCTGGTAAAGTTCTGGACGAGCAGCCGGATCAAATCCGGGACCTGCCCGATGCAGAACTCACAAGGCGTGCAGCATCCCCCCATCATTTCGTCAAAAGAAGCATAATCGGCAAACTCGATCACTGGAGAGAGCTTCCCGTCGATGATCTTGTCGCAGCCGTATAATGGTCCCGGGCAGGAATCGCCAGTGCCTGCGGTCAGCACCGGGAACCTGACTCCGGATTGTTTTTTCACGCATCCGGCCAACTCCTGAGCTGGATTGCAGGGATTAGTCCAATACGGGACCAGGCCCCCGGAAACGTTTTTATAGCAGCCGACGAAGGGATACATGATTTAGCTCGTACAGATGGAAACCGGGATGTTGGTCATGGTGATGGCCACCCAGATCCCGCTGACCTTCTGGGCCCAGACGGAAGAGAGACGATAATTGTCCAATTGCGATGCCGGATGGCAAAGGATTTGTACCGATCCATAGGGTCCATCCACCCAAAACCATCCTTGCCCGAGGATCTTGTGCGTGCCCTGCATGGGATTTTGGGAAAGGTCGGTCAGGAGGAAGCATTCGGGCTTGTCGCCGCCGCGGCCTCCAAACCGTACCACGGCCCACTTAACGCCTGTTCCAGCTTCCTTCCAGAGGATGCAGCAGGGGCCGCTTTCGGCACTGGCCAGGTAGGTCATTTCCTCATGGATGACGTCTGCATACGAATGGTATTCATTGGTAACATTGATTTGTACCGGGCAGGTGCCGCTGCACCAGGCGGCCCCGATGGTGCCGTTAGGGATGGGAGTGGCGCAGATGACGAATCGGCCTTCCCTGTGGTTCCACAAGTTGGGGGTATTTCCCCTTAAAACCACCTCATGCTGAAAGGCCTGCAAAGCATCCTGGGGATCAAAAACCACCCCATCGATACCCAGGATCTGGAAGCGGGCTACATCGGTGCCGCTATTGTTTTTGATCTTGACCCTTTCGGAAGCAGTCCCTCCGCCGGGTGGCGCTGCCACGTTGTGTTGCCTGCTTCGGAAGTCCAGGGCGGCCTCCACAAAGGCATTGTAGGCCGTTGCGGGGATTCGCAGCGGCTCGCCGCTATGGACTTTGTTGAGGGTTTGCGACATGGCAACTCCTATACATGCAGATCCGAAAAATCCCCAACCGGATAGACCTGTTCGATATGGACACTGTGGGGGCGTTTGATCAGCGAATAGGCATCATTATCGACGCCATCCAGGTACTGGACCCACAGGTATTCCCATCCCTTCTTGGCGATGCCGGTGATGTCCCCGATGGTAATCCCCGTCAGATTGGGACTGGCGGCGAACCGGTAGGTGATCTCCCAGTCGCCGCCGGCCCGCATGGAGCCGGCAGCGCCCAGGAACAGCACCTCTCCGGCCGCATAGCCGTTCCAGGAATCGTTGTTGACCCTGCCGGTCAAGTAAAACAGGGTCTGCTTGTAGGCGTCATCCACCTGGGAGTTGGACTCATAGTTGACCTCGCTGAAGTTGTAGATTGGGATCACGATATCCACGCCATCGACGCTGTTTTGGGAAACCCCGATGGCGCCCAGGAAGTTGGGAGGGGCATAGCCGGGCCTGCCGTACCGCTGGACGGTTGCCAGCGATTGGGTAATATGCTGGCTGCCGCCTCCGGTGTCGAACTGGTAGACCTTGATACCGGTCGCCTGTCGAGTGGGGCGCTGGTACTGGGCCTCCCCATACCACAGTTTGGGACCGACTGGAATAACCTTGTATTTCAGACGCGGCAGGCCGTCAAACAGGACAGGCGCTTCCGCTTCCAGGCCGGACAGGGCCTCTTCATGCTCCTCGGCGTTCTTGATGACATAGCGCAGGATCGCCCGAGGGCTGTCTCCCCGCTCGATATCCCTGGACTCAAATCGTTCCTCGACTGTAACCGTCATCTTGGCTCCTATGTAAACGTTGCCCCCTCTTCCGCATTTCGGGCGATGGTTTCGGTGTTTCGGGCGATGGCGGCGGTGTTGTCGGCGATCTTCTGGGTGATCCCGCCTGCCCCCAGGCCGGACAGGGCGGCGGCCGAAAACGTTCCTACGGAGCTGGCCGAGGCCATGTCCAGGGCCGCGCCTGCCATGCCCATGGCCCCCCGCAGCCGGGAGGCCCGTTCTTGCTGTTTGTCCTGCTCGGCTTTTTCGTCGGCCTGCTGCCCGGCCTTCTGGATTGCGTTTTTGAGATCTTCCTTGGCTTGGGCCAGCTCCTGGGCAATACTCTCTAATTCCTGATTGAGGGATTCTTCCAGGCCCTCTCTCCGCTGCCTGTCGGCGTCCGTGATCTCTCGCAGGCGGTCCTCGTGGTCCTGCCGGGCGGCATCCCGCATCTCCTGGCGTCTCTGCTCGACTTGTTTTTGTCGGGCCTCCAGATCCTGATTGATTTGGTCCATGCCTTCGTGGAAGCCCTCCTGCATCTGCCGCATGAACTCTTGGCTGTCCCAGTTTTCATCCATCAGGGACATCATCCAGTTGTAGACCTTGGCCAGGGCCATAGCCGTACCCTCAATGGCCTTCTTCCACCAGGAGACAAAGACGTTCCATGCCTTCACGGCTGCCGCTGACGCTTCTATGACCCCAACGACAATGGCGTTCTGGACAAACTCCCAGGCCGCTAAGGCTCCATAGAAGGCCCCATATGCCGTTTTGAGGAAGAAGGTCTTAAATTCCAGCCATTTGGTTTCTAAAAACGCCACGCCCTTGGCCCATTGTTCCTTGACGGCCAGCCAGGCGATCTTGGCCGCCAGGCCCAGGTCTCCGCTGGCATAGGCCGCCACGATCCCGCCCCAGGCGGCCAGGGCATCGGTTTTCAGGTCCAGGAATTTCTTCTGGAGGGCACGGAGGGCCTTTTGGCCGACCCCGCTGGTGACGACAAAGGCCGTGCCTAAGGCCGCCACCAGGACAGCCAGGAGCGTAAAGGGAGTTAAGAGGGCCAGGAGAATGGTCTTTATTCCTTTACATACACCAACAACGGCCCCTAAGACCGTCCGCAGGGTACTGAGGCCAAAGGCGATCAGTTTCAATGTCAGGCCCAGGCCGATCAGGGCCGTCCCTGCAACCAGCAGGGACGCGGCAAAGGCGCCCAGGACCACCACCAGCGCCCGGTGTTTGTCCGCCAACTCGGTGATTTTATTGCTGATGACGGCAAACAAGTCGGCTGCAATTGACAGGGGCTTCGACAGGGACCTTCCGATGGCCAGCCCTATGCCCTCCACCGCCGACCACATCCGCCGCAGGGCACCGCCCAGGCCGCTGTCCATGATCTTGGCCGTACGCTGGGCCGTGCCGGCGGCCTTGTCAATGGCCTCGATCAGCCTAATAAAAGTCTCGGTGGTCAGTTTGGAGCCCCCGGCAATGGCCCGCAGGCCGAAGATCTCATTGAAGATGCCGAGTTTTTCCACATCGCCCATGCCTTCGGTCGCCTTGCCCAGGTCAGCCATAATGTCGGCCAGGTTGCGGAAGTCCCCATTGGCATTGGAGACGGTCACACCCAACTGCTTGAGCTTGGTGCGGATGGAACTATCGGTCATCCGCAGCATGATGTTCTTGAGCGTCGTGCCCGCCATGGACCCCTTGATGCCCAGGTTGGCCAGGATGCCCAGGGATTTGGAGGCGTCCTCCAGAGACAGGCCAAACATGTCGGCGATCGGGGCGGTGTATTTCATGGACTCCCCCAGATCCGACAGCGTCTGGGCGGAGGCATTGGCCGTGGCCGTCAGGACATCAACTACCCGGGTCATTTCGGAGGCATCCAGGCCAAAGGCACGCATCGTGGCAGCGGCAATGTTGGTGGATTCCGCCAGGTCGGTCCCGGTCGCCCGGGACAGGTTCATGACCGAGGCGATGGAAGCGTCGATCTCCGTGGCGGCAAAGCCCGCCCGGCCCAGCTCTAACATGGCAGATCCCACCTGGGCGGCAGTAAAGGAGGTCGTCCGGCCCAGGAACTTGGCCTTCTCGGTGAGGAGGTCAAACTCCTGGCCGGTTGCCCCCGTGACGGCCTTGACCGACAGCATGACATCATCGAAGTCCTTATAGACCTTCGTGGAGATGGCAAAGGGGGAGATCGCCGCCGCCCCCAGGGCGGTCATCCGCATCCCGAGGTTCTGGACATTCCGGCCGAACTGGCGGAGTTTATGTTCCGCCTGCCGCAGCCCAGCTACAAACCGGCTGCTGTCGGCAAACAGCTCGACAAACGCCCGTCCGGCCCGGATGGCTCCTGCCTGTGCGGCCATTAGCTACGTTCACTCCAATTAAGATGTTCCGCTTGTCCGCGGATCAGTAATTTTGCCATAGTGGATTTCATTTTTTACTCGCGGGTATTTACTACCCTGAAGGGTATTCCTTTCCGATAAACGCCTCCCGAAGGAGGCCAAAGTTTTGTTTGGTCAGAACAATGACCCTGGATCTTCGGGCATAGGGATTAAAATCCTCCGGCTTGAAAGGACGTCCCTTTTTCGGGTCCCGGTTGACGTTGGCAATCAGGGCCATCAGGTTGCTGATCCGCCCCCAGCTGCTTTCTCCGTGTCCCTGGGCCATCCAGAGCAGCTCCCGCAGCGTCAGCGGTCCTGGGTTGATCCCGATGATCCCGGCGAGTTTGTAGATACACTCCCAAGGGCTTTCTCGATCTCGGTCTCCAGGTCCAGCAGGTCCAGGGTCCGTTCGATCCTGCGGACTGCCAGGTCGATCACCTCCTGCTGTTTGGCCACAGCCTTGGCCCGGTCGCTGCGGCCGCGTTTCCGGAAAAAATCAACCATCTCCTCATAGAAGCCGTTGCTGGCTGACAGGATCGCATCGCCGCCCAAAGACTGGCCAAACTGCTCATCCGTAATACCCGCCTGATCCAGCTGCGGCTTGCACAGGCAGTACAATAGATCACAGAACAGGATCTCATCGGTGCCGATCTGGGTTAATAGAGGAGGGTCGCCCTTTTCCGGTTCCAGGAGGTTTATATTTAAAAGATCCCGGCAGCGTTTGACGGCATCGATAGTCAGGGATAGAACCCATTTTTTGCCCGTGCTGTCGATAAATTCTTTCATAAGATAAAACCTTTCCAATTACGCCTTGGTGTACCACAATCCCCAGGCCGACAGTTTGGCGGTGACCTGGACGACAATGGCCTCTTCCAGCGGCTCGCTTCGACTGAAGTTGGTGATCGAGAAGTTCCCGCACGGGCCTTCCGCACCGGAGGCATCCGGATCTTCGCTGATGATCGCCAGGGAGATCTCCTGGTTATTGAGCCAGGCATTCTTGATGGCGGCAAACCCGGCATCGGAGGGCTTGAATACCATCTCAAACTCGACCGTGCATTCCTTGAGTGTGGCAGCGGTGGCCCGCCAGCCCTGATTGGCGCGCGTGGTCACATCCGCCTCGCCCGTCTCGTGATTAATTGTCACATCCCGAACATTAGTCAGTTCGGTCATCCCTCCGGCAGCAGCCGGATTAAGAGTAGATGGATCGGCCAGGGCGGGAGTCTGGTACTTGATGACCGCTTCCATTCCGAGTTTATACGTGGTTGCCATTGTAAATTCTCCTATTATCGAACAATACTATTGCGCCACAAATGGGGCAGTTGGGTTTTGGTCTTTTCGAAGGCCGGGTTCATATAGGGCCGCCGGGCGATCTGGATCTTTCGTTTTTCCTGCCCGATTTCCAGAAGGGTCGTTCCGCCATGTTCGAGGACCTCCGGAGCGCCGGTGTTCTTGGCATTCAGCTTGGCCGGGCCGATGACCACAGATTTTCGGGAGTCGTCATAGGAATAAAAGATAAACCGCTTCAAGAGTCCGGTGTGGCTCGAAGGTGGTTGACCCGGCAGCGAAGCCTTTTTCCGCTTGCGGATCGACCAGCGGGCGGTCTTTCGGACCAGGGCGCCAAACTGAGACAGGACCTGGCGGGTCCCCTTGTCCAGGGCACTGGTGACCGCGTTGCGGTCAAAAAACAACCGTTTTGTTTTTACAAATCCGTTCATTTTTCGGATTATCCTTTCATAATATAGGCCAGCGCAAAAAAAGGAGGCAGCGCTGACGATTCTCCATCCTCAGATGGATATTCTGTGGCCCCGCCGCCACTGAAACTTAAACTGTGAACATGAGTCGAGCCATATGCGGCAGCCCCTGATCCGCTCTGTACATTCATCGAACCGCTGACCGGCGCTCCGGATGACCCGCCGCCTGAAAAACTAAAGGTGTGCCGGTGTTTGTTCTTGCCCCCATACTGGGCCGGACCTCCCTGGATGGATGTGACCGCCGCGCCGACGTAATCGCCGCTTGCACAGACCACAAACCGATTCCGCAGATCCGGTGTGCCGTTTTGACCATTACACAGAAACCACCCGGAAGGAATCGTAGCAACCGTCCCGGACCACATGACAATGGTCCCGGAAGGTACGGACCCGCCCGATTGAGTTGGCGGCATGTATGGCATTACCAGGTCCCCCCAACCACGGTAACGGTATCGCCGGCGGTTCCCTTGATACGGATCTCGGCCAGGTTCACACGCTGGAAGATATGCCATTCCCCCGGCACCAGCGGCACATCCTGGCCGGTATCTCCCTGCAGATAGACCGGATGGCTATTGCCCGGTGGTGCTGACAGTGTAATGGTCGCCACCAGACGCTCGCTGGCCAGCGGCTGATACTGGGATGTAACAGAGATGATTCGAGCAATCAAGTTATTCATAGCAGGACCTCATAGATCCATCCGCAGCAAATCTCCTCAAGAAGCAGGCCAAACAGGATGATGCATAGTTTACGCATTGGGATTCTCCTTACGTGACTTTGTAGGTGACGGTGATCACGCTGGTAAATACCTTGTATTCAGCCAGGTGCTCCATCGAATAGATGGGTTTAATCTCCGTCTTGACGGCCGTCGTATGTTTGCCGGATTCATATTCGATGGGACTATTGTCCAGGCAAGCGGCGATCTCCAGGACCAGCTCCATCAAGGACTCGATGGCCGCATCCATGTCCTCGGCAGGCAGTTTCTGCTGGACGGCGATGTCGATTTCATACTGGCCGGAGCTCATGCCGCGAGCGATTTTTTCCAGGCCCAGGGAGACCGGCACGACCGTGACCTTCAGATCCCCCAGTTCCGTCAGGTCAAACAGGGGTTTGAGCAAAACCTGGCTTTTCAAGGGGATGCTGAAACTGGCCCCATTGAGAAGGGTTGAGATGGCATCAGCCATTTGTTTCGGGTTTATGATGGACATCATTTTCCTTTATGGAGTAGGTTTCTTGGCGGCCTGCTGCGACAGGATCAGCTGATCGATCTTGTCCTCGATCCTTGACTGGGACGACTCGATCCGCCGGAACTGCTCCCGCTCGTTTTCCATATGGACCTCAAAGGCGCTTTTGTCGACCTTGCGGGTCTCCAGAGACCCAAAGGCAAACAGCAGGATCGTCGTGGCCAGACCCAGGACGGTCAGGGTCAGTTTCTGCCAGGTATTTTCGGTCTTGTCGGTCATGGTGTCCTCATCAGGCAATCTTCTTGGTATGAATCCGAAACGTCATCTGGTACGGGTCGCTGTACCTCCAGCACCCCACTCCCGGCAGGTCCAGGACCTCATGGGCTCCCTGGCCTTCCACCACGATTTGGTCGCCATATTTGGGCTGGATGGACTGGTCCTGAATCACCAGATCGGCAGCCGTAATCAAAAAGTCGATGACCTCAGCGCCAACCGTGATCCCTTCGGACTCCTCCACCTGGTATTCGGTCTTACCAAACGTGGCCAGGACTGCCACTGAATCAGCACCGCGTTTATAGGTGACTTCCTGGGCCATGTGCCTTTGCCGCTGGCTTTCGAGGAACTCCAGTCCTTTTTGAAGAAGATCTGCCATTTACTGATCCAGTTTGATCCGCACGGTAGTGTCTGCGTCGGCAGCGGCCCGGATACATTTACCGAGCTTCTTGTTGGCCCCGGTCTCCGAGTCCGTCTTGGCCTGCTGGTCTGCCACATCCCAGTAACAGACCGCGCCTGCGGCGATCCCGGTACTGGTACCCGTGGCCTTGGGGAAGTCAAAGACCCCCTCAATCGCCAGGGCGCCCAGGCCGTTGGCGGCAATGTCACTCTTGGCAATGCCAATCAGGTCCCCCTGGACCACCACATCGCCCGCCGTTACGGCTGAGCCGGACGTATAGTCAATACTGATTCCATCTTGAACAAATCGTGCACTCATAATGGATCTCCTGTGCTAAGATTAGTGGTTATGCCTCGCCCTTCATGCGGATCGCCCCGCGGAAGTCCTGCTCCCGCACGCCGAAGTCGATATACCCGCGGAACTGAATCCCCAGCGTATTGAAGTCCGCATCGGTCTTCTCGACGGTGGGGCGGTCCACGCCGTTGAGGAAGGCCACCTCCAGGGCCGGCAGCCGGTTGGGATCAGCGAACAGATACCACGCCTTGCTGGAATATCCGGTAAAGGACGGGTTGCTCAGATAGGAACTGGAGACCACATCGAACTTGCCCACATGCGGATTGGCCTGGGGTTTGGGCTTGTTGGCCGTGGTCGTCTCATTGAGATTGACCGACTTCATCAGCTGCTCGGCAATGACCTTCAGGGCGATGGGCACCAGCAGGATCGTAGGCCCGATCCCCAAAGGACGGCCGTTGGGCTTGGTCTGCTCACCAAAGAGGATCTCGGCCGCCGTCAGGCCATCGACACTCAGGGCCGTATCGGCCCCCTCCAGGTAGTTCTTATGACCCGTGGAAAAGAAACTGCCCGGATTCGAGAGCAGCAGGCCCCAGACCGCATCGGCAATGGCCTCAGCGGCTCCCATGCCGATGGAACGGGGAATATCGGCAAACGCGCCCAGGTCATCATTGATGATCATCTGCCGGGTCAGGGCAAACATGATGCCGTGCGTATCGGCCTTCTGGCCGTACTGCATCTCTTCGAGCTTGCCGTGCTTGAGCTCCCCGTCTGCCCCGACCTGCTGGAACTTGAAACTGCCGGTCATGCGATAGCGGGTATGCTCCTTAAAATCGTTGACGCTGGCGATCTTGCAGATCCGCCGCCAGGCATCCTCG
>Ga0208196_1001146_pt1 | contig 29943 bp, 27 predicted proteins | sample AD_JPNNA7_MetaG_FD_184443 | JGI IMG/M metagenome (GOLD analysis project Ga0208196, IMG submission 184443) | Active sludge microbial communities of municipal wastewater-treating anaerobic digesters from Japan - AD_JPNNA7_MetaG (SPAdes) (version 2) | ecosystem: Engineered > Bioreactor > Anaerobic...
GCTATCGGGGGCTTTATAAAAATAGTCAGCATGCGTTTCTGATTGCCGCTGCCTATAATCTGTATCGAATGAAAAGTCTCATAGTGCATCACGTGGTATAAGGGTTGTATAAGGATGGTAATAAAATTTAGTGGCAAAACAAGATTTAAGGAAGGTAACAGTGATGAGGTAGCATTGGAAACATCATGGTAAAATCTATGGGAAGGTTGATTTTTTGAAAAATTGACAATTTTTAGCGTTGGAAGTATGATTTTTTAGAATTTTTATTTTTGTTCAGAGGCTTCAAATATATAAAAGCATCTAAAGGGGGATACATTGTCTTTCCTATAGTATGGAATTTTTAGTATCTGTTGTATAAAAACATACCATAAATTAAATAACGATTATTCATTTTTATATTGCAAAATAAGTATGCCATGTCGTAATGCATAAAAAACAAATGGAGGATAGCATGAATCCACTTGAAAAATTGATTAATCCTTCTTCAATAGCAGTGGTAGGAGCCAGCAGCAATCCATTAAAGATGGCAACACTGCATTTACTCAGCATTATGAAAGATGGGTATAAGGGGAGAATCTATGTTATTCACCCTAAAGAGGAATCAGTTTTTGGACTGAAAACGTACAAGTCGCCACTTGATTTACCTGAGGCTGTTGATTGCGCATTCTTTGTGATACCTGCACAAAATATTCCCGATACTTTGAAAGACTTTGGTACAATAGGTACCAAAAGAGCTATTATCATCAGCGCAGGATTTAAGGAGATTGGTCAGGAAGGAAAACTATTAGAGGATAAGCTTAAATCAACAGCAGGCATAAACGGCATCAGATTTTTAGGTCCAAACTGCATGGGTATTGTCAATACTGAAATATCATTGAATACCACGGTGATGGAATATATTGACAGGCCAGGTTCACTGGGATTTGCTACCCAGAGCGGTACATATATTACCCAAACACTTCGCTATTTAAAGAATCATGGAATACGATTGAGTAAAGCTGTAAGTGTTGGCAATGAAGCAGATATATCCATTATTGATGTTTTAGAATACCTTGCTAATGATGAACAGACAAAAGCTATTGCATTGTATATTGAAGGAATACGTGATATAAAACGTTTTCTGAATGTGGCTATAACAATAACATCAAAAAAGCCGATTATAGCTCAATATGTTGGTGGTTCTCAGGCTGGAGCTCGTGCTGGTTCAAGTCATACCGGTGCTATGGCCGGACCGGATTATCTTTATGAAGGATTATTTAAACAGGCTGGTATTATCAGGGTTCATTCTATTGAAGAACTTTATTTTCATGGGTATATGCTGGCAACGCAGCCAGGGTTAAAAGGAAATCGCGTCGGGATTATTACCAATTCAGGAGGTCCTGCAACATCAATGGCAAATAGCTGTGAGAAAGAAGGATTTATTGTTCCAACATTTAGTGAGGGATTACAGAGTAACATTAAACCTCTTATACCACCTCATGCACAGGCAGGTAACCCTGTTGATATAACCTTCAATCTGGATTTAGATGTATTAACCATTAAAATCCCGGAACTGGCAATACAAAGTGGTGAGGTTGATGCTCTTTGCATACATGGTGCCTATAGAAAAGGATTTGTTGAAGCAGTTTACCCTCATATACGAGAGATTTTAAATATCCAGAAACCTGAAGATATTATCAATATGTTCCCCAGTGATCTGCATACACCAGGAACTATCCCCAAAAAATATGGAATCCCTCTGGTTATGTCATCGTTTTATGACTATCAGGATGATTTTACAAAAGCCATGCAAGATCATGATGTCCTTGTGTTTGACGCACCTGAAAAGGCTGCGAAGGCATTAGCTGCATTATTGCGCTATAAGGAAATTATAAACCGTTTACCGTATGAACCTATCACATTACCAGAAACCAACTCTGAGGCAAAAGCAATTATCCAGGGTGCTAAGAAGAATAATCAGAAAGCCTTGGATGAATATATGGCTAAACGATTGTTGTCCTTGTATGGTATTCCAATCCCTGATGAAAGGCTGATTGAAAATGAAAAGCAATTAGATGGTATTGTTACATCCATGAGCTATCCTATAGTGATGAAAGCATGTCACCCCAATATTATGCATAAAACAGAAAAGGGACTTGTTATGTTACCTATAAAGGACAGTATTGAAGCAAAGCAGGCATTTCAAACCATTCAAAGTCGTGCTGGTTATGCTATCCCGGTGCTGGCATACCCCATGGTTGAAGGGAAACGGGAATTTATGGTTGGTGCGGTTAATAATAAAGGGTTTGCTCAATCAGTCCTTTTTGGTCTAGGAGGCATATATACTGAAGTAGTACAGGATGCTACGTTCAGAATTGCTCCTTTAGCAAAACGCGATGCTTATGAAATGTTTAATGATATAAAAGCAAAGACATTATTGGGAAAATTTAGAAATATGGATGAAGTGGATAGGGATACACTGGCACAATTGATTGTTACAGTAAGTATGCTACCGGTATTACATCCAGAGATAGCCGAGATAGATTGTAACCCTGTGATTATAAGTGGGAATAAGCCTGTAGTTGTGGATGCTCTGATAATAATAGAATAATACCATGGACAATACCATAACATTGTATTCAAAAGTAAAGATAATACTCAAGCGCTATTTTGAAGCGCTTAACATGGAGCAACGAGTAGTTGTACCACAATATGATGCTGATTATAAACCAAAATGGATTACCATAATTTTGCTCTTCATAGCGACATTTATAACAACATCAATTGCTGGTTCAAATGCCGGTGGTTCCATACTTGAAATTATCATCAATGGTTTACCATTTTCATTATCATTGCTCGCTATCCTTTTTGCCCATGAAATGGGGCATTATATCACTGCGCGCTATTTTGGAGTTATTGCAACACCCCCCTATTTTATACCGTTTCCATCATTGATAGGTACCATGGGTGCCATAATACGCATAAAGTCGCCCATTCCTGATAAACGTGTTTTATTATACATTGGAGCCATGGGACCCATAGCAGGGTTTATTATAAGCTGTATACTGGTGATTGTAGGACTTATGCAATCAAGTGTACAACCTCTTCCGAAACCATCTGGTGATAGTTTCGTACCTATATTCGGTGATTCACTTCTGTTTGTTTTTTTAGTAAAAATGATACTGGGCAATATCCCACAGGGTTATGATGTATATTTTTCTCCGCTGGCATGGGCTGGCTGGATAGGCTTTCTGGTAACAAGCTTAAATCTTATGCCCATTGGACAACTGGACGGCAGTCATGTTTTATACGCACTATTTGGGGAAAAGCAACGCTATGCTGGCTGGCTATTCTTTGGTATTATATGTATTCTTACTTTTTTATGGGTGGGATGGGTAGTCTGGATAATTTTAACTGTAAGTTTGCTTATGATAGGTCATCCCTATATCCCTGATGGGAAGCCATTAACAGCAGCAGAGAAAATAATGGGTTATTTATGCATAATAATTTTTATATTTACTTTTATTCCTGTACCGGTAGTTATATCAGGACAATAAATAAGGGAGGGTAGCATGCCACTCTATGAGATTAATGATCGGAAGCCTGTTATTGGTGAAGGAACATGGATAGCTCCATCTGCGCAGATAATTGGTGATGTCAGGATTGGTAGCCGATGCTATATTGGATTTGGAGCAATTATCCGTGGAGATTACGGTACTATTATTATAGGCGATGAATCTGCTATTGAAGAATTGTGTATGATTCATGCACGCCCCATGCAATTGGTTACAATAGGAAGACGCGTAACCGTTGGCCACATGGTTATGATTCATGGTGCTACTATCATGGATAATGCAGTAATAGGCATGCATGCAACCGTAAGTGATAATGCAGAGGTAGGAGAATGGGCGATAGTTGCTGAACATGCGCTGGTTGTCAATAAACAAAGAATACCTGCTTATAAAATATATGGTGGTGTCCCAGCCAAAGAGATTGGTGATGTACAGCAAAAACATAAAGATATATGGGATGCCGGGAAACAGGTGTATGTCGATTTGACCTACCAATATCCACAATCTTTTCATAAAATAGATTAAATTGATTAAAATAAAAAAGCATCGTCAAATTGGCGATGCTTTTTCATAATTGTAATGTATTACTATTTTTTTTACATTATTTTTCCATTGCTTCCCAGACATATTCTGCAAGATCAAATGTCTGCAAATTCTGAATATCAAGTTCGTTTGCACCATCTGAAAGCATGGTTAAACAGAATGGGCATGCAGTACCTATCCTGGTTGCTCCCGTAGCCTGTGCATCTTTTGTTCTGAATTGATTGATTCGTGTTCCCAGATGCTCTTCAATCCACATGCGTGCACCACCAGCGCCGCAACAAAAACTACGCTCATGATTTCTGCTCATTTCGACAAAGTTAGTTCCGGGTATTGCCTTGAGGATGTTTCTTGGCTGATCATAGATGGTATTATACCGTCCAAGGAAACATGAATCATGATAGGTGATGGTTTCGTTCAGTGGTTTTGTTAATCTTATTTTACCTGATTTAATGAGGTTCATAATAACTTCAGTGTGATGATAAACCTCATAGTTTGCTTCAAGAGGATTACCACTGGAATCAACGCCAACTTTTGCAAATTTTGGATATTCTTTTTTAATGGTATTATATCCATGAGGGCAGGTGGTAATAATCTTTTTTATACCATAATTTTTGAATGTTTCAAGGTTTTGTGTTGCCAGTGCATGGAATAGATATTCATTGCCTGCGCGCATTGCAGAATCGCCACAACATGCTTCTTCAGGACCTAATATACCTACTTTATATCCGGCTGCCTGTAAAATTTTACATAGAGCGAGAGCTACTTTCTGATTGCGTTTATCATATGATGCTGCACAGCCAACAAAATATACAAAATCAACATTGGGGTCTTCGGCTAATGTTTTAACTCCTAAATCTTCAGTAACCCAATCAGCACGAGCAGCAAAGGCAAATCCATAGGGATTAGAATTATTTTCCATGTTACCAAATGATGTTTGCAGCTCTGTTGCCATCTTCCCTTCCATAAGGACCTGATAACGGCGCATATCAACAATTTTTGGTACATGCTCAATCTGAACGGGGCAATTTTCCATACATGCTGCACAGTTGGTACATGACCATATCTCATCATCTAAAACATATTCACCAATCAAAGCTTTTGACTCAACAGTTGATGGATCATCTGCGGTCATAAGTTTCGGGATGCGATCATCCATTGCATCTTTCACATCATTGATAATTTTTTTAGGAGATAGTGGTTTTTCAGTCAGGTATGCAGGACAATTATCCTGACAGCGTCCACATCGTGTACATGCATCACCATCCATAAGCTGTTTCCATGTAAAGTGTTCAACCATACCTACACCAAATGTTTCGGCTGTTTCAAATTCTTTTGGGCTTATTACAGGCATTGCAAATTTTGTTTTTGGACTTTCATTGTCAAGATTCTGGAAATAGACATTGAGCATGGTGGTAAGGATGTGCCCTAATTTATCGGTAGCAATGAGTCCTATGAAGCTGAATGCACCAATCATATGCAACCACCAGTTGATGTAGTGGGTTATCTCAAGGGTTGGAATACTTAACCAACCAAAAAGGTGTGCTAATGAATAACCAACCGGTGACCATACCTCAAATTTTGGGAATCCCGTAATGGCTATTCTGAGCGATTCGTTTAAAAATCCGGTAAGGATAATAAAAGCTATTAATATCAGTGCAAAGGTATCAATTGGTTTTGTATCCAGCCTGCTTGGCTTTACTTTATAACGCCTCCAGAATGCCATAACAAGCCCTACAATAACCGCAACGCCAAAAATATCGCCTGCAAATGACCATAACAGGTATGCATCCCCTACCAAAAATTTAAAATGGAAGAATAGTTCAGTAACGTCCTCTTGAATCAGGATTATAAATGTTACAATGAATAGTCCTATAAAACCATAGAACAGGCAGGCGTGCATGATCCCTGCATATTTTTCGCGTAAAACTTTTTTTTGTAAAAATACATATTTAATAAGCGCAATAATTCTTTTTTCCGGGAAATCTGTTCTGAGTTCTGGTTTGCCACGCCTCCAGATTAGTGCCTTTTGGATCAGGCTGTAAAGAATAAAAATGGCAGCGATTATTAAAAAGATATATACACCCCATCGCATGAAACCATGCATGCCGCCAACATTAAAATACGATTCTCTGGTTATCTGGTCGACAGGCAGATTATATAAACTTGAAAGGCTCATGTACAACCCTCCTTATCCATAAAAAATAATTGCATCTAACTTTAGTTAACAATACTTTAATACTGGAAGTCCTTGTCAACACTATTTTAAATAGAATAGTGAGAATATTATGATTGAATAGTAACCTATGAACATGTTGGTAATTTTAGAATGTGGTAATTGATAATTTATAAAAATGGTTTGACGTAACTTTAATATGGTACTATAGTATCATTCATATACAATAAATATTCAATAATTATGAGGTCCAATTATGAAACGATATTTTTTCTGGACAAGTTTATGTATCATTGTTGCATTAGTGGCATGCGGAGGTGCTCAGAAGCAACAAAAACCATCAAAAACAGCATGTGAGATGTGTGGTGAAGCTGATGGGTTTGCTGCCATATTTGATAATGATACAGCACTTGCACGTGATAGAGCCATTGATGATGCTATGAACAAATTGGTGAAGATGAAGCTGGGTACTTCCATAGAAGGACGTACAGTCGTTGAAGATTATGCGCTAGTAGAATCCATTGTTGAGGCAAAATCAACAGGTATGGTAAGAAACTGGAAAGTTATTAAAGAAGGTGCACAGGAAGGTGCATATACAGTCAGAATTTATGGTGAGGTATATCCACAGGCTGTTAATGATACTATAGAGGCAACATTGAAAAATTATGGGCGTCCTAAGTTCATGATACTCATCAATGAAACCTTTGAAGGTCAAAAGCATGAACCAGGCTTCACTGTTACAGAGCTTACCATGATGGAGATTATGCAAAATGCCGGGTTTGAATTTGTGGATGCAGCAACTGTCCAGCAGTTAATAAAAAAAGATAAAGCAAAGATGATGCAGGCGATGATAGGACGGGTTGGTGGGGCTGTACAGGAGCTTTTGCTTGATGATGTTGGAGCTGAATGTATCATAGTAGGTGATGTTACAACAACAGACCAGTCAAATGTTTTACAGCAGTATTCAGCAAATATGAAATCTAAACAGGCAATCTTAAACCTGAAAGCTATCGATGTCTATACCGGTAGCATCTTAGCTTCAACCAGTACCAACATGCCAGGTGCTCATATCAATGCTGAAGCAGCATCAAAGAAAGCTATTCAGAGTGCCCTTGTAAAGATTTTAGGCAGTACTGATGAAGAAACAGGTAAGTTTAAATCAGGTCCATTTATGAATCAGATTACTAAAAAATTTTTGTTAGCTGCAACACATCGTATGATTACATTAAATATTGTAGGGCTTGATTATAACGATTTAACTAAATTCCGTGATATATTACAGAATAGGATACGAGGCATTCAAAAGGTATATGTCCGCGGGCAGGCTGGAAAACAGTCAAAGATTGATGTTGAGTTTGCTGGCAAAACAACGGATTTAGCTGATGAATTGGTTGGTAAAGCGAGTAGCATTGGGTTTAAAATTGAGGTTAAAGAAACATATCCCAATAAAATTATGTTGATAGCCCAGAAATTGTAAGAAGGTTTTTCATAGACATTATTACTCTTTCTTATAGTAACAATAGCTTTGTTACACAAAAATGCCAGAGAATAGTTTCTCTGGCATTTATTTTGATTGACACATGTTGCATGGTTGGATACATTAAATTTGAAAAGTTTTTGTAGCGGGAGTTTATAATGGATGATCAAGAAAAGCTGCCTGAGAGAATATTAGTAGCCGATGAGGTTGCATCAATATTGACCGGCGATAATATTGTTAAAGCGCTTGCCAATTGTAAAGTAGATACTCCTGAGAAAGAACATGCCATTGAATTTGTAAAAGCCCATTATAATTTTATTCAGGAGATAGTGCAGAATGATATACAAAGAAAAATAATACGTTCGGATTTTGAGATAAAGGATTTAGTGGCACACGTTAATGCACTCATGCAGAGTAAAGATGAATATTTGTTTACCATGATAGTGATGCATTCTCCAAAACACTACCAGCAGATCCAAAAATCATTGTTGCAGGAAATAAATAAAAAAGAAAAAGAGAAATCATGATAAGTACTTTACTCATTGATTTTCCTGAAGTGTGAAATAAAAATATCCATAATCACATTGCGATTCAATTTCATTGTACAGTAAGTTCACAATCTAAATGGAGTGAGTTATTTGTTTCAAAGCAAAGAACCATGCAGCTCCCCTGATAATTTTTCTCAAATCCTGAGTCAGATTGTGAAACAGTGTAAACAGGGTAGCGCACAAGTATAAACGGTTTGCTTGTTTGCAATGAAAATGATACATCACGAGTTGTATCAACCATAGTAACCTGAGTTATGCCGCTGGAAGTACCCATACTGTCAAGATAGGCATTTTCTGCTGCTACACCTTCTATAGCATAGTAACATTCTTTCGAATGGGGGACAAGCATATTTATAGTAAACTCTAATCCGAACCATCCATTATAGCCTTCTATGTCATAGTGTACTGTTAAAATAGGTTTAGTTGCATGAATTGAAAAAGTTTTGCTTATTGCTGGTAATACATCCGATGAGCTATCGCACTGGATAGTAGTATCATTCATGGTACATGAAAATGGATGCAACGAGCAGTCAATGTAATCTATTCTGTTAAACATAAGGTCATCAGGTTGGGGCAAGCTGGTAAATAATAAATCCTTACAGGAATATCTTCGAGAACTATCGTACACAAGATACTTCTGCAATCCTTTTTCTTTTACTGTAACCATCTCATGAATAGATTGTACATTGGTGGCATTTTTGTCATCATCCTTAATATTGTGTAATATGCTATGGTATGCTTCTTTACGGCGCGCTATCGTATCAAAAACATTGGTGCGTTTTTTACGATTGGTAAATTCGGAAATAGTAGCACCAAAAGCTGGATTGACAATAATGCTACATGTTTGATTGCGTAAAAAAATCTGTTCGTGCCCCTCATTTCTAAAATCACCTTGTATTATTTCTGGCGTGTTTAGTTTTTTTTCCGCACAGATCATATCCTCACATACAGCAATATGTTTGTAAAGCGCACTCCGCAAATGCGTAAGATAGATACCTCCAAAAAGCCCATGCCAGTAAGCACAGTTGCACTGTGCCCGGTACAGTTCTGTTTTTGCCTGTGACATATCTTTACCGGTTTTTATTTCAATAGCATTGATTTCACGAGATAAATAGAGGGTGCGCTTGTTGATTGCATTGGACTCGGGGTATTTGTTTAAAAAATTATTCCATACACCGCCCTTCAAAAAAGGATAAAACTCGGCTTCTCTTCCTGCATTTTTTATCTCATTGTGCAATTGCACAAGCTGCTCACCACTATCCGCAGGCAACGCCCATTCGGACATTTCATAGTAGCTGCCCTGAGTAAGATAAACCCTGTCAATGGGCGGATTGTACTGTATATATTCTCCGGGATGAATGAGTGATATAAAATCCTCTTTTAAAATAGCTTCGATAAAGTTTTGCAGCCATTTTTCTTCAAATACCCATTGGAATGTTTGTGGCCAAACACCAAATTTTTCACCATCATCGCCGTAAACAAAAGCGCAGTGCCCATATTTATCACACTGACGCTTGAAATAGTCAATAGTTTCATGGGGAAGTTTAAAAGGTATGGAATATCGCAAAAATTTATCAATAGGAAAAACGTATAGTGGTTTTAGCAGACGTTCGGTGATATAATAGCCGTATAATCCGCTTTCCGGGATTCCAGCATAGCGGAAATGGATATCATCAAGCAGTGTATATTTAAGTTTATAGTCGTAGACCAGACTGGGTATTTCGGGGTCCCAAACCCGCTCGGCTGTCCAGAAACCAGCAGGTTCAACACCAAAACGCTTTTTACAAAAACTTTGCATAAGCGATAGTTGTCCATGAATATCATTGTCACTAATAATTGAAAATATAGGTTCATAAAATCCACCGCCTATTACTTCCACCTGACCACGCTCAACCATTAACGCTAATGTATCACAATATGATGCATCATGATCTTCTATCCATTCTAAAAGAGGACCGGAGTTGTGAATTGCAAATTTAAACTCAGGATATTTGTACAAAATATCAAGTGTCTTCCGGTAACAGTCATTGTATGCCCACTGGAATACATGATCAAAATTGCCAACTGGCTGATGGTTATGGAGACAGAAGATAAAATTACAGCTCATACCTACCTCCGTCAATAGAGATGTACTGTATCATTCTGAAGAAGTATTAGCAATAGTAAATCCCTCATACATGGTATTGTGCATCAATGTATCGCAATGGGATGGGATTTACTATAAATTTATTGAACATATGATTTAGGTATGATGACAATCCCTTCAGGTGAAACCATAAAATGTTTTTTATCTTCTTCAAGATCAAATCCTATCTGCATATGTTCTGGGATATGATTATCTTTATCGATAATTGCATTTTGAATTTTTGCATACCGGCCTATAGTTGACCCATGCATAATAATACTTCCACGTACTTCAGAAAAGCTGTTAACCTTTACACCAGGTGATATAATTGATTGCTCAACATAGCCTCCGCTTATGATAGAGCCATTTGCAATGAGGGAATTAATGGCAATCCCGCGTCTCCCTTCTTCATTGTGAATAAATTTAGCTGGAGGCCACTGTTCCATATAAGTCCTTATGGGCCATTCCTTATCGTAAAGGTTCAGTATCGGGCTTATGGATATGATATCTCTATGAGCCTCATAATATGAAGCAATAGTTCCTATATCACGCCAGTATGCACGCTCACCTTCATTAGCAACATAATTGTATGCAAAAACATTTTCGGTTTCATAGATTTTAGGAATAATATCCTTGCCAAAATCTTTAGAGCTATCTGATTTATGATCATCAGAAACATATCGTACTAATTTATCGGTGGTAAAAATATAAATGCCCATTGATACAAATGCAGCATTTTCTGTTCCTGGAACCGGTTTTGGATATTGAGGTTTTTCTTCAAAGCCAACTACTTTTAAGTTACTATCGGTTTCAAGAACACCAAAACGATGTGCTTCATTAATTGGCATTTCGCAGGCAGCAATTGTCATATCGGCATTTTTTTCAATATGGTATTTAAGCATTTTTTGGTAATCCATTTTATAAATATGATCACCTGATAGTATGATAACGTATGTAGGTTTTTCATGCTGGATAATATATATGTTTTGAAAGATTGCATCAGCAGTACCCATATACCAGTTTTCATCAAATCGTTGTTGTGGTGGAACAACATCAATGAAATTTCCTGATTCTCGGAAATAAAGATTCCATGCTGTCTTTATATGCCTGTCCAGAGAAAGCGATTTATACTGGGTAAGAACAATAATACGGGTTAAATTTGAATTAAGACAGTTACTTAATGAGAAATCTATAATCCTATATATCCCCGCAAAATGTACTGATGGCTTTGATCTATCTTTTGTCAAGGGATAAAGCCGTTCACCCTGCCCGCCTGCAAGTATAAAAACAAGTGTACTTTTTAATACGTTCTGCAGATCCATTAGCTTCGTGTTGATACCAATTCTTTTATCTTATCTTTCAGTTCTTTTAAATTTGATGACTTGGTAATATATGCATCAGCGGTCCATGTCATAAAGTTACTTTTATAATTGGAATAGGCGGTATAGATGATGATAGGTACTTTTTTATCGCGTGATAAGATTTTACCCAGTGCTTCTATGCCATCCATCTCGGGCATTCGTATATCAAGTATCACACAATCATATTTATTTGCCTTAACCTTATCAACGGCTTCCTTGCCATTGGTAGCTTGATCTACTTCATATCCCTCTTCTTGAAGTTCCATTGCATATAATTCCCTCTGATGCTGTTCATCTTCTACAATAAGAATTTTTTTCATAACAACCTCCCAATTATACTTTTCTAATAATCAATGTATAGTGACTACAAAAAAAATCAAAGACATTTTTTTTAAAAGTAAAAAAATAATATTTACGGTAATGGTATCGAAATGGTAAAAACAGCTCCACGTTCTTTATTTATAACTTTGATATCACCATTATGGTCGGATATAATTTTTTTAACTATTGCAAGCCCTAAACCAACGCCTGTTGTTTTTGTGGTATAAAATGGCTCAAAAATTCTGTATATATCTTCTTCTACAATTCCTGACCCCGTATCGCTTACTTCTATATAAACCTTTTTATCGTCAGAATATGTTTTTACCTCAACTATCCCATACGGTGGAGTTGCATCCAGAGCATTCTGTAACAGATTAAGCATAACCTGTTTCATCTGATTAAAATCAGATTTAATAAGCGGTACCTCTTGCAATTGTAGCGATAGTTCTACACGCCTTTCCTGAAAAAGATTTGATAGTAATGATGCAGTATCATCAATGATTTCGTTTATATTGTTAAAGCGCAGCAAAAAAGGTGATGGTCGGGTAAAGTCCATAACATTAGCAAGGATCTTTTCCAGACGTTCGGTTTCGGTCATTATAATTTGAGCTGCTTTTTTTATTTTTTGTATATCTATCTGCTGTGCATTAGCAGTTTGTAATATTCTTCGGGAATATCCCCCAACGGTTACCAGTGGATTCCTGATCTCATGCGCAATATGAGAAGCTATACGCCCTATTGCTGCTAATTTTTCAGATTCAACAATTGCTTCCTGCCGATGTCTGATTTTTTCCATTTCCTTTTTTAATAATTCCAGGTTGTTATAGGTTTCAATTGAAAGTGCAGCCTGATAAGCAAATACTGTTAATAAATCAACACTATCCTGGGTTATTGGCATTTGATTAAATTTATTATCTGCAATTAATATACCAATAATTTTATTAAGTGCTATAAGAGGTACGATAACAAACTCGTTAACATCAATAAAATTTTTAATTTCATCATTGACTCGTTGATCGTGTAAAGCATCAGTGATATGAATTGTTTCACCTGATTGAAGTGTTTGAGTAAAAATAGTATCTTCGTTTAAATCAAAAGAGGTACTTTCAACCTTTTCTTTCAGTAATCTACCATGGACATCATCTCCATTTATTCCACGACTTAAAATTTCTTTTCCTTTCAGAGGATTTAAACTACTCCATATAGAAAAAGCTTCGTCAAGGGTATCAGGCCCAACTGACATCCTGCCATATAAAATATTGTTTTTATCATCCCGCAAAAAGAGCATTGCACGGTTAAATCCTAATCCTGTGCCGGATGTTACCGCAGTCAAAATAGTACGCAAAATATGGTCAAGAGCATCATCTTTCTGAATTGTTTCAGACAACCGTGTAATCAGTGATATCTGGTAGTCGCGCTTTGTTTTGCTGGTGACATCATCCATAACCATTATAATTTGCGGTTCATTGTTGGAAATCATAAAGGATAATTTAATATCAGCGATGATACTAATACGGTTATGTGATATGAGATGAGCTTTTTCTAAAATTATTGATTCATGTGTCGATTTAATTTCTTCAATTGCCTGCAATACCGTACCTGTTAAAAAATAAAAAATATCTGATAAATTTTTTCCATTTACTTCAGAAGGGGATAGTTGAAATTTATTTAAAAATAACTCGTTAGTAAAAATTATTTTATTGTTAAAGTCAAGTGCCATGATATAAGCGTTCATCGAAAACATCATATTGTTATAGAGCTCGCGAAATTTATCGATCTCGTTTTTTTGCGATTTGATTATATTATCAAGATGGCGAGAGGCAATGAGTAATTCACCATACATTTTTGAAAGTAAATCGTTACCTTTAATTTCATTTGAAGGTTGGACAAAAATACCTTTTTTAAAATTATCAACAACTGATAATATCTTTCTAATGTTATTAGTGAAAAAAACTTTATGGATCAGCCTGAAGATAATCAATAATGTTATCAAAGTAGCAGAGAGAATACAAGAAAGTACAATCATGATAATGTTTGTTTTCTGTAAATAAAGCATTATTGTAATACTAATGCTTGTTATAATAGTAAGGATCAATATGACAGGAGCAAAAAGTTGTAGTTTTCTTTCATCCATGCACTATATCACAGCGTATCATTACTTTGAAATCTCTTCCATGAAGTATGGTTTTGTATATTCATTGATAATCTTTGTCAATAGTCGGTGCCACACCTTCAGGGTATTGTCAAAATGAAATAAGACTGCTCCTTTTAAGAAGGATTTTGGTTTTAAATCATCATTGGTAATGTCGAGCAATCTAATATAAGGGTCAAATTTTTTTATTTCATTATACATTGAGACTTCCTGGGCAACGTTTTTTACCGGAATATAACCAACAACAACCAGCTTTGGCGAAAGACCCTTTTCAAACAATTTAAAAAGCTCATGAAAATTTGGCACTACATCAATAAAAGGTTTGTATATACCACCTCCGATGTTACCGATTGTTTCAATAAGTTGCATAGAAAAATCCTTGCCTGTCATTGATTCAAAATAGGTAACTATTGCTATCCCTTCATCAGAGCTGAATATTTTAAAAACGGTATCAGGTTTAAAATTTCGCTGTAGCAATTTAACAACGGATATATTAATATCATGAGCTTTTTCAACAATTTTATTGCCATATATATCTTTTAAATCCTCGCGTGAAACTACAAATCTTCTTCGTTTGGAATACTGATTCATTAATCGGAAAGCTTTAACTAACTCTTCCAGTTCAGTAAGATTTGCAACACCAATACGTAATATATTAATCTGCTTTTTTTCTTCCATAGCTATCAACAATATACTATCATAGTAACAATTTTTTCAATGAAAATGCAACAATAAATATTGAAAATATATACATGAAACATATAATAGTATTGCATTGATTATTAAATGCATACCGTGCAATTATTTTTAATAATAGTACTCCAATCAAATGGCCAATAACACTTTGTTCAGGCTTTACCAATACATGCAACATTTATTTATTATTCTATGTTTATCATATAACCATTAAGTGAAGGGGCACCATGGATGTTGTTGTTGCTACAAGAAACAATGGGAAAATGAAAGAAATTGTTGCTTTTGATATTCCTTCGGTTATTTTTACTTCTCTTGATGCATATCCTGAAATTGGAGAAATTGAAGAAACAGGAGCAACATTTACCGAAAATGCATTAATAAAAGCCCGCTATGTTTGTACTGTTAGTGGTCTGCCAGCACTTGCTGATGATTCAGGGCTTGTGATTGATGCATTGAATGGCGAGCCAGGCGTATATTCTGCCCGGTATGGCAATTGTGCAACGGATGATGATCGTTGCAGGCTTGTACTTTCAAAGATGATCAATGTTCCGTGGGATAAGCGGACAGCCCGCTTTATCTGTGTGATGGCACTGGTATTCCCTGATGGTAAAGAATATATCGAAGAGGGTATATGCCATGGTTTTATCGCCACACGGCCTGCTGGTGATAACGGGTTTGGGTATGACCCCATATTTTATCTTCCTTATTTTGATAAGACCATGGCACAGCTTCCTCTGTCAGTAAAAAATACTATAAGCCATAGGGCAAAGGCATTACAAAAGGTAAAAAATCTATTACAGACAATGGTAAGGCAAAAATCCCATGAGCAGTAAAACCTTAACAATTTTTTGCGCTGGTTTGGTATTGATACATTTACAATGTACTACAACAAAGAATGTTAAACACCAACATCACTGGCGTTTTAATGATCCATATATCAATCAAACAATAATAAGTGGCTGGGAACACATAAATAAACGGCACTATGAGTGGGCTATGCTGGATTTTACCCGTCTAATACAAAAAAACTATATTGATTATGATATCCTGTTTGGTGCTGGACTGGCTTGCTATTATACGAATGATACTGTCAAAGCAATAGATTATTGTACAGGAGCTATCGAACAAAACCCACAGCACTTTGAGGCATATTTTTACAGGGCACAATGTTACCTGGCTTTGAACAACAAAAAAAAAGCACTGGATGATCTGCATACCATTGTGGCAATGAAATTAAACCAGCCATTTATTTGTGGGTATTACATCAACAATGATGATTTAGCGGATGATGCAGCGTTACAGGAAAGAAAAAAAGAGGCACAAAAAATAATAGTGGCGATAGTTCATGATTGATAGAGGCACTTCAAAAAAAATAATCACACGGTTAAAAAAAGAATACCCTGATGTTGCTCCGCCATTAAAATATGCCAATGTATACCAGCTCTGTATTGCTGTTGTTTTATCAGCACAGACAACCGACAATCAGGTGAACAGGGTAACACCAATATTGTTCAAAAAGTATGGTGACTTTGCTACCCTGGCTGCTGCAAATGTCCATGAAGTTGAACACATAATAAAACCAACAGGATTTTATCATACCAAGGCAAAACATATTATTGCATTGTCGCAACAGGTTATTGAAAAGTTTAATGGAAATCTGCCAGCAGATAGGGAGCAGCTCATGAGTTTGCCAGGCATTGGAAGGAAATCAGCTAATGTGATTTTAGCTACAGGATTTGGTATACCTGCAATACCGGTGGATACGCATGTAGCCAGGGTTGCTCACAGGATTGGTTATTGCAGTTCAAAAAAAGTTTATGAAATTGAAACCATGTTAATGAAAAGCATTGATGAATCAGAATGGATTACTGCCCATTTTCTATTTATTTACCATGGCAGGAATACCTGCATGGCAAGAAAACCTCAATGCAGCCATTGCCCCATTACTGTATGGTGTTCTTTTGAAAATAAAAATCTTTGATTGCTCTTAATACTTTTGGATTATTATAGGGAAGATTGAGCTGTGATGAAAAATTTTTACCGGTGATTTTTGTTATGGTGCTATATGCTGTTGATGACATAGTCTCATTGATATCGGTACAATGAGGCAATAAAGGTGGTATATAGATCATTTTGTTATGATGCTGCATAACATTCATTGCCCAGATTTTAAACGACATATTTCCCTTTTCAAATAAATCAATGATTATGTTTTCCTTCCCATCGGCAAAACGTGCAGCAAGCTGTGCTAAATGTTGAGCCGATTGCAATTTCTGGTTGTGGATTATGGAAGCAGTATAAGCATAATCAATTATGGAATCAAAAGGGATATTTATTTCTTTTTTTAATAAATGTGATGCGATATCATCTGACATTTCAATGGTATCAGTAAAAAGAAGCCTTACCCATTCATCGTAGGTAAAGTCGAGTGGTTTCCCTAAAAAGGTAAGGTATGTAGAATATATAGAAAAATCTCTATAGTTCAGTGATGTTATTATGGATTCCTTCAGATTATCTAATTTCCAATGTATTCCATAGCGTAGCAATTTTATTGATATCTCGTTTTTTGTTTTTGGTTCTTCAGTTTGATAATATAACATAATATATGTGCTCATAACCCCTGTTATTAATAGTATTCCGGTAATTAATGATATAGCTGCTACTGAAAGTATATGTAATTGAAAATATTCAAACAGTAAGACGGCTGTAATAATTGCAACCTTTATTGTTTTGAAAACAATAAGCCTCCCTCCGGCTATAATAGTATCGTATACTGCTTTATCTAAAAAATAAAAGGCAATAGATGCTCCAATAAATATAGGGATGGCTAATGAAGGTTTTAATCTATAGCGTAAAACAATAAAAAGAATTAATGAATAAAATACAATGTTCGTAAATCGTCCATCTAAAATGCCAAAGTATCCTGCATATGGCCAGTTGCTTTTATTTAAAGTGTCAATTAAAGTATGAAGAGTGGATACAAAGTATATAAATAAAAATGGAATAAGGCGAGTTTCAAAAAATAATAAAAAGTTTGCATAAGAACGATATCGTTTTTGGTATATGGTTTTGTACTGTTTAATATCAATTTGAGTGTAGTTAAATATACAAAAAAATGAAAATAAAAAAGAATATGAACGGACAATAATGTCAATACCATACCAGTCGAAGAATAGTTTTGAATATATGTTATAGAGTAATAACAAAAATAGGATAATTAAAAAGATACTGAGCTTTCTGATCTGTTCTAATGTGATTGTCATAAATTCACATTATAGCACATTTTTTAATCGTTCATATGAAATAAGATGTTCTTCAATACCATATCCTTTTTTGTTTGTTCCTATAACGGTAAAATCGGAAAAACTAACAATATGGAGATGGGATTTTTTTAGTTTTTTTGATACCTCAATATGGTGTGGTTTTATAGGTTTTGAAACTATCAGATCTATATCATCCTGAGCATCTTTGTAGGTAAATTCTGATGACTCAAAAGAAGAATTTTTTATTGAAAGAAATTCTAACTCAACAAGGACCAATGCAAGATTGCCACTTTTTTTTGAAATACAACCATATGAATAGCTCATGCCATTATATTCTATATATCTAAACGAAATTGTTTGATCTCTGAAATGCACAACTACTCTGCTATCACAACTAATATGATGAGAAGGATATAACCCCCATGAGTGTTCTCTAAATCCTACACAGTCAAAATATTTATGAGTAGTATTATTTTTTTTGTGCAATTCAACTGAAACTTTAGCCTTGCACCGGTCAGAGTAAAAATTGAACATATTTTCAACATTATTCGGTGATATCGATGAATGATGAATGATATCGTAATAAGGGAAATAGTTCTGAATAAGTATGGTGCCTGTGATATCACTTTCTTTAAAGAATATTTTACTTCTTTTTAATGGTTCAAGTATTGTATATTTAAACCGTTGATTACCAATAGATTTCCTTGGGACAGTGTCTTGTTTAATAATTTGATTGATGGTGTATGAAGAATCAATTAAATTGATGATAGCTTCAATTTTAATTTCACTCGAAATTGGATCCCATTCAATATTTGAAAAGCTATACCACTTATCACGTTTGCTGATGCAACTAAAACGATATTCTTCTATAAAGTTAGCAACTCTGATATCATGCAGTAATTCCTCTTTACCATTGATCATGCACAATGATTCCCCTTTCAGATGGAATGCTCATTTAGCGGTCTGCTTACTCCACTACCATGCTTATTGGGCTGATACATCAGTTATATTACAGTATCGAATAAAATTATTTTAAATTTATCATTATTTCTTAATTGCTTATATTTTTTATAGTTTTGTGCAAAATTGCAACACGTTGCATACCCGAATAATCTTTTGCAATGGAAATTGTATAGGGCAATGACTGAGTATAGTTGACTATCTGATGGGCTAAATCATCACTTATCTCTACAATCAATACTCCATCTTTTGTTAGATAGTTATAAGCATCATTGATTATTGCTTTGATGATGCCAAAACCATGATCGGGTGCAACTAATGCTTCTTTTGGTTCAAAGAAAATATCTTTTTGCAAGGTAGTATAAATTTCAGGATTGATGTATGGTGGATTACTAACAATCACATCAAAGTGTACGTGAGGTAACGATGTAAACAAATCGCTTTGAAGAAATTTAATTTTGTTCATCCCTAATAAAGTGGCAGCATTTTTTTTTGCAATGCGCAGGGCATCTGCAGATATATCTATTGCCCAGACAGAACAATCTGTTAGGTTATATTTAATTGCGATAGCAATTGCGCCACTACCTGTTCCAATATCAAGTATTGTTGCATTGTGATGTGCATAATAAAGGGCAAAATCAACAATGAGTTCAGTTTCTGGACGAGGTATCAGGACATGTTGGTTTACATGAAAAGGAAGTGAATAAAATTCTTTATAACCTATAATATAAGCAATTGGTTCGCTTTGTAATCTGCGTAATAGTAAATTTTCAAATTTTTTATATATTATTTTGCTGATGTGAGTAGAATAATGCAATGGGAGAGTATGACGTTCAATATTGAGTGTATGAGCCATCAATATTTCAGCATCCAGGGCTGGTGTTGCAGAAATTGAAGCTAACCTGTGAGCAGCTTGTGACAGGATATCAAAAATAGTAGCATTGTTATGCATGATATACATGGGAAGCTTTTAGCATCTGTTCCATATCATATTCTCTGAGAGGGATGATGATTTTATCCAGTTCACCATCAAGTACTGATTCTAAATCATAAATAGTTAAGTTTATACGATGATCGGTAACCCTTGATTGGGGAAAATTGTAAGTTCGTATACGCTCACTTCTGTCGCCACTTCCAACCTGCGAACGGCGTAAAGCTGTTTCTTTTTCCATGCGTTCACGTTCAAATTTTTCAAACAATCGCGCACGCAGTACTCTTAGAGCTTTTGCCCTGTTTTTATGTTGAGATTTTTCATCCTGACAGGTAACTACAATGCCAGTTGGAATATGCGTTATACGTACAGCAGAGTCGGTAGTATTAACCGATTGTCCCCCATGCCCTGATGAACGGTAGACATCAATGCGGATATCATCAGGATTTATCTGGATATCATTTTCTTCTGCTTCGGGAAGTACTGCGACGGTTACTGCAGATGTGTGGATTCTTCCTCCTGATTCGGTAACAGGTATTCTTTGAACTCGGTGAACACCTGACTCAAATTTTAAACAGCTATATGCATCATCACCACTAATTGAAAATATTATTTCTTTAAAACCACCAAGTTCAGTTTGATTGGCATCAATAAACTCTACCTTCCAGCCTTTAAGATCTGCATACCGGATATACATCCTGTATAAATCAGCCACAAATAGAGAAGCTTCATCACCTCCCGTGCCAGCACGTATCTCAATGATAATATCTTTCCCTTCATGTGGATCCTGTGGAAGGAGTAACTGTGTTATTTGTTCTTCTATTTCATTCATTTTTGATTCTAATTGTATCTTCTCATCTTCTAAAAGGGCAACCATATCCGGTTCATTTTCTTCTTTCAACGCATTGGTAACTTCTTCAGTTTCTTTTTTAATTTTTGTATATTCATTATATTTCTGTACTATTGGAAATAATTTTGAATGCTCTTTTGTTAAAGATTTAAACAGGTTCTGGTCATTTACGGTTTTTGGGTCTGCCATTGCCTGTTCAATTTCATGATATCTGTCAAGAAGTTGTTGTAACCGTGATTCCATAGTGAATACCCCTAAAAAAAGAAGCGGGATAAGCCCGCTAATGTATATGTTATTTTCATCTCTGCTCCCGAGAGGACTCGAACCTCTGGCACATAGTTTAGGAAACTACTGCTCTATCCACCTGAGCTACGGGAGCCTACGCATACATGCTTTTACGTCTAGAATTTACCATCCGCTGGAAGTCTCTGATATTGCGAACTATAACACGATCGTTAAACAGCTCAATTTTTCCCAGTTTATTTAAATGTGCTAATAGCTTTTGAACATCATTTATCTGCATACCTGCCCAGTTTGCAATCTCCTGCATAGTAACGCGTAATGTTACTGGTTCCTGCACATCAAGATGAGGATCCTGCTCTGCCAGCATATTCATAACATCCATAATCTTGAGTTGAGGATCATCCAGAAGCAGTATCATGAGCCGGCGTTTTGCATCATAAATGCGTTTAGAAAAGATAACCAGCAACTTATATGCTAATTGGGGATTCCCCTGTAGCAGGGCATCAAAATTTTCCCTTCTGAATCTTAGTAATTTTACATGTTCTATGGCGATAGCAGATGCAGAGCGAGGCTCTTCCTCTAAAATGGCCATTTCACCAAATACATCACCAGCGCCCAGAATATCAAGAGTCTTTTCTCTGTTATTAATAATTTTGACAATTTCAACCCTTCCTGATTGGATGAAATAAAAATCATTGCCCGGCTCAAATTCGCAAAAAATTATATCGTTGGGTTCGTACTCAACACCAAATTTATCAAATAACTTATCATCAAGTAACATAGCATACCTTTAATGCGATTCAATATTTTTTAAACGTCGTTGTGCCTGTTTCCCGATTTCTTCTTTAGCTGCCAGAGATATAACCTTTTGATAATAGGCTTTTGATTTATCAAACTGTTTTTTTACCTCATAAATCATAGCTAAATGATATAATGCATTAACATTCAAAGCTGATTGTGGGAATTTCTTCATCAATAAGGAAAATGCTTCAATAGCGTCATTATATTGACCCATCTTGAAATATGTTCTTCCTATTTCAAAGTGAGCTTTTTGAAATAGTATATTCTCTGCATCATTTTTTAAGGATTTTTGATTAACAATCTGTTTGTAGAGCTTTAAAGCGCCTTCATATTCAGATTGTGAATACATACTCATTGCACTGTAAAACATCGATGATATATCTTCACTTTTTTCATCTTCCGAGAATATGTCAAAATCAGGATTGTTCGCGTCCTCTGTTCCAAAAAAGTCGTCCATTTCCTGTGCTACTGATTCTTTTTTAGGTACTGTATTAATATCATCATCGAGGGTAAAATCTTTCAATTCTTCAGTATGGGACACTACTTCTTTTCGCATTACTGGCTGCGGTGCGATATTTGATTCAGCCTGTCCCGAATCAATTTCTCTAATTCTCTTTGTTGCTAAATCTGAATATTTAGCGTTAGGATAATAATCCAGATACTTGTTATAAGCATATCGTGCCTGGTTAAAACGACCTGCCCGGTAATAATACTCACCAATCTTAAATAATTCCTCTTCTGGATTGATTGTGCTGGTTTCGCCTAACACTTCCCTGACAGCTCTTCCAATTCTTCGGAGCTGATTACTGAAGATTCTGAGCATCTTTAAAACAATATTTACATTTTTTAAAATGAGTCTTTCAAAATCAGCTAATGTTAAAACCAGTACAACAGAATCTTTTAAAACTTGAGCTGTTTCTTCACGGGGGTACCTGCCGAGTGCAGATTTAACTCCAAAAAATTCGCCAGGCCGCACTTCCTCTTTTACCTCTTCACCCGTTTCTAATTTTTGCGAGGTAAGAATAATCCGTCCTGATTTTAGTATATAAATACATTCGCTTTTATCATTTTCAAAATAAACTATCGATCCTGATTTATAGGTTCGTGTGTTAATTCCTTGCGATGAAGAACCATTAGACATAATAAGCCTCACGCACTTTATATATCAAATTCAACTGGAATAAAAGGAAATTCCTTTTTGTAGCCAACTATTTTGCTAATCCTTCGTAGTAAACCTGATAAATCACCAACAACAATTTTTTGTTTATTCCGTAATATTATTTCCTGATACTTTACCTTGTGATAATCAAATAATCGTTTATAGTAACTATCGCCATACATTGGCTTCCCATTGATGACAACAAGCGCAATATCCTCTAACTGTGCGTTTACAACTGTTGAATATGGATTATCTTCTGTTCTGGAAATAACAATAAAATCTGCTACATTGCCAGGATTAAGTGAACCATGATCGCTTAATTTAAATGCATATGAAGGATTGACAGTAATCATCCGTACAATTGTTTCATCGCTGAGTTCTTCATTAAAAAGTTTTTTATATAGTTTACGATCAAATTTAATTTCATAAAGAAGATTTTCACCACCAGACATTGGTGAATCAGTACCAATGCATACATTCACTCCATAATCTAACATAAGTTTAATATTTGCTGTTCTGTTAAACATAAACATATTGGAATCACCACACCAGACAACAGATGCCCCGGCTTTTTTGATGCGCTTTATATCGTTTTCGTTAAAAGCAATACCATGAATCAATACTGTATACTCACCCAGTGCACCCAGCCTTTCAAGAGTATCTATATCGTGGATGGTTTCATCATCAAAGCCTTCACCGCTATGTGTTATAAATGGAACTTTTTCTTTAGCTGCTTTTTGATATTCAACAGAAATATCATCGCCCCATATTAATGCAAACGATGTAACAGAATGAGCAAGTGCATAATTACGTAAAACTTTTATCGGCATAATATCAAGGAATGGCTCATGGACAAAATGGGGAATATGATCTGAGACAGTGGTTACACCTGAGAGGAGATTTCGATATCCCGCAAGAAGATAGAGATCTCGGTTTTCAAGCTGCTGGCGTTCTTCATAAATAGGAGAGCTTTTAAGATCATTATCCCATGGAAGCCAGTTTTCATAGGGTCCATTGCCAACTTTTGGATAATAGTTGCCAATCAGGTGATCATGACTATTAATAAATCCCGGAACAATGATGCCATCAGCTTCAACAGTAAACGAACTGTGACTATCAATTTTTTCAATAATGCCGTCGTCGATTACCATGCCAGCTTTTTTAATAAATTTATCCGGGGTTAGAATCCCTTTCCCAATTATTGACCATTGGCTCATGCATGATCTCCTGTCTCAATAAATATAATAATTTTTTAAATTATATAATACTCTATTGTTAGTCAAGTAAAATGTATTATATATTCTTCTGTTAAAATATCGGTTTAAAAGCCCATATACTTATAGCTGTTTTATATGGTATACCATATTTTGATTATTTAATACTCACGATAACATCCTTAAAGCTTTTTTTATGGGCTTTATCATAAAAATTCATGAGTAATTCGCATCTGTTGGTAAAAAAACCATCAGCACCAAACCAGTGTAATAGTCGGAATTGCCATTTTTTATCTACGGTGTATATATGAACAAACAACCCATGACGATGTGCTTTCCCTATCAGCCATGGCCATCCTAAATATCCAGATGGACCCAATCCTGCACAGCTTGCTTTTTTTGCTTCCTCCATTATAATATCCCATCCTTTATTGTTTACCATATCTTGATCAATAAGATATACCCTGGGGACCCCGGGAGCTAACTGTGATAGAAGCATCAGGCTTTTAATCTCAAACGATTGAAATATTACTGGAGCATAAGGATGGTTAGTATTGGTGCCAGCCGTGATATATCCTCGTGTTGCAAGTATGGTAACAAGCTCTTGCTCAATACCAGGATAGTTGTCAGGACTTTTTGTTTCAATATATAATGGATAGATAGTTCCATCAGCTTTTGCTATATCTATGACCTCGTCTAATGTTAAAATTTTTGTTTCATTATATGATTTTTTTGAACGATCAGGATAAGTATTGTTAAACCATTTACCCAAATCCAGCTTTTTTAATTCTGCAATGGTGAAACTTTTAATTGGATCATTTTCTCTTCCGGGGAAAACTGAAGATACATTTGTGATACGGCTCAGGGTGTCGTCATGGAATACTATAATGACATTATCTTTTGTACGCTGAGCATCCATCTCCAGATATTCGGCACCTACTTGTTTTGCTATCATATAAGCATAGTATGATTCCTCCGGTGCCCAATATGAAGCCCCTCTATGAGCTATAACTGTTTTATATGGTATGTTTACAGCATTGCATGCTTTCCTCCCCAACTGTGGCCGGGCTAATATGGTTATCATTGCATCAGTTAGTAGTGCAATGATAATAATAATAACGATAACAATCCCTGCATTACGAACCATATTGTAACTCCTTCTCTGAAAATATGATTATTAACCTCACTATCGGCCCCCTCTCTTTCGTAAGACGAGAGGAATTTTTGCACCAGTGTCATTCCGGGCTTGATCCGAAATCACCATACTTATTTCATTCCTTATGGGTGGCTGAAAGCATAGTCGTTGTGGACTCCTCCTGAATTGATTCTATAAACACAATATTTCATCATCAGTTAAGTCTTCCACTCGTACTGGATCAATACCTTTGATGCGAGCAGCTAATTCATGTGCAGAAATTTCAGGTGCCGATTGTATTATACGATATTTGTGATCTTTTAACCATATAAAAAATTTCCATGCATAACAATCGGCACAAAGGATTGCCTTTTGTTTCAGGTAATCATCACCGCTATACTGTTCTAATGCTTTGTGATGATTACATTTAATATCAAGACAAAATGTACCGGATAGGTATTCCTTCTTTGCCATAATCACCTCTTACAAGCGATATATAATATTATTACATGATATATAATCGATTAAAAATTGCAAATAAAAAATAAAGTATATGATCTGTGTATAGAAGAATATATACCACGCCTTCTTTGCTTTGCTCAGGGAATGGTGAAAATTTACTTTAAACAGCTATTTTTTTCTTGTATATTATAGACGCTTCAGGGAGATTAACATTATAACTTTTTTATAAGTAAGAAGATGATGGCACTATGATTTCAAGTAAGGTTCGTTTTTAATGATTATAGAACAGTGGATCATGAGGGTACAATGAAAAGGGCACTTATTACGGGGGTAACGGGGCAGGATGGCTCTTACCTGACGGAGTTGTTGTTATCAAAGGGCTATGAGGTCCATGGTATCAAACGTCGATCATCACTTTTCAATACAGAAAGGATAGATCATGTATATAATGATCCTCATGAAGGGGGTAGTTTTTTTTTACATTATGGTGATTTAACCGATAGTTTAAACGTTACTGAGATAATTCAAAAGGTAAAACCTGATGAGATTTACAATTTAGCTGCACAATCTCACGTTGCTGTGAGTTTTGTTCAACCTGAGTACACAGCAAATGTAGATGCAATGGGAACACTTAGAATTTTAGAATCAGTACGTTTATTGGGTTTACAGGATAAGGTTAAAATATATCAGGCATCCACGTCTGAGCTATTTGGCAAAGCTGTTGAATTTCCTCAGAGTGAAAACACACCATTTTACCCACGAAGTCCTTATGGTGTTGCAAAGCTTTTTGCTTATTGGATAACCATAAACTACAGGGAAGCATATGGAATGTTTGCCTGTAATGGTATTTTATTTAATCATGAAAGTTCCAGAAGAGGGGAAACGTTTGTTACGCGAAAAATTACACGAGGGGTTGCTCGCATATTATTTGGACTGGATAAAAAGATTTATTTAGGTAATCTAAATGCAAAACGAGATTTTGGACATGCACAGGATTATGTCAAAGGAATGTATTTAATATTGCAACAGCCCAAACCTGATGATTATGTATTAGCTACCGGTATAACAACTGAGATAAGGGAATTTATTGCATTGGCGTTTGATGAAGTGGGATTAACTGTTACATTTCAAGGCGAAGGGATAAAAGAGTGTGGTATTGTTATTTCTTGCCATGAAGATGTATTGTTATCACGATTACAATCGTTACATTGTGCGCCTGAGCATAAAGAAAACATACTGCAAACTGCAAGGGCTTGCCTCAATAAGGTTGTTGTTGGCATTGACCAGCGGTACTTCAGACCTTCTGAAGTGGATATACTCATCGGTGATCCAACAAAGGCGCGTGAAAAATTGGGGTGGGAACCCCGGCATACTGTTAAAGATATTGTTTCAGATATGATAATAGGTGATCTTGAAAAGAACTATCGTGAATATGTGCTTAAAACAAGTGGTTTTACTATGTCCAGAAGTTGTGGAATTTGATTATTTTGTTGTATTTTTACATCGCTTCTGGCATAATGATTTATAGATTGAGAGGATATAAACAACTATCACATTGGAGGGGGGAGTATGCAGAAAGTTGATATATTACATAGGTATTTATCCGAGCATAGTGTGCCTGAGATGATTGCAAAAAAATTGGATGCCAATTCTTTTTTAACAAACAATTTTGCCTATCATGCTTTGCGTATTGGGAATTCAATTGGTGACAATCTTGATATTTCCATAGAGATCATAATACTGGATGAGATAGCTAAGAAATATAATTTGTTATTAAATACTACAGAGCATGCTGAACTTCATACTCAGGGTATTGCTGAATCGGATCTTGATAATCTTGTTCATGCAGCAATATTGTTTGAAAACATTAAAAATAATAAAAAACTATACAAAGAGATATTGCGTAAGATAAGCTATTTTATACGGAAAGAGTTTTATCCAATTATTCATCAAGAATAATTATGCTTTCCCGGTGATCTGGAAGATGGGTATTGGTTGTTCTTTACCTTTAACCTTAATGGGACCAAGCTTCTTCCCTTTAAATTTCTTCTTTGAAAGATTTATTATAATTGCTTCAGATACAAGTATTGTCTGAGCGTCGGCATGTGAGCACAGCCGTGCGGATAGATTAACGGCATCACCAATTGATGTAAAATCCATCCTGTCCTTTGAACCCATTCTGCCATGAACAACATTCCCCATATGGATGCCTATCCCAACAGTAATTGTTACCGCTCCTTCTTTTTCACGCTGTTTGTTTAATTTTTGAATTGATTCTATGATATCAACTGCTGCTTCAACTGCGCTTTCGGCTTTATTGTCACCTTCAAAAACAGCCATAATTTCATCACCTACAAATTTATCAATATCACCACCATGCTTTTTTATAATTGCAGCTTGCAGGTCAAGGTATTCATTCAGAATAGATACAACCTGTTCTGGAGGAAGCTTCTCGGACATTGCCGTAAATCCACGAATATCAGAAAAAAGGAATGCCATGTTCTTATTTGTGCCACCTAAATCCAGTTCATCGTCTCTTTTTTCGCGTATCATGGAGATAGTTGATTCAGAAACAAACTTTTGCATTTTTAACTTTTCACGCAGATGATCAATCATGGTGTTAAATTCTTCAGTAAGAATCCCAATCTCATCATGGGTTGTTACATCAATATGGATAGTAAGATCACCGTCCTTTACTTTTGTAACTCCTGCAGTTAATTGCTCTAATGGTTGTACCATCTGCCGCGCAATTCGCATAGCTGCATATATGCTGGATGATAAAAGAATTGCCGCGATGATGAGCATAAGGAGCCTTGCTTTGTGAACAGGTCCTAATATTGCATCCTCGGTAAAAACTATCTCTATAATCCCTACCTTTGATTTAAAAAACTCAAAAGGGATACGATAGCGATAACACCATGTTTGACCTGAATCTAATGATAGCTCTATCCTTTCTTTAACGGTGGTGTTTAATGATTCAAATTGTTTGACAAGGTCTTTTGAGAAATATTTTCCATGGAGTTTTGCATTGGTATGTGCAGCATAGGTATATTTTTTTTCAGCAAGTATCCCATTTAAATCATAGACAGCAGCATAAACAAAACCTTCTATGCTGGTTTTTGACAGTCCTTTTACTATATCCTGCAGAATCATGGAGCGCTTCAATGCTCTTTTTTCAGCGGTTAAAAAACTTTCCGAAGATGAGATGGTATGCGCTATTGTCTGACATAATTTATCATTGGCTTTGATAAGTGCGTGCTCAGAAATTGTAATTAATAAAAAGCTAATAATGCTTATGACAATGACCATGAGTGCTGATACTGCAGTGACCCATTTTAACCTGATTCCACCTTTTTTGATAATATTGGTTAAGAATGGTATAGATTGTATAAATGAGTATATGGGATTGGTTGTGGAATTGTTCATAGTAGTTCCCCTCTTTGTTGTTCGATAGTAGCTCACTTATGGTATTACTGTATACAAATCCAATTGATTGGCAACATTATATACGATAGTTATAAATAATTACACATAATACCTTTCATAGTATATATTCAAGAAAAAGAATTTTAATTAATAAAAATTTTTTGTTGGTGATAGTGTGGTGTAAAATTTTCCATGCCGTAAAGCTTAAGAAATGTGTTCAATAACAAAAAATAATAAAAAACATATGAAATATCAACATATTTTATGATAAACGTAAATAAATGCCATTAAGTTAAGTTAACCAGCCTCACCAGTTTTCTGAAATAAGACGAATCTTGGAATGAACTATTTATATAGTTAATGCTATCACGGATGATAGTATATTGTTCAAGGAGGATACAATGATTATAAACCACAACATCAGCGCAATTTTTGCCCACCGAACGTTGAAATTCCACGATTGGGCAATAACCAAGGACATGGAAAAGCTTTCTTCAGGGATGCGCATCAATAAAGCCGGTGATGATGCATCAGGGTTAGCTGTGTCCGAAA
>Ga0208196_1001150_pt1 | contig 29884 bp, 22 predicted proteins | sample AD_JPNNA7_MetaG_FD_184443 | JGI IMG/M metagenome (GOLD analysis project Ga0208196, IMG submission 184443) | Active sludge microbial communities of municipal wastewater-treating anaerobic digesters from Japan - AD_JPNNA7_MetaG (SPAdes) (version 2) | ecosystem: Engineered > Bioreactor > Anaerobic...
AAGAAGAAGGAAAAAGAAGAGAAGCCGGTCAGAGTAAAAACAGAAGAAATTATGGTCACGGCCAGCGCTCCTCAGGAAAAACCTCTGGCCACTGTGTCTACCATCGAACCGCAGACCATTCAGCTGCTTAAAACCAAAAATATCTCTGAGGTTCTGTCTTTTGTCCCCGGGACCCATGTCACCGTTGGGGCTAAGTCAGAATCCCACATCAAGATAAGAGGGCTCGATAATGACAAATCAACGCTCTTACTTGATGGTATACCAGTCTATGAACCCTATTATAATATGTATGATCTAAAGACCATTCCCAGTGAGGATATCGATACCATCCAGGTCACCAAGGGTTCCTCTTCTATTCTTTACGGGGCAAATACTATGGGCGGAATAGTGGAAGTTTTAACTCGCCGGCCGGAAAAGACCAGTCTGGAGCTTAACTCCCGTTTCAGCCAGAATTCTACCTTCGATTTCTCCGGCACAGGCACTTTTTATAGTCCAAAATTTGCCTTTAAGTTATCAGCTCTTCATAACGAATCGCAGGGTTATAAATACCGCCAATCTGATACAGATCTTCTTCTTCCCAATTCCGACTATAAAAACGACTTTTTTAACGGCAAATTTTATTTTTACCCAACCCAGAAAAGTGAAATACTATTACAGGCTTCTTATTATGATTCTTCCTATGGTATTCCGCCTGCGACCGCATATTATTCTCCTCGCTACTGGCGCTTTAAAGACTGGGAAAGAACTGTGCTGGGTCTGGGCGGAACTTTTCCTCTGTTTAAGACCGGAACAATCAAGATAAGAACCTATTATGTAAAATTTTATAATGTTCTTGATGCTTATACTAATTCCTCTATGACTACTCTCGACTGGGAATCTATCTATGATAATTATGAGACAGGAGCTTTCATCTTAGGGGCGATACCTCTGGCCAAAAACAACGATTTGCGCTTCAGTTTGAATGGTCGCTATGAACATGTTGAACAGCAAGGTTCAGCCACTTCCCCCTGGGAATTATACAAGCATCATGTTTATTCAGCAGGAATTGAGGATGAGTGGCGGCTCACTCCCAGATGGAGTCTAATTGGCGGACTGAGCTTTGATTATTTAAAAAAGCAGGGAGGTAAAGAAAGTAGTTCCGTTAACCCCATCGCCGGTTTAAAATTTAAAGTCACTAATGAGGCCAATCTCCATTTCTCTTTCTCCCGCAAATCACGTTTCCCCTCAATGCGTTCACTATACAGTACAACCAGCGGCAACCCCGATCTTAAAGACGAAGTGGGTACGTCTTTCGAGCTCGGAGCTGATTATTCTGGCTGGTTAAACGGCAGTTTGACCGGTTTTACTTCAGATTATAAAGACCTGATTTATGTTATTCGCCAGCCCAATGGAACAAAATTATATATTAATGTCGGCGAGGCCCGGATTAGAGGTCTGGAAGCCTATGTCTCCAAAAGCCTGAAGAATTTTAATTTCCAGGTTAATTATACTTACCTGGATGCTAAAAACCTGACTGATGATCGACCTCTTGATCTTGTTCCTGAGTCTGAAGCCAGTTTTCTGGCCAGTTACCTCCTGCCAGAAAACTTTAGTCTAACCCTCTGGGTATTAATGACTTCCAGGTCAGAAATTTTGATCAGCTCAAATTCAGTTTCCGTTCCCGGCTATACAGTAGCCAACCTGTCCTTTGAGAAATATTTAAGAGGCGGATCACTGTTTTTTAGAGTAGAAAACCTGTTTAATAAAGCTTATTACACAGAGCCCGGTTATCCCTGCGCTTGTCGCCGGCTGGAAGCAGGATTTACATTCAGGGTTGGCCCAGCAGACTGAATAAACCAGAAATTAGGAGGAGCTAAATGAAAAAACATCACATTAAGATATCTGTCCTGATTGTTCTGACCCTTATAGGGCTTGGCCTGTCCTGGCCAGCAGCTGCTCAAAATATAAAACCGGCCGAGAATAACGATTTCTATGATAATGTACCATTCAAAGAACTACCGTTCGATAGTATTGAAATCGCGGGTGAAGTAACTTCTCCTGGCAGATTGAGCTTGAAAGGCCTGCCTCTGCACCAGGTTATGGTTCGCGAAGCCGTTTTAAATGGTACTGAGACAAAGTTTATTGGTGCCTATGTGTACCAGGGTTATTCCCTGTTTGATATCCTCAAGGATCAAATCCTGGCCAAAAAAAATAAAGACCAGTTCAGCTCGCCCATTGATTTGATGGTCATAGTGGAAAATAAAAAGGGTGAGCAGGTAATTTTTAGCTGGGGTGAAATATTTTATCCGACGGTTCTTCATCGCCAGATAATTGGAGTGAAAGTAGCTCCGATTATACCCTCATCCACTGGCGAGACCTGGCCACTCCCGACCAACCCCAAAATTGTGGCGGCTAACGACCTTTTTTCTGAGCGCAACCTGGATAGCCCGGTTAAAATCACCGTCAAATCTTTTCCTCTGGCGATGGCCACAGAAAAAGGCAAAAAACCTTTGTTTTCTCCTCAGATAAAGATTTACATCAAAGGCGAAGAAAAAGGCAGCCTGGACAAATTGCCTCAGGATACTCTGATTTTAAATCTACCGGCCGTCTTTTTTGGGCGCGGTCAGGGCTTTCACGGAGTCAATTATTTTCAAGGGGTACCCCTGCGATTAGTGCTTGAAAAATACCTTGGCTCTCAGCCTATAAATTATAGAACCGCTCATCTGGTTATAATCGGAGATGACGGCTATCGGGCAGTCTATACAGCTTCGGAAATATTTAACAGAAATGATAACCAGGAAACTATTATTTGCGATCGAGGCCAGCAGAATGGAGGACGTTTTTCTCTTTTCTCGATAGGTGATTTTTTCTCTGACCGGGCCGTTAAAGCTATTAAAGAAATCAGATTCATCGAGTAAACCTGATCTGGACGAAATGGGCTCCTGAGATTAATACTCATTAATACTTTGATACTTTATGCTAATTCCTGATTTCTATCTTTCCGAGTCTATTAAGGGCTGGCCCAGACAGGACCGGCAGAGCTGGAATGCTCGAGAGCCAAAATCAAAGGATGGGCAGTTTTGGGCATAATTGTTCAATCTGTTGGATTGTAAATTGCCATATTTTGTAATTTATTGATATTACATAATTTATATAATCCAAATTTCTGCATCATTATCCAAATAATAAACAAAAAATTTAAGACTATTTGCTTATAAGCTATTGATATATAAGAAGATAGGTTTTTGGGCTAAGATGGCACATAATTTGCATGTAGCACCTGCGAGCCCCTAGATAAGGGGCAAATTACCGGATGCGCTTTATTAAAAACCATTTTATTTTGGAAAAAAGGAGGTGATGGATCAAAGGGGGTTAATAATATATCCAATAACTGTAATGGGCTTTAGGGTTTAGGGCTTAATAAGAATTAACCAAAAGGAGGAAAAATTGGCAAAAAGAGTTTTAGTGGGGGTAATCAGCCTAGTTTTCCTTTTCTGCGGCTTGCTGGTCGCCCAAGTTGTGCAGACCGGGAACCTGGAAGGAACGGTCCGGACAGCTGACGGCGAGCCTTTACCAGGGGTAACAGTTACGATTACCTCTCCAGCTTTGATCATCGGCAAACAGGCTACTGTGACGAATCAACGGGGTGCTTTCCGGTTTATGGCCTTGCCACCTGGCACTTACGAGGTGAGGTTCGAACTGGAAGGTTTTCAGCCGGTTATTCAGAAAGATGTGGTTATCAGGGTAGCTCAGACTATAACCGTTGATATCACCATGAAGCCAAAAACCATGGAAGAACAGGTAACTGTAGTAGCTGCAGCTCCAAACATTGATAAGCAGAAAACAACTCGTCCAACTAACCTGGATGTGATATATCTGAGCAGTTTGCCTGCCACACGTAACCTCGGTACATTCTTTAACATGACTCCAGGTGTCACCGGCGATACAGCACATGGGAGTTCAACCATGGACAATACTTATAACCTGGACGGTATTAACATGGTCGATCCAGCTACTGGTGTTCCTAATGTCAACTTCGGTATGGACATTATGGAAGAAATCTCTGTACAGGCCGGTGGTTTACCAGCCGAATATGGCAGCGTCCGTGGAGCCGTGGTCAACGTGGTCAGCAAGTCCGGTGGAAATAAATTTAGCGGCACGGCCGAATTTTTCCTGGATCATGAGAAACTAAAGTCTGATAACACCAAGGGGACTCCATTTGAAGGAAGCAAGAGTGGTGCTAAGTATCAAATAGAGCCTGTGGTGACACTGGGTGGACCCATTGTCAAGGAAAAAGCCTGGTTTTTCACGAACCTTAGCTTTCAGCAAAATGAAAACTTCGTGGCTGGTTATCCTTATGGGGTCGAACCGGGAAAGGAAAAGCCAGTTAAGACAACGTTACCTTATCCTTTCATTAAATTGAGCTTCCAGCCCAACCAGGAAAATAAATTTTCTTTAACCTATAACTATTCTGACCGAAGAACCAACGATAGAGGAGCCAGTCTCTACTATACTGAAGAAGCAACGATTAAACAGACAACACCAACTCATGTCTTAAGTGTTCAGTGGACGAGAGCTTTTGGTTCAAATCTCTTTACCAACGTCAGATTTGGCATGGTTCTTTTTACCATGAATCTACATGCCAAAAACGATCAGCCAACCTTTGATGATTACGGATTACCTCTTGAAAAAATCTGGGGCGGTTACTGGCGAAATAAAGACGACTATACCAGAAATCGGTATCAATTTAATGCTGACGCGACCTATTTCCTTGATGATTTTCTGGGAAGCCACGAAATAAAAGGCGGCTTTGAAACTCAGATTGCAAAAACTACCTGGTACGTTTATGGCGTCGGTGATTGGACAAGCGATAACGGGCTGGAGATCGGCTGCTATTATGACATTAACAATGGAGCCTACGAGGACTGCCTGGTTCTGGTGAATAATGGTTTCAATCGTAAAGACAATATGATTGACATCCATGGGTTTCTCCAGGATACCTGGTCAGTCAACAGGCATTTGAATATCAGCCTTGGCGCGAGGTTGGAGTATAACAGTATTGTCTATCCCAAGCAGAATACAGAAGAAGGTCCCATTACTTTTCAGGGCAAAACTTATGACCGAAGTATTCCCGAGAACACCAAAATGTATAGCTGGCTTAATCTGGCTCCACGCCTGGGCATCATCTATGATATTCTTGGTGACGGCAAGAATGTTTTCAAAGCCAGTTGGGGCCGCTATATTCTTCCCAACCAAATTGGCTGGATTAACTTAGCTCATCCTAATGGCTGGTTCGGTTACATCCAGCTTCTCAACCCTGATGGCAGCATTATGTATGATGAAAACGGCAACCCCATGACTATTCCCTGGGCTATGCCCGGCGGATTCAAGAATGGCGGTGCAGTCATCGGCTATACTGATGCTCAGGGCAAGGAATACAAGCTTAAAGCCGGTTATACTGACGAATTGACAGTTGCTTTTGAGCGAGAGCTGGCTAAGGACTGGACATTAGCCCTTAGATACATTAAAAAGTGGGACAGAAGACAACCATATATTGTTGATGCCGCTCAACTTGACCTGGATAAACTGATGACCAAGGGCGAGCTTGATTGGTCAAAGAACTGGACACCAGTTACCTGTATTGACCCCTATAACAAGAAGCCAATAGTTTTCTATGAAAAACAGAACCTTATGGCTCAAGACCTTCACATTATTAATCCTCCAGGGGCTAACAGAGATTATGATGGCTTTGAAGTTTCTGTTGATAAGAGATTTTCTAAGAATTATTCGATGAATATTTCTTACGTCTGGGCTAAGTCGAGGGGTCTAATCACCACGGCCAGAAATGATGAATCGCTGGGTGGAGGCGCAGGTTACTTTTATTCTGATCCTAACGCCCATACTAATGCCTATGGGAGATTCCCCCTGGAAAGAAGGAATCAGCTGAAGGTTACGGGCGTGGTACGGCTGCCTTTCGACATAACCCTGAGTGGCTATTTCCGAGCTCTATCTGGAACCAGAACAACCAGAACAATCAATACTACTTATAGAAATATCTATATTCAGGGCACGACGACTGCCTTTAGACCCAGACAGGGCAATGTTGGCGTTTACGCTGACCAGAGAGGTTCATGGGGTCTTCCCGACCAATGGCTGCTTGACCTCCATCTGGAAAAAACAGTTAGAATTAAAGGGACCTACTTCAGCGTCTTTGCTGACTGCTTCAATGTTTTTAATGAAATGATTATCACCGGCATGTATATGGTTTCCAACAATCCCAATACTCCTTTCATGCGGCAGACCGGAATCAATGATCCGAGAATTTTCCGTTTAGGCGCCAGGTTCGGGTTCTAATCTAGAGTAAGCAGTAAAGGGAGCCATGGTGATCATGGCTCCCTTTTTTTATGTCAGCTGATTGTCCTCCTGATAATTTCCTGCGGCTGGCCGCTACCTGTCGGCTGTTATAAAAAGGAAAATTTTTTGAAAATAGGCTATAATAGTTATGTCAATAGCAAATTATAAGGCTATGATTTTAGGTAAATCTGGATAGACAGTGAGGGAATCAATGAAAAGGGTTTTAGCCGTTTTTTTAACACTGATCATGGTAGCCTTGTTTCTGCCTATTGAGGTCAGGAGCCAGGAAGGCCGTGGACAGGGACGCCTTTCGGGAATAGTCGTCGATGAGGCAGATCAGCCAATTAGCGAGGCTAAGATCAAGATTCAGTATATCGAATACACTTATCAGCTGGAAGCTGTTTCCAACAATAAGGGGCAATGGTCTGTTTTTGGATTAGGCAAAGGGAATGTCAATATCACCGTCGAAAAGGAAGGGTTTGCCCCCGCCAGCCTGCAAATTCCGGTCAGCGGTCTCAATAAGAATCCAGTTTTAAAGATTGTCTTAAAGAAGGGCTCAGCGGACCTATCAGGAACGGGCGAGTCTATTGATAGTCTTAAGCCAATTTTAGCCCAGGCCAATGAACTTTTTGATCAGGGCCAGTATCAATCGGCACTGGCTCTTTATCAAGAGTTGATGAAAAAAGATCCCAGATTATATATGCTGAAGCTAAATACCGGCAATTGCTACATAGAGCTAAAAGAATATGACCAGGCTGTTACTGAGTATCTAAAGTTGCTGGATGAGATTAATGCCCAACCACCGGAAAAGAGAGACAACAAGTTAATTGCCCAGGTCTATGCGGCTATAGGCGATTGCTATTTGAGGCAGGATAAACTTGATGAAGCGGAAAGTTATTTTTTAAAATCCGTGGAGATAGATCAATCAGACCCAGCTATTCCTTTTAATATTGCCGAAATAATGATGAATGCCGGAAAAACAGATGAAGCCATCAAATACTATGAACTCTCTATCAAGGCCGACCCCAGCCGGCCGAAAACCTATATGAAATTAGGTTACGCCTGGATTAACAAGGGTGATACTAAGAAGGCAATAGAATGCTTTAATAAAGTGGTCGAGCTGGCTCCAGCTGATGATCCTGATGCCACCCTGGCCAGGGAACTGATCAAACACCTCTCCGAAATTAAGTGAATTAGTGAGCCTGGTTCAGCAAACAACGTGAAACTCATCTGCCATGGATAAAACTTTTGGCTGGCTTTTGTTGGTTGGATAGTTTTATTCGCAGCTAGTAAAAAGCTGTTAGCCAATTACTAAACAGTCAAAATCTGTTGTCAGTATCCAAGCCGGGGTAAAATTAGGTTTACATTTATTTCGCCCCTCTATGAACCTCAGGTAAGTCATCCTCAGGCCACAAACTTCTGCTTCAGATAGAAAGATAGCCTTCTTTCTGACAGCTACCAAATATTGATCGTAATTTGTCCCAGGCATGAAAATTGCACTGAATGAGATCGAAAGGAGATAAAAAATGTCTGCGAGAAAAGGTGTGGTCACTTTACTTTTATTAATCCTGACTGTTTATATTTTCTTATTTGATCCAGCGCCAGGAGAAGCCAGTGCTCCCCTTGAACCCTATCGCCGTATTCTCGAGATATGTATTGCTCGAACTCTTACCGCTGACCTGAACATAATCGCAACGGCCGTAGCCATCGAGGCCTGTTCAGCTCTTTATGAAGCTCTGTATCTCCTGAATTCTGCCTACCCGTGGACCTAAAGCTAAAAACGTCTTAAAGCTTTTTCAGGAGGTAAACTGAATATGGTTCAGTGGAAAAGGTAACAGCTTGATTTTTTAAGGTAAATTCAACAGCACCCGGAACAGCATTTTTATCGCCGGTAAAATAACTGTTTATCTGGCCGAGCCTGACTATTTCCAGTTTTTGCCAGTCAGCCGGTAAGTGAACAACGGCGGGCCAGGATGCACCTGTCGGGTTGATGATCCTTATCAGGCTGCTGCTGTCTGATATTTCCTGAAGATCAAAATGTTCAACCCTTATTCCCTGCTCAAAGACCTTTAGATAAGGCATTTCATACAGGTTAGAGACGATAACCAGGCCGTCATCATCTTCATAAAATTGCCTCTTGTAAGTATTGAAATGGCCGCAAAATTCAAACTTGCCGCCGGTGGCTGCCTTCATTTTCTTATTTGCTTCAACCGTATGCCATAAGAGCTGATGGATGTAATCAAGATACATCTGCTTCCCGGTGTGTTTGAAACCAGCAACCAGAGCTTCCATGATCCAGGGAATATAAGTCGGGGCGGTGGCCACCGAAGAATCGGTGCCCGTGGTCGGTTCACCGAACTGACCTGTCCAATCGCCGTCTTTTCTGGCTACTCCCCCTTTAAGCCAGCTATTTTCTCCCTCATATTTATCCATGTGAATAAAGGACATTAGCATAGCATCAAGAATTTTTGTGGCGTTTTCTTGCCATTTCTCCTGGCCGGTATAATCAAAAAGGCGATAGAGCTCTTTAGCAGCAAAAGCATAGACATTAACTGACGGTTCGCCAGCATGATCTTCCAGCAACAAGCCATAATTGTCCAGAACCTGAAGCTGATTATTCATGGCTTCAACCGCCCTTTCTAAATATTTTTTCTCACCGGTAAAAGCATAAGCATTGAGCATAACATCAATGCCAAACTCACAAGAATCGAAAGTATTGAGATCATCTTTCCAGATTAACCTGGGCGGCTTAACCGCAGGATCAACCACACCCCTCCAGTACCAGCGGCCAGCCCGATCATTCCACATCAAGCCAGAATATACTTTTTCGAAGTTCAGCAGCAAAGCCTCTTTAATTACCTGATCGCCGGTTAATGGGTATTCAGCCAGCAGCGATTCAACGTTATAGGGTTGAGACCAGAGAAAACACTGGCGTTGTTTTCCTTCAACTGTTTGGTCCATAAAATAGCCATAAAAAGGATGCTCCGGCGAATTCCAGCGCATTTTCTCCAGATAAAAACGATTGGCCCTGATGGTGTAATCCAGCCAGGTTTTATCACCGGTCGCATAAAACATGGTCATGAAAGCTTTGCCGGTCATTTCATTGTGCCAGTCATAGGTTGGCCATTCATAAGCATGATAAACCCAGCCCTCTCTGGTAATAGTTCTGGGTACATTTTTGACCAGATAGTCTTCAACTTCTTGAGGCTTTATTTTTTCAAAATTAATTCCATTCTTTTTTAAATAGCTCTGGTAGCGGGAGTAAATATCTTCATCGGAAAAAGTAGCAGTCAGGTCAAACCTGGCCTCTTCCCGGGGCTTCAGCCTGGCGGCTTTCCAGACAAAAAGGCCATGCTGATGAAGCAGCCACCAGCCCCCGGTAAAATAATTACTCTTTGTATCGCGTTTGATTTTCCACGGCAACATGCCGGAGCCAGCCAGACCATCTCCACTGACAGTAAAAGTAAAATGGTCAGAAAATCCCAGCGGCTCAATCTTTCGGCAGGACAGGAGATCTCTCGGTCCAAAATTCGTATCGATTATTCTACTGGCTGGCAAAGTTAGTAAATTTATGTACTCAATTTCCTGCTGGCTCTTATTTGTCACTCTGTGATCAAAAAATATCTGTTTCCCTCTTAAACTGATATGCAGCTCATGACTCAAAGCTCCACCCTTATCAGCCCTGAGAACCAGCATCTGCCCCTGGCCTTTTTTTTCCTGTAACTCATGCCGTTCAAAATAGACATACCATTTATAAGATGGGTTGGTTTCCGATTCTTTAGCATTCCACATGGAGAGAAAGGGATTATCGGGATAACTTTCTGGCTGACCAACCAGTCCAATAACATCATTTGAACTGAGAGTTGGATAGATTTCTCTGGCTTTTTCCCAGCCCAGGTAACGGTAGCAGATTTCATTTCGATAGCGCAGCTCTTGCAGGTAGTAACCGTTCCACCGTGGGTCAAGGTCGCGTTTTTCGGGCGGCGTCTCAAAAGGATTTAAGGCTTCGTGTCCCTGCCAGACATCAACATAATCAAGCCGGAGATAAACCAGGCTATTAGAAATTTCCAGGGTGTCACCAGGCGAATCCTGTCCATCATGATCATGGTCATTCCAGACAATCGTGGCCGTGTCGGCTTTACTTAGAGGAGATAAGAGTAAGTAAAGCAGTAGAGAAATAAAAATCAAGACCAGAATAAAAATTAGACTGAACCACAGTCCTCTTTCCTGCCTGATGTTCATTTAAACCTCCTCCTGAAAGGCTAAAGATTTATCAGCTTTTTTGACCTTGAAATGCCTGGTCCCATTTTTTTCAGGCCACTCTCCTTTTTAGCTGACAGGCCGCCAGTCATAGCCTTGGTTTTTAGGGAAATATTTAACTCAGGACATCTTCAGTCTAATTAACTGCCCCAGTCAAAGTCAAGGAATATCGCTGGCCTTTTGCCTTCCAGCTCGGGAACCGGATGTTTACCGCCTTGAGAAAAGCAAAACTAATTAAAAAGACTGTTTTTTCTCTATATTTATTTTTCTATCAATCTTTCTTTCAAGCCTTATTCAAGCGCCGCTTGAGGGCTCTGGTTAAAGCCGGAACGACAGTAAATAAATCACCGACAATCCCATAATCAGCAATCTGGAAAATAGGAGCTTCGGGGTCCTTGTTGATGGCGACGATAACCTTGCTGGTCCTCATCCCAGCCTGATGCTGAATAGCACCGCTGATACCGCAGGCGATATAAAGATCTGGTCTGACCGTTCGTCCTGTTTGTCCGACCTGATGAGCATAAGAAATCCAGCCGGCATCAACTGCCGCTCTGGACGCGCCAACTGCGCCTCCCAGGACATCGGCCAGCTCATGTAAAATAGTAAATCCCTCCGGTCCCTTTAAGCCCCGCCCGCCGGAAACGATAATCTTGGCATCAGCCAGGTTTACCTCGTTCTTTTCAACTATCAGGTCAAGAACCTTGCTGGCTATTCTGTCTTCGGGCAAAACAGGCGTTTCCCGGATAATCTGCCCTTCTCGCGACTCGTCCGGTACTGGCATTTCGAAAACATGATGTCTGACTGTGGCCATTTGTGGTCGGTGATCAGGGCATTTAATAGTCGCCATTATGTTGCCACCAAAGGCAGGACGGATCTGCAGTAAAAGGTTGGTCCCCTCTTCAATCTCCAACCCGGTACAATCAGCTGTCAGTCCGGTGTAGATATATGTAGCCACCGCTCCGGCCAGGTCCCTTCCCCTCGTACTCGCACCCAGGAGAAAGATCTCGGGTTTGTATTTCCTGACGAGCTCAACCAGAATACGGGCATAGGGGTCGGTCCGGTAAACCTCGAGAGTCGGATCATCCACCAGGAAAACTCTGTCTGCTCCATAAGCGATAGCCTGTCTGGCAATTGGCTCGGCTTGATACCCAAGGACACAGGCCGACAGTGTTGTCCCTCTTCTGTCAGCCAGTTTTCTTCCTTCACCCATCATTTCCCAGGAAATAGACCCCGCCTGATGATTATACTGTTCAACCCATACCCAGACTCCGCTGTATTCATCGGTTGGGACCTGTTCCTTTTTCTCTACTTCCGGTATGCTCAAAGCCTCAACCGGGCACTCGGGCAAACAGGCACCGCAGCCTGTGCAGGCCTCACTAACGACAGCCAGGTTTTCACTGTCCAGGCTCAGGGCTCCGAAAGGACAAACCTGAACGCAAGCTCCACAACCTGTGCAAATTTCTCTATTTATCTCCAGTAATGCCATTATTCTTTCTCCTCAGATGATGATTTTTTCCGCCAGGAGTTTTTCAGCCAGCTGTTCTGCCTGTTGTTCAGCCGATTCACCTTCAATTATCTGACACTTACCGGCCCGCGGTGGCGGTGTCGAAATTTTTACCACCCTGGTCGGTGAACCTTTCAATCCAATTAAATCTGGATTAACATCCAGATCTTTTGAGGTCCAGACCGGGATCTGGGCCTTTTGAGAGCGTCTGATGCCGAGAATCGTCGGGTATCTGGGCTGATTGATATCTTTGACGACAGTAATTAAACAGGGCAGGGTAGATTTAACCAACTCGCGTCCCTCTTCCACCAGTCTTTCTACTTCGATTGTCTTATTATCAAAATCAAGGCTGGCCACGCGGCAAACATAAGTTAGCTGGCTTATCTGGAGCTGGGTAGCTATCCCCGGCCCGGTTTGACCTGTATCACCGTCAATCGCCTGTCGTCCACAGAAAATCAAATCAAACTCGCCGATCTTTTTTATCGCTCTCGATAGCGTATAAGCCGTGGCCCAGGTATCAGCACCGGCAAATTCCCTGTCATTTAAAAGAATAGCTTCATCAGCCCCCATGGCGATAGCTTCTTTTAGAGCACTCAGGGCCTGGGAAGGACCCATGGTAATTACTGTTACCCTGCCGCCTACTTTTTCTCTAATTCGTAAAGCTTCTTCAATAGCATAAGTGTCAAAAGGATTGATAATGCTGGGCACTCCTTCTCTGATAAGAGTTCCTCTTTCCGGGTCAATTTTAACCTCGGTGGTATCCGGGACCTGCTTGATACAGACAATAGCGTGCACTTTTCCCTCCGCTTTAAAATCTTAAAATTTGCCTGGCTGGCAAAATCATATTTTCAGCTATATCATTATCAGCTAATGATATATATATATTTCTGAAAACAGAAGCTTCCAGATAGTAACCAGACTAAGGTTTAAGTCAGACAAACTTGACTGACTACTGCTAATTATCGGCAGCCTTCTCCCTGCCAGAGTCAAAAAAATATAATTCAGATTTGAAAATAAGTCAAGATGACCAACTGACCCGGAACTTCCAGTGGCAACTTGCTATTTATTTATGACTTGTCTAAAATTTAAATTCATTTTGGCCGAAGACAGCTGGTTTCCAGGTTAAGAATAAAGCCTTTCTTCCCGACCAGCCAACCGGCAAGCAGCTTGAAGAGAAAGATAATATAAGGCCGAGAAAAAAATCTGTAATAAGAAACAGGAGAAAAGCAAGTGAATGCCAGGAAATATGATTTTGACCAACCACTTGACAGACGGAATACCTGTTCTCTTAAATGGGACTTCTGTCAGAAGGTGCTGGGAGTACCTGATGTGATACCAATGTGGGTGGCCGATATGGATTTCCCTGCTCCTCCAGAAGTGGTAGAAGCCATTAAAAAGAGGGCCGAGCACGGAGCCTATGGTTATCCACTTGTTCCCGATTCGTTCTGGACCTCCATTATTAACTGGATGAAAAATCGTCACAACTGGGAAATAAAGCGAGACTGGTTAACCAGAGCACCTGGCGTAGTGCCTTCGCTCAATATCTGTGTTCAGACCTACACCTCTCCTGGAGATAAAATTATTGTTCAAAGTCCGGTTTATTATCCATTTTTTTCTGCCGTCGAAAATAATGGCCGCCGGATTGTTAAGAATCCTCTTATTTATAAGGACAATCGCTGGCAGATGGATCTGGCCGATCTGAGAAGAAAAATCGACGGGCGAACCAGAATGTTGATTCTATGCAGTCCACATAATCCGGTTGGTCGGGTCTGGAGCCGGGAAGAACTGGAAGACCTGGCTGAAATAATCATAGAACATGATCTTTTGCTTGTCTCTGATGAGATCCATGAAGAACACGTTTATCGAGGCTTCAAACATCTTCCTATCTCTTCCCTTTCCCCAGAGATAGCTGACAGGACAATTACCCTGACCGCGGCCAGTAAAGCTTTCAACATCGCCGGACTGACCACTTCCATCGCTATTATCCCCAACGAGAAGCTGCTGAACCTTTATAATATCCAGACTGAAAACCTGGGTTTAACGACCGGCAATATATTCGGGCTGGTTGCTCTGGAAGCAGCTTATACCCATGGTCAGGCCTGGATTGAACAACTGGTCGAATATCTTGAGGGTAATATGGAATTTGCCCGACGCTTTTTTGAGGAACGGCTGCCAGAAATAAAATTCCTTAAACCGGAAGGTACTTATCTGGCCCTGCTTGATTGCCGTTCGCTCGGCCTCCCTCAACCAGAACTCAACGACTTTTTCCTGAAAAAGGCCCGAGTCTATTTCGATCAAGGGCCGATTTTTGGTGAGGAACTGGAGGGTTTCGAACGGATGAATTTAGCCTGCCCGCGCCAGTTATTAACAGAGGCTCTGCAGCGGATAGAAAAGGCAGTAACCGAACTCCGAACCAGCTAATCAGCTATAATTTAATTATGAAATTGCCTTATAAAACTACCTCTGATTCACTTAACCGCTCTCGCTTTTCGATCATCCTGGTTAATCCCCAGAATCAGGAAAATATCGGGCTGGTCGCCAGAGCCATGAAAAATACAGGTTTTTCTGAGTTAAGACTGGTTGGCCTCGAGAAGTTTGAACAGGAAGCCTTTCGCCCGGCAGTTCATGCCAAAGATATTTTGAAAAAAGCAATTTTCTACCAGAGTCTGCCGGAGGCTGTAGCCGATCTCAATCTGGTACTGGCTTCAACTGCCCGGCAGAGAAAGGCTTTTCGGGTGATCACCATTGACGAAGCAGCCGAGAAAATAAGGCTTTTCCCCGACCATATCAAGATTGGTCTCGTTTTCGGAAATGAGCGAACCGGGTTGAGCGACCTTGAACTAAGGCAGGCTAATTTTGTCTATTTCATCCCTCAAGCCGGCCGTCAGCCTTCCTACAACCTGGCTGCTGCTGTTCTGATTACACTTTATACACTTTTCCGCCAGTCAGCTTCAGAACTGGTAGCTGAATTACCGCCTCCAGTCTCCCACAAAGAACAGGCTGACTGCCTCCAGATCGTTTTAGCCAAGTTGGAAAAAAATGGCTTTGTCCACGACACCAATCGTGAGCATGTTACCAATTTACTTTATGACCTTTTCGGCCGAATGACGCTGTCTGACCGTGACCAGCGGTTTCTCGCCGCCATCTTCAACAAAGGCCTCAATAAAAAGTAGTCCTGGCTCTGGCGGCAGATAAGAAGCTTACGAATTTTTTACACCTGTTCTGTTCTGATGTATTTTATAGGTAGAGGTTATTATGAACAAAGAAAAAAGATTCGTACTGGGGCTGGTTATCATTGCCGTTATTGACCTGTTTGCGGGTTTGATGACCATTTCCTTCTGGATTGGGCATCTGGTTGGCAACCGTTTTCCTAAGACTCTGCCGGTGCCAGATAATCTCTATAATGCCTTTGCTCTACCAGACCTGGTTCTGGCTGCCTTTCTGTTAATCGCTTCTGTCGGTCTTCTTCGCTTCAAAAAAACAGGCTATATCTTTGCTCTGATGGCCAGCGGCATGTGGCTATTTGATTCACTGCTGGTTAGTGGCCTGACCGGTTTTTTTAAATTATCTCTGGTTCTGCCCAGTTTGTTATTCTGTCTCTGGTCAATTTACTACCTGTGGAAGAAGCGGGAAATTTTTCAGCTCTTTGCCTGAAATCAATAGCCAGAAATCGAGACAGACTGATGATTAAAGCCAGTCTTAATACCTTTGACGTCACTATGATCGTGGTCAGCCTGGTCATCGGCATTGGCATTTTCCGGACACCGGCGATGGTCGCTGCAGTTACCAGAACGCCGGTTTTGTTTTTCGCAGCCTGGGCAGCCGGGGGACTGATCACACTTCTGGGTGCACTAACTTTCGCTGAGATTGGCTCTCGGTTCCCTCATCCCGGCTCCTATTATCAGGTAGTAGCCAGTAGCTATGGCTCACTTTTGGCTTTTTTACTTAACTGGGCTAACGTCTTTATCATTAATACCGCCAGTGGAGCCGGTGTAGCCTTGATAGGAGCTGAATATCTGGCACATCTCCTGCTTCCTGATAGATTACGCACAGCTCAAAATATTATTTTTATAGCTGCTGGCATGATAATCTTGCTGGTACTGTTAAATTACCTTGGTATAAAATCAGGAGCCTGGACCCAAAATGTTTTGAGCCTTTCCAAGGTTATTCTGATATTTATCCTCGCTGTCGCCGGACTCTTCAGCCAGCACAGCACTCCTGACATCAGGTCAGCGTCTCTGTCTCCGCCAGCCAGCTGGTGGTCGGCCCTGGGACTTGGTTTTATCTCTGTCTTTTTTAGCTATGGAGGCTATCAACAAACCATTAACCTTGGCGCCGACTTAAAAAATTCGTCCAAAAATTTACCTCGAGCAGTACTGGGCGGCATGATCATTGTTATCAGCTGTTATCTGCTTATTAACGTCGCTTACTGGAGAACTCTGGGAATGCCTCGCCTGGCCTCGGCCAAACTGGTCGCTGCAGAAACAGCTGGTGTAGTCTTTGGACAGCTAGGAGCAAATATTGTCTCGTTGGCTATTTTCCTTTCAGCCCTCGGATTTCTGAATGCCATTATGCTCCAGCTCCCTCGCACTTATCTGGCCATGGCTGAAGACGGAACTCTGCCCGCCATCTTCAAAAAGCTAAATCCCCGGACCCAGGTTCAAGAGTTCGGCTTGCTTTTTCTGGGTGTTTTTATCCTTTTGAGCCTGATTTTTCTCCGTACTTTCGAAAACATCGTCAACTATGTTATGTTTCTGGACAGCCTGGGCATCGCCGTCGTGGCCTCTACTATCTTTGTTTTAAGAAGCAAGGCAAAAAGAAACAATCAGGATTATGTAGGTTTTAAACTACCCTTTTACCCCCTGCTTCCTGCTATTTTTATCTTTTTTCTTCTAACCATCACCATCAGCGTCCTGGTCAGCCAACCACGTTCTGCCTTACTCGGTACAGTTTTTCTCTTGCTTGGCTTCCCTCTATACTGGGCTATGCGGCAGCTTTCTTTCAGGAATAAACCGGTCAGCAGATGATCTTGCTAGAATTATAAAGCCAGGCTGAAACTCAATCCGCAATAGGGGTCAAAATATTTCTGGCCTTTAAATTCTTTGGTTCTGATGGCAGCATAAAAACTTAAGACTGCCTGCTGGCTTTCGTAAGCCAGCCCCGAAGTCAACTGGCCGTAGAAATGACGGAGCGACTGACCGTGACCGGAGACGAAAGTATTTCCTTCAATTAAGAGGTTTCTGGCCAGAGCCCGGCCGGTTACCCGGCAAAAGGCATAGATAGAGGTTCTTTTTACTCCGGTTAAGGATATCTGATTGCAAAGTGGTGTGGGAAGCCAAACCTCTTGCCCCGGTTGAACATTTAGGCCAAATCGAAAATCCAGAGTGGCTTCAAGACCCGTCATCAGGTTACCCAGCTGCCCACCCAGGCCGGCTTTAAAAACACTATTCCAGCCTGCTTCTTTTTTATCAAGACTCCAAATTGTCCAGAAACGGCTCAACCAGATATCAACCACCGGCTCGTTTTTAAGCTGGTTGGTCCAGCCTCGAGGTTCGGTCCAGCCATAAGTCCGGTGCAGCCATTTCTGAGTTGCTTCAGCTAAAGAAAGCGGTCCGACTACTCCCAGACCGCCTCCCCAGCTGGTCTGTGTTCGTCCAGAATTGCGGACAAAAGTCAGGCTGGCCAGAAGCAGCCCGGCATAAGGACGATCGTCACTGATTATCTCTTCTCTGGTCAGATCAGCCGGCGTAAACATGCCCTGAGCAATCGACAGAGCTGCCCAGCGCTGGCCTGAAGTTTCTGGATCAAGGCAATTTTCCGGGCTCTCCATTCTGGCATCATTTCCCAGAAGTCTTGTATTTAGGCGATACAAAAACCTCAGCCAGGATGATTTAGACTTCTCTTCAAGTGGAGGAGAAACCCAGCCAAGGAACAGTCCATTGGTATAGCCATCATCCTGGTCGAGCCAGACATCGTTTTCCAGCTTGAAGATCAAATTGCCTTTTCCGGTCGGTCCGGCTGGAAATTCAGGCGGTTGCCCGGCAAGAAGTGGCCAGTTCAGATTCAGCCCGAGAGATAAAACCGAGAGTACCAACCTAAGGTGAGAGCTGCCCTTTATCATCTGCGAACCAGAAACTTCCTGAAATTTTAACCAGCTTTAGTCAGCTGCAACCTTTTCTAATTTTTTCATGATGCTGAACATAAAAGTCGCAGACAGCAAGCAGGCGACGACGAGAATTGACCATAGAGCCCACAGAGGAAGTTTCATCCATAGCCAGCCAACTACCCCGACCAGATAATTACCAATGGCCGTAGCCGCGAACCAGCCGCCCTGCATTAGACCCTTGTATTTGGGCGGAGCAACGCGGGAGACAAAAGAAATACCCATCGGACTCAGGAAAAGCTCGGCTATGGTTAACAGAAAATAAGTGCTGATTAACCAGTAAACTGAAACCTGGTGCTGAGGCGGAGCCACCTGGCCGCCAAGCTGAGCCGGGCTGGGCAATCCAATCGAACCAATGACCAGAATAGAAAAGGCAGCTGCAGTCAGTATCATGCCGTAGCCAATCTTTCTGGGTGCTGATGGCTCCTTTCCCTTCTTATTCAGATAGGCAAAATAGGCAATAACCAGCGGTGTTAATGAAACAATAAAGAACGGATTAAAATGCTGAAAGCGCTGCGGCTGGAAAGGATTAATTTCCGGATAAGTCCGATAACGCAAATAGGTCAGCATCGCAAAAACAACAAAAGCTAACCCACCGGCCAGCCTGGTTCGGCTGGATGTTCCTTTCCTGAGAAGATAATATAGTCCGACCAGGCTCAGATATAAAGGAATTAAGGCTGTCAGGTCAAACCAGATATTGGTCAGTTTATCAACGTGAGAAACAGTATAATCCCGGGCAAAAAAGGTCATGCTAACTGCCGACTGTTGAAAAGCCATCCAGAAGAAAATAACCACGAAAAAGACCAGGCCCAGAGCAACCAGCCTCTCTTTGGTTTGCTCGGGAGTCAATTCAACCACCTGCGACTTTAGCTCAGCTGAAGCCGCTTTTTGCTTTTCAGTCACATCAGCCTGACGGTAGTATTTCCTGAAGCCCCAGAAGATCAACATAGAAACTATCAGGCTCAGGCAAGCCACACCAAAACCAAAGTGATAGGATTTACTCAGTGTTCCCAGATAACTTTCTGCAAATTGCCGGAGCGAATCAATAGTAATAGCCGGGTTTTGAGCTCTGGCTACATCGAGAAACTGATTAACATCACTCAGCTTACCTTTCAGAAAATCGTTAGCCAGTTGCGGTATGCGGGCATCATAGACAAAATTACCCTTGGCCAGAATCCAGCTGCAAACCTTTTCTGAGGCGGAAGGAGCAAACATCGCCCCGATATTAATTCCCATATAAAAGATATTAAAAGCCCGGTCACGAAGCGCACTGTATTTAGGATCATCATAAAGATTGCCAACCAGAGCTTGAAGATTACCTTTAAATAGGCCTGTTCCCAGAGCAATCACTCCCAAAGCTGTCAGCACCAGGCCAAAGCCAGTCTCAAAGCGAGTGGGAATGGCCAGCAGCAGATACCCCAAAAACATGACGATGAGACCGAGACTGATGGTTTTGCCATAGCCGAAGACCCGGTCAGCCAGATAACCGCCAAGAAGAGGGAAAAAATAGACACAGAACATAAAAATTCCATAAATAGTACCAGCCGTGGCTGAGCTAAGACCATATTTTGCCTGCATGAAGAGGACGAAAATACTGACCATAGTATAAAACCCAAAACGCTCGCCCATATTAGCAAAGAAAGCAACTATCAAGCCTTTGGGGTGGCCTTTGAACATGTTATTTTTCTCCTTTAGTTAAAGTTTGTGTTTGATTTTACTTCATATGCCTTTCTCTCAGGATTTCAAAAAAAAGTTCATTTACTCTTTTTTCCATGGCCTGACGAAATTTATCCACCGTTTCACTACCTTTATCTGAAATGTAGTGACTGATAAACATCGGCTGACCAACATTTACCCATATTTTGCCTGGAACCCCCAGCGGGATATGAGTTCCAAAGATGGCCATCGGCGTGACAGGGACATCCAGCCTTGATTCCTGGTAAAGGTTATAGGCCATAACGGCTGCTCCATGACGGAAGCGTGGGATGTAGGGATTACGATCGCTGTCATTAAAATGTCCCCGACCCTGCAGAGCAATAATGGCCCGGCCCTGCTTCAGATAATTCTGACATTTCTTGACTGCTTCTGCCCGGCCAGTATAAAGATCAACCGGGATAGTTCCAATTTTTGCTATATTGGTTGAAACATAACGGACAATACTTGAAAAAAATGGAGCCAGCAGAAAATGTAAGAACAGGCCCGCATCTTTCATGTTGCGGTAAAGGTGCTTTTTAACCAGAAAGCTAAACTCCTGACGGTTAAAAATCATTTTATTAGCTGTAAAGAAAATTGGTCTGGGAATCACCTTAAAAAGGACAGCCACATCTTTATAACTGCCGACATGGTTGCCAACAATTATATTAGGCCCCTTAAGGACAAAATTTTCTGCCCCCTTAACTATTAGCTTCTTAGAGGTCAGAGCCAGACTGCTTAGCCTTTGGATAATACCTTGAAAACTCTGGAGTTCCTCTTCAAAGCTTTTTGGCATAAGAAAGTAATTTTAGCTTAGAAAAGGCCTAAATTCAAAAAAAACTTCACTCATTTCTGGCCGCCCGGTAAAAAGAAACGGATCAATCATCTGATCTACCGCTTAATAAAGAGGAAAAAGAAGTATAAACCAAAAAACAAAATCTATTTTGGGTCCAAAAGCTCCTGACAATAGGCTATTTTAGCCTCAAGTTCCTTCTTTCTTCCGGCCAGTCGTTCAACCTTCTTCGTCCAGCCCCTGGCCAGGGCCTCCTCTATTTGCTGATCAATTTGCCTTGATTCAAAATTGAACAGTTCAACAGCTCTTTTTAACTCTTCTGCCGCTTTTTTCACCATTTTTAGTTCGAGATAGGTCTGTCCCAGGTAATAATGACAGTCGGATAGGGTCTTATCGACCTTGAGTGACTCCAGAAAATAATCACTGGCTTTTTTAAAATCTTCTTTTTTAAAACAAATAAGCCCTAAAAGATAATGAGGCAGGTAATAGCCGGGACTGATGGTCAGAGCCTGGCGACAATCGGCTTCAGCTTCAGTCAGCTTACCGAGCATTAAATAGGAGAGACCTCTTAGAGCATAGCCAAACATCTCATAACTGCCGGATAGCTTAATGAGCGTAGTAAGACTGTCCACTGCCTCCGGCCAGCGGGCCAACTCAATTAAAATTAAAGCCTGCTGATAGGTTCCCTCTTCGTCATCCGACCGCAGCGAGGTTATCGCCTTGAAATCAGCTAGAGCCTCCTCATAGTTGCCTTTTTCTCTGTTTATGAATCCGGAGAGAAGATGAGCCCGCGGCATCTCATTATCAAGAGCCAGGGCCTGCCTTAAAAATTCTTCAGCTGATTCATATTTCCTGTCAAGAAAAGCCAGTTCACCCAGTTCAGTTAAAGCACGAGGGTGCCGGGGATTTTTTTCCAGCGTCAATTTAAACCATTTTTCTGCCTCAGGGATTTCACCGCGGAGTTTCTGGAAACGTCCCAGTAGAAAATAAGGCAGTGGCCACTCCGGCTTTAAACTCATTACCTTTTTTAAATTATCATCATCAGCCGTCATCATCTCTACCAACGGCTTAAAAAGCAGGGCTTCCGGCTCTTCCGGATTATCCTTCAAAACTCCATCCAGGTTCTTCAACGCCGGCTCAACAGTACCGTATTTAAAAGAACCGCTTTCAAAAAGATCTTTTAAGTAGGGAATTAGCCTTTCAGCTGGCTCTCCACGCAGATAACGATAGTAAGAACGGAAGATTTCCCTGTATTCAGAATCAGTCATGAAAGTTTTCGCGTTAAGGACCAAAGCTGCGGCTTTTAAATAATCCTGATGGAGTCCCAGTTCTTCCGCTCTGGAGGCATAAAAGCTGCCTTTTACCCATTGATCAAGGTTGCCCAGGCCGAGTTCTTTCCTTTCCCTGGCCCATAGTCCATAAGTAACCGCCAGGCGCCCATAGGCCTGGTAAAAATCTGGCTGCTGACGGAGAGCCTGTTCAAAATATTTTATAGCTTCCTGGTAGCCGGGAATAGCAAATTTTTCGAGCTCGGCCTGACCTCTTTGATAAAGATCTTCGGCTTTAATTTTTGCTTCTTTTTCAGGCGAGACTGGTCCTACAGGTACCATGACCTTGTCTGTCCGGCAATTGATGATCGTCATCGTGAGCGGCACAATAATCAGAGCTAAAAGCTTAAGCTTTCCGGTCAGAACTTTTTTAACAGAAGCGTGAACCATAGCCACCATTTTCATGTCTTCAACCCCTCCTCAGGTATTATAAACATTAATAAATATTTATGTCGATTAGAAAAACTTCGTCTCCGCTCTCTTCTTGGGTCCCCATTGAAGTCTAAGAACCTTCCCCGGCATTATCTAACAGCATTTTTAACCAGCGCTCCGTCCAGTTCATCTTTTCTACTGCGGGGTAGATCTCTTCTCCAGGCTCTATAAGCCACCAAATTCATCTAATTCATCTAACAACAAAAAATAAGCGGGGCTCAGGTTACCTTCATCACCTCTACCTTTTTCTTCTCTTCTTCCCGCAACTTGAAGTCGACCGTCACGGTAAAGATGACCCCTTTGGGCTGGCCATCAATGATTAGAGGTTCATAAACCCACTGTTTAACAGCATCAATCGCCGCCTGATCAAGTAATGGTACGGACCTCAAAACTCTGATGTTGGCTACCCGACCGTAAATATCAGTTGTAACTTCCAGGATAACCGTGCCTTCCACGCCGGCCTGTCTGGCCGCCTCGGGATAAACCGGATCAACTCTTTTTATCAGCTGTGGTGGCTTGATTCCGCCGAGGGCTCTGACCGTATCCAGAGGCAGGGCTTCTCCGCCGACGACTCCTCTGAGTTCGCCTCCCAGCACCCCTCCCACCTCACCCCGAACGGGAGGTTCAATTTTCCCACCGAATAATGTTTCCCCTGACATGGGGCGAACAGCAGTTATCTTCAGCGAAAGGAAGTATGGTTTCCCGGAGGCATCTTCAAAGCCAAAAGCGGTTATGGAATTCTTCTCCAGAGTCAGTTCGGTATCCAGAAGACTTGTTTTCTGGCTCTGATCCTGTTCGAAGACTTCCACCCGGCAAGTGACTCTTTCCCCGGACAGGGTTCTAAGCCAGGTAATCATAATGGCATATTCCTTGCTGTCCAGGCGGAAGATGTGGAAGTCCTTGGTCCCGGTTTTAACCCAGCTAAAATTGTCCTGAGTTAAAAGCCTCAATTCCTTGAGGTTAAAGACCCGGCGTATCTGGCTTTCTTCTTTATCAGCTGTATCCTCGCTTTTTATGCTGGCCGATAGCGTGTAGCGCCAGAAAGAAGAGGTGACCGTTTTAACCGGCTCAACTTTTCCTCCCCGCAATCCCTCAAAGACTTTAATTTGCATTTCAACCGCAGGTGATGGACTGGCTGGTAGCGAGGTAGTCCTTTTCGTCTGGGCTAAAGCTTCCCCCGCCAGAAATACACTGAGTACAAGGCACAAAGTTCCTGATAAAATTGCCATTATTTTTTGTCTCATGTAAATCTCCTTTTGTCTTTTCTGATTTTATTATTTAAAAATTCAATACTACCTCAGTTCTGACTCTGCACCCAGATAATGATCATCTCAGGCTCACTGGTTCTATAAATCATCAGGCTATCCGCCGGCTGCCCCTTGGCCCGGACATAGTTCAGGGACAGAGCGGAATAATTACTGGCCGAATAGCTACTAACTCTATCGCTGGCCCCCGGAGAAAATGCCACTGATTCCGGCCCGGGCTGGCTGAAATACCAGCCAAAGCCAAGAAGCAGAACAAAGATGGCAACCGTCATGACGACGGCATAAATTCTGGTCAGGATTATAGAAATTCGGCCAGAAGGAACAGGCGGTATTCTGTCTTCAGCCACGGCTGCCTGCCTGGAGGCTCTGGTGATGAGAGCCGTGGGTAGCTTCACATTGCTCAAGTCTTCCACTATTGCCTCTATATTCTCTCTGCTGGCTAGTTCCTGCTGGCAGTGAGGACAGGCCTCAAGATGAATAGCCAGCAGCCAGCAGCGGAAGCTGGTGAGCGGGACCAGCTTCCAGAGCAGGCCAATCAAGAAGCAGTTAATTCTCCTATTTCTTTTATCCATTCCCCTTCTCCATCAATTTTTTTAATTTTTTCCTGGCCTGAAAAAGATGAACACGGACCGTCCCGGTAGCACAGCCAAGGATGCCGGCTATTTCTTCGGCCCGGTAACCTTCTTTCCCCCAGAGAAGAAGGCAGGCTCTCTCTTTTGGCTTCAGTTGATTAAAAACCGATTCCCGCCAGGACCGGTCGATATATTCCTCTGATGGTTCCTCTTTCGCCGGCCGGTAATTTTCAGCTGCCCGCTTAAAAAACCGCCCGAACCGCTGACGTTTTTTCAATTGGTCCAGACATTTATGATAAAGTATGGTTAAAGCCCAGCTTTTTAAATTCTTATTACGGTCAAAACCATCCCAGTGCCGCAAAAGCTGGACAATTGCTTCCTGACAGGCGTCCTCAGCATCAGGCCAGTTTTTGAGCAGACCCAGAGCAAAAGACATAAGACTTCCTCCCTCTTTTTCCAGAAATTCCAGCAGGTCTTTTTTATCTTCCATTCAAGCCTGAATAACCTGAACTTGCTCTTTTTTCCTTAACTCACCTCTCTTCGGGCTTTCACTGATATTACGACTGTGCCCGGAATAACGTTTATTTCCTTCTGGCTCTGACCTCATAATTTTAACTCAGCTTTATCTTTAAGACACATAATAGAACTCAACCACCGGTCAGCCAGGCTGAACAACAGTCGCCTTTACTATAAAGCCTCATCAGATATCCTGCTGGTGACTGGTCAGGCTGACGACAACGAACAGCTGGCATCAGGGCAGCTCTTCAAATTATCTTGTCAGTCTGCCCAAACCGTGTTAAGTTAATTTAAATCTGATGACAAAATGATGATAATATCTTTTTTATCAGGTTTTTGTTTAAATCTGTCATTTTTAATTAAAGGTCAAAAGAGGTGATAAAGATGCTTCAACTTATCAGTCAGGCCAGGGTTTTTTCACCGGAGGACATTGGAATTAAAGATATCTTAATAGCTGATGAAAAAATAACAGCTATCGAAGAACCGGGTAAGATTAAAATCGAAGGACTGGAGCTCAAAAGGATCGATGGCTCGGGACTTATAATTCTGCCAGGATTTATTGATCCCCACGTTCATATTCTGGGCGGCGGAGGTGAGGGTGGCCCGGCGACCAGAGCCCCGGAAATCAGGGTCGAGGATTGTGCCCTGGCTGGAGTTACAACAGTAATAGGCTGTTTGGGAACAGACAGCATTACCAGGCATTTATCTTCTCTTCTGGCCAAAGCCAGAGCCCTCGAAATAGAAGGCCTTAGCGCCTGGATTTATGCCGGGGCCTATAACCTGCCAACTCCAACTATAACAGGAAGTGTCCGTTCTGATCTTGTCCTGATTGATAAAGTCATCGGGGCTGGAGAAATCGCATTGTCTGACCACCGTTCTTCCCAGCCTACTTATGAACAGTTCCTGGAACTGGTGGCCGAGTGCCGGGTTGGAGGGATGCTCGGCGGGAAAGCGGGCCTAGCACACTTCCATCTGGGTGATGGGAAGCGCGGGCTGGAATATCTATTTAGAATGGTCAAAGAGACTGAAATTCCAGTCACTCAGGTTATTCCTACCCATACCAGCCGCAATCAGCAGCTCTTTGAGCAGGCCCTGGAGTGGCTAAAACTCGGTGGGTTTATTGATCTTACCACGGGCCCCGAGCCGGTAGATAAAGGAGAAATAAGCGTCCGCGATGCTTTGAAGCGGATAAAGGAAGCTCACCTACCGCTAAATCATGTGACAGTTAGCTCTGATTCGAATGGTAGCCTGCCAGTATTTAATGAGAAAGGCGAGTTGATGGGCCTGACTGTCGCCAATCAAAGAGATTTTCTCCGGACTTTTCAACACATCTGGCGAGAAAATATTTTAACCAGGCAGGAAACAATCCAGGTTTTTTCAACCAACGCTGCCGGTTTTTACAAGCTGCCTGGAAAAGGCAAGGTGCAGCCAGGTTTTGAAGCTGATCTTCTGGCCATCAATGAATCGGCGGAACTTCAATACGTCTTCAGCCGGGGGAAAGCACTCCTAGAAAAAGGCCAGTTGAAAGTCAAAGGCACTTTTTCTTTAAACCAATGATTCTGGCAAGACTGATATACAGAAATATACAGGCAAAACGGGAGAATCAGAAATCAACAAAAAACAATGACTGACCCTTAACTGCCGGGAGGAAAGCATGGAAGAGAAACATTCAGAAAACAAGAGCGGGCAAAATCTGCCTCCGGGAACAAAAAAACCGAGTTTTGGTTTGGCCCTCATCCCCATCATTGCTATGGCTATTCTCCTCGGAGTGGGCTATGGCGTTTACCACCTTAAGGCTCAGGTATTGCTGGTAGCAGCCGCTTTCCTGACTGCCTGTCTGGGAGCACTGCTTAAGTTTTCCTGGAAAGAGATGGAGTCAGGTATTGTCGAGAGTATTAGAAAAGCCCTGCCGGCTATTCTGATTATGCTCACGGTTGGTGTCCTGGTAGCTACCTGGATGGCCAGCGGCACCATTCCTATGATTATTTATTACGGGCTAAAGCTCATCTCTCCTAAATATTTTCTGGTCACAGCCTGCTTCGTGTGCTCGATAACCTCCCTGGCCTGCGGGACTTCCTGGGGGACCATCGGTTCGCTCGGCGTGGCCTTTATCGGCATTGCTTCCGGTCTGGGAATTCCCCTGGGGCCGGCAGCTGGAGCGATCGTCGCCGGCGCTTATTTTGGTGATAAACTATCACCGCTATCTGATATACCCAACCTGGCTTCGGTCACCGCTGGCTCCAACCTTTTTGATCATATCAAGCATACCCTCTGGTCAGGGGTACCAGCCTGGCTCATCGGTCTGGTTATATATTTTTTTATGGGACTCAAATATGCTGGCCGGGAATTTAACCGGGAAAACGTTCAGCTGATTGCTTCCACCCTGGAAAAAAATTTTCATTTTAATCTTTTACTGCTTTTACCTATACTCATCGTTTTTTATTATGCTTTCACGAAAAAGCCGACTATCCCGGGGATGATGGTTTCCTCGCTGGTAGCTACCATCCTGGCTGTTATCTTCCAGAAGACCTCACTGGTGAGTGTGGCTCAGGCTATGAATTCGGGCTATGCTGCCCAAACTGGTGTGGAGATGGTTGATGGGTTACTCTCGCGGGGCGGTTTAATGAGCATGATGGAAACTCAGCTGGTGGCTTTCACCGCCTTTAGTTTCGGCGGCATCATGCAGAAAACTGGCATGCTGGCTGCAATTCTTGAGAAGATAATGAAGTTCGCCAGAGAAGTCTGGAGCCTGGTTCTGACCACCATTGGAACAGCAATTCTGTCAGCTCTTATTACGGGCAGCTCTTATCTCGCCATGATTATTCCAGCTGAGCTTCTGGGCGATGCCTTTAAGAAAAAAGGACTGGCTGCTAAAAACCTGTCCAGAATAATCGATGAAGCGGGCGGAATTATGGTTCCCCTGATTCCCTGGAGCATGGCCGGAGTTTACGTCACAGGAACCCTGGGCGTTCCTGTTCTTTCTTATTTGCCCTGGGCTTTTTCCAATTACCTGGCGGTCGTTATTCTGGCTATCTTTGGCCTGACCGGCGTGACCATGGCTCAAAGAAAACGAGAAGATGAAACTGAGGCTGGAAGTTGAGTTTACGCTTGATAGCCTTGAGATAATGACAGTGTGATAATCTTCTTATAAGCTTTAGAAAACAAGGAGGCTAGCCTTTTTCTTCGTCTCCCTTGTCTTCCTTACTTTCTTCTTCCAGATCGTCCAGATGGCTTAAGGCCTTTTTAAATTCCTGCTCGGCCTGCTGAAGTTTCTTCTTGCGGAGTTCAACCGTCGATTCAAATTTCTTTCCCAGCTCCTCGGTTTTTTTCTTTTCTTTAAGCAGCAGGTCGTCGAAAGAGGCTTTCTTCTTTTCACCCTTTTCCGATTGGATAACCGCCATTAAATCAGAATCAACCCACAGTTTGGATCCGCAATGAGGGCAGGTTACCTGGAAGACCTTTTCCTTTTTATCACCCTTTGTTTTTTCTTCCATGATTAAGAGTTTTAACAAAAAAGGCTGGTCGATTCAACTCAATTTTTCGGCTGGTCCAGCCCGTGTTTTTTTAACAGGCGGAAAAGTCCCTGTCTGGTCAAGCCAATGGCGGCGGCAGTTCTGGCCCGGTGATAATTAAAATGGCGCAGAGCTTCTCCCAGGAATTTCTTTTCAAATTCAGCTTTGGCCTGGGAGTAATCCCAGCGATCAGTTAGAACTTTGTCTCTGGCGTTTTTAATGGGCGTCGACAGATAGTCAGCCTGGATGATTTTTTCACCGCCAGAAAGAATCAGATTGCGCTGAATTTCGTTTTGAAGCTCCCGGACATTGCCCGGCCAATCATATTTAAGCAAAAGCTCGAGCGCCTCCGGTGTATAAAAAGCACGAGGCCTGTTCATTTCCCTGGCATAAAAGTCGAGAAAATGATTGACCAGAACAAGAATGTCTTCTGGCCGGCGCCGTAAAGGTGGAATGTCAATGGCCATGATCTTCAAGCGATAGTAAAGATCCTGCCGGAAGCGGCCGGTGCTGACTTCTGCCTCCAGCTGGCGATTGGTAGCACTGATAAAACGGACATCTATCCGTCGGGAACGATTTTCGCCGAGACGCCTCAACTCTTTCTCCTGAAGAACTCTTAAAAGCTTAGCCTGAAGGGGCAAGCTCAGATCACCAACCTCATCCAGAAAAAAGGTTCCACCGTTGGCTTCCTCAATCAACCCGGGTTTATCCCGAAGGGCGCCGGTAAAGGAGCCACGAGCGTAACCAAAAAGTTCTGATTCAAGAAGGCTGTCAGGGATGGCGCTGCAGTTGATGGCTACAAACTCGCCTCGCCGGCGGTGGCCTGTCTGGTGGATTAATCTGGCGACGAGTTCTTTGCCGGTTCCACTTTCCCCGCTGATGAGAACCGGTGAGTCGATATCTTTGACCTTATTGATGAGCTCCCGGATAAGCCTCGCCGCCTGACTGATACCGAGAAATTCGAACTGCCCTTCATCATTTTCAACCGGAAGCTGGTGAGGTAGAGCGGCTTCCTGGCTGAGAAGCTTGACCGCCGGCAGGGCGGAAGAGAGAATTTCCATCTCTTCTTGAGGGGAGGAATTGCCTTTATTGGGTTTTTCAAAGTAGGCGTAACCATACACTTTTCCCTGGAAAAAATAGGGGTGGCAGGCAACAAGAATATCCTGCCCATGATCCAGGTGGCTGACGACCGGCTGGCCGGATTTTAAAGCCCGGTTGATGAGATCCGACCTGTCTTTTTCGGAAACTGCTGGCTCCCTACCTTTTGACTGACTGAAGAAGGGCTGCTGCCGATAATCAAAAGCCACCAGTTCAAAACAATCAGCCTGAATAGCCTCAATAATGACCTCGAAGATCTTTGACATGATTTCGGGCGGTGACATTTTTTATCCCTTCGCTGCTTAATAAAAATTTTGAAAACTAAACAGCCAGAAATTGTTAGCTTAATAAAAAAGTGTGAGGATAATAATAAATCCGGTGTCGACAGAGAGCCAATATATCCTGGTTTTTAACCC
>Ga0208196_1001159_pt1 | contig 29725 bp, 40 predicted proteins | sample AD_JPNNA7_MetaG_FD_184443 | JGI IMG/M metagenome (GOLD analysis project Ga0208196, IMG submission 184443) | Active sludge microbial communities of municipal wastewater-treating anaerobic digesters from Japan - AD_JPNNA7_MetaG (SPAdes) (version 2) | ecosystem: Engineered > Bioreactor > Anaerobic...
GCTGGGACGCAGGCCGCTACCCTGAGAAGGCGGCAAGGGCAGTGCTGGCGGTGCTGGACAACGCCCTGGCCAATGCCGAGTACAAGGGAATGGAAGCCGAGAGGATGAGGATCCTTCACGCCGGCACCAAAAAGGGCCGGACCATCCAGGGCTGGATGCCCCGCGCCATGGGCAGAGCCACTCCCAAGAACACAGAGACCGTATCCGTGGAGATGGTCCTCACCGAGGTGAAGAGCTGATGTCCGTAGAGAAGAAGTTCGTGGCTGAGGGCATATCCAAGGCGCTGGTTAACGAGTATCTGGCCGATGAGCTGGAGCGAGCAGGCTATGGCGGCATGGTCATGAACCGCACGCCCATGGGCACACAGATCACAGTCTATGCAGAGAAGCCGGGCATGGTCATAGGCAAGGGCGGCAAGCTGATCCGCAAGATCACCCGCGACCTTGATCGCAAGTTCCATCTGGACAACCCCCAGATCGATGTCCAGGATGTGGGCCACGGCGACCTGAACGGCAGGGTGGTGGCCAACCGTCTGGCCTCGTCTCTCGAGCGCGGCTGGTACTTCAGGAAGGCCGGCCAGTCAATGATGAGAAGGGTCATCGATGCCGGGGCACTTGGCTGCGAGATCGTCATCAGCGGCAAGCTGACAGGCCCGCGCTCCAGGACTGAGAAGTTCATCGCCGGATACATCAAGCACTCAGGCAAGCCGGCCGTAGAGCTGGTGGACAAGGGCTACTCAGTAGCCGTCAAGAAGCTGGGTGTCATTGGCTGCCAGGTAAGGATTATCCCGCCAGACGTGCGGCTTCCCGACGACTTCCAGATCCAAAAGGTAGAGGCGCCCGCAGCCGAGGAGAAGAGGCCGGCGGAAGAGCCCCTCCAGCCTCCCGAGCCCGCGCCTGAGAAGAAGAGCGATCTGGACGAGCTGCTGGAGGCCGGCCCAGGGCAGCAGCCCACGCCGGCGGAAGAGCCCCCTGCCGATAGCGGGCCCGCGGTGGAGTGACTTTCTATGGCCATATTCAAGATTGATGAGATCCGGAACATGAACGAGGAGGAGATTGCAGAGGAGCTGCGAAAGCTCGAAAGCGAGCTCGTCCGCGAGAGAGGCGTTGTCACCGCAGGCGGAGCCCCGGAGAAGCCGGGCAGGATCAGAGATATCCGCCGCACCATCGCCAGGATCAAGACCGTCCAGACGGAGCGAAGGAAGTGAATCCCACGCCGGAGAACCTGGCCAGACATGAGCTGATCGGCCTATACGTCCGCGTAGAGACGCACAGCGATCCGGGCCTTGTCGGCCTCTCCGGCCGGATTGTGGACGAGACCAGGAACACGTTCCTTCTGGAGACCGGGCGCAGAGTACTGCGCCTGGCCAAGAAGAATGCCGGCCTGATATTCACACTGCCCGAGGGGCAGAGGGTCAGGATCGACGGCAGGGTCCTGATCTCGCAGCCCGAGAACAGAATAAACAAGAGAATGCAGAAGATGAGGTGGAAGTTATGAGGGATATCGGACTGGACGTTGCCCCGCCTGCAAAGGAGTGCAGCGATCCCAAGTGTCCCTTCCACGGAAGCCTTCCTGTGCGCGGCCAGGTGTTCAGTTGCACCGTGGTCAGCGACAAGATGGATAATACCGTGGTGGTCATGCGCAAGTTTGAAAAGAAAGCGACGAAGTACGAACGATTCGAAAAGAGGCAGTCCAAGATCCATGCGCACAATCCCCCTTGTATTGATGCCAAGGCGGGGGATCGTGTCAAAATAGCGGAGTGCAGGCCTCTCTCCCGGACCAAATCATATGTGGTGGTGGAGGTCCTCAAATGAAGGGACAGAAGGCCAAGATCCCGAGGGCGATCAACACTGGCGCATACCTGGATTGTGTAGACAATACAGGTGCGCGGACGCTACACGTCATCTCGGTCAAGAACTACAGAGGCGTGAAAAATAGACAGCCCTGCGCAGGGATTGGGGACATGGTAATCGTGTCTGTGAAGAAGGGAACTCCTGAGATGAGAAAGCAGATATTCAAAGCGGTGATCATCCGCCAGAGGAAGGAGTTCCGCAGGCCCGACGGCCTCCGAGTTAAGTTCGAGGACAATGCCGCAGTCATAGTGGATGACGAGGGCGTTCCCAAGGGCTCTGAGGTCAAGGGACCGGTGGCCCGCGAGGTAGCGGAGAGGTTCTCCAAGGTCGCCTCAGCGGCGTCCATGATTGTGTGATTATTATGATTACGAAACAGCCAAGGAAGCAGCGCAAGGAGAGGTACACCGCACCGCTGCACAAGCGTCAAAAGTACATGCATGCGCCCCTGAGCAAAGCCCTGCGCGATGAGCTGAAGAAGCGCAATGCCCAGTTGCGCAAGGGCGATACGGTCAAGGTCATGCGTGGCGACCACGCCGGCACTGAGGGCGAGGTAGAGGATGTGGACCTCAAGAGATGCACCATCAAGGTCGCAGGAGTCAGCAACTTCCGCGCCGACGGAACCGAGGTGCCCAGGACCATCCATCCCTCCAATGTGGTTATCGTCAAGCTCAATATGGAAGACGCAGAGAGAGAGAAGATCTTCGCGAGGCGAGGGGAATGAGCAGGCATCAGAAAAGGGTGACGGCGCCCGTAAGCTGGCCCATTGCCAGAAAGACCCAGGCCTGGGTCGCCAAAACCAGCCCGGGGCCCCATAGCGCAGCGGAGAGCATGCCGCTGGTCATGGTGGTGCGGGATATGCTCAAGATGGTGGACAACGCCCGCGAGGCCAGGAGGGCCCTTTACGAGGGCAGGGTTCTGGTGGACGGAAGGGCCCAGAAGAACTACAAGCTGCCGGTGGGCATATTCGACGTCATCACCATCCCTGACCTAAACCAGCAGTACAGAATGCTCAAGGATGAGAAGGGGATGTTCTACCTCAGCCTGCTCGAGCCGGGCCGCGTGAGAAAGCTGGCCAGAATCGAGAACAAGACGTTCATCAAGGGTGGAAAGCAGCAGCTCAACCTCTCCGACGGCTCCAACAAGCTGGCTGAGGGGGACTTCAATGTCGGAGACTCGCTTGTCCTCTCCCTGCCGGAAAAGAACATCGAGGAGAGGATCGGGTTTGAGGTCGGCAACCTGGCCATGGTCGTGGGAGGAAGGCACTCCGGCCAGACCGGCAAGATCAAGGAGATCATAACAGTGAGGAGCTCTCAGCCCAACCGCGTCATCATCTCAGGCGAGAAGGAGTTTGAGACCATCAAGGATTATGTCTACATGATAGGCAAGGACGCGCCTGTGATCAAGCTGGGGGCAGTTAGATGAATGCCAACTTAGAGCCCCGCATCGACAAGGTGGTCGTGCACATAGGCGTCGGTGAGAGCGGCCAGAGGCTGGTCAATGCCGAAGGCATCATGAAGGCCATCACAAAGCAGCAGCCCGTCAGGTCCATTGCCAAAAAGACGCTGCCCAACTTCGGCATCAAGAAGAAAGAGCCCATCGGAGCCAAGCTCACACTGCGGGGACGGGCTGCCGAGGAGTTTTTAGCTGTAGCCCTCAAGGCTGCTGGAAACGCCCTCAAGGAGAGCCAGTTCGACAGGCAAGGCAACTTCTCATTCGGCATAGAGGAGCATACCGACTTTCCCGGCATGAAATACGATCCGGAGATAGGCATATTCGGCATGGATGTGTCTGTCGCCCTGAAAAGGGCAGGATACAGGATTGCCATGCGGCGTGTTGCCCAGAAGAAGCTTCCCGCTAGGCAGAGGCTGTGTAAGGAAGATACAATGCAGTATGTCGCAAAGAAGTTCGGCATTGAAATCCTGGAGGCAGCATGAAGAAAGGCAAGAAGGTCTTCGGAAGAGGTGCAAACACGTGCAGGCGCTGCGGCAACAAGAACGGCCTCGTGCGCAAGTATGGCATATACCTCTGCAGGCAGTGCTTCCGAGAGATCGCCCCTGAGATGGGCTTTGAAAAATATTCATAGGTGGTTACAATGCTATTGGATCCACTGGCCGATGCCCTGTCCGTAATAAAGAATGCGGAGAGCGTAGGCAAGCCTGAATGTATCATCCATCCCGCCTCCAAGCTCATAGGCAGAGCCCTGAAGGTCATGGCCGATAGGGGATACATTGGCGAGTTCGAATTTGTTGACGACGGAAAGTCGGGGATGTTCAGAGTAAAGCTCCTGGGAAAGATAAACCGCTGCGGCGTGATCAAGCCCCGGTTCTCCACGAGGGTGACCGAGATGGAGAAATGGGAGAAGCGATTTCTCCCGGCCAGGAACTTCGGAGTTCTGATACTCAGCACCAGCAAGGGAGTCATGGCCCATTCCGATGCCAGGGCCCAGTCGCTGGGCGGACAGCTCCTGGCTTATGTGTATTAGGTGGTCGCAATGGTCAAAGAGATCGCACGATCTGTAGAGATCCCTGAGGGAGTCACCGTAGCCGTGGACGGCTGTAACGTCACGGTTAAGGGGCCGAAAGGCGAGCTGTCCCGGCTGCTCTCCTATCCTGACATCGATATAAAAAAAGAGGATTCTCAGGTCGTCGTGAATTCCAGGCTCGATAGAAAGCGCCATAGAGCGATGGTGGGAACGCTGGCGGCCCACATCAGCAACATGATCGCCGGCGTAACCAGGGGGTACGAGTACAGGATGAAGGTCGTGTACTCCCACTTTCCCATTCAGCTCAAGGCGGCGCCCGACGAGCTAATCATTAACAATTTCCTCGGCGAAAGAAAGCCCCGATCCGCCCGGATTCTACCAGGCGCCAAGGTTGAGATCGGCAAGGATGAGCTGAAGATCACAGGCATAGACAAGGAGCATGTCGGCCAGACGATGGCCAATATCGAGCAGGCTACCAGGGTGCATGGATTCGATATCAGGATATTTCAGGACGGAATATACCTGGTGGAGAAGAGGTGACGAGGATGGCAGAGAGATTATTGAGGGTCAGAGCCAGGCAGAAGTCCAGGAAGCCGGAATTCAACTTTCACGATTCGCATAAAAAGAAGCGGCTCGGCACTAGCTGGCGAAAGCCTCGCGGCCTGCACAACAAGCTGCGGCAGCAGATAGCTGCCAAGGGCAAGCTTGTAAGACCCGGCTTTGGAAGCCCCAGGGCTGTCAGAGGATTTCATCCCTGCGGCCTGCCTGAGATCCTGGTAAACAATGTTGCTGAGCTATCCAGAGCCGAGGGCCGTGCCGTGCGCATCGCATCGGCTGTGGGCAGAAAGAAGCGGCTGGAGATAGAGGCTAAGGCAGCAGAGGCCGGCCTTAAGGTCCTCAATCCCATAGGAGGCGATTGAAGATGGCTGGCTTTACGACTCAGAGGAGGCTGGCAGCAGCAGAGCTGAAGGTCGGCGAGAGCCGGGTCTGGATCAACCCGGACCCAGAGATGGCCGGAGAGCTCTCCGACGCCATAACACGCGAGGACATCCGCGCCCAGATCGAGGCAGGGAATATCAGGGCCAAGCCGAAGAAGGGCAACAGCCGGGCCAGAATCAGGGCCAGGATGGAGAAGCGCGCCTACGGCCACCGCAAGGGTCCCGGGCACAGAAGAGGCTCCAGGGGGGCCAGAAGCCCGAGAAAGGATCAGTGGATGACCAAGATCAGGGCTCAGAGAAAGAGGCTCAGGGAGCTGCGCGATGACGGCCAGATAGACCGCCACGCTTACCGCATGCTCTACCGCAAATCCAAGGGCGGAGAGTACAGAAGCCTCTCCCATCTGAATGCCTACATCAAGGCCAAGGGCCTTACCAGGAGTGAGTGACTTGGCTACTGGACCCAGATTTAGAGTTGCCTTCAGGAGAAGAAGAGAGGGCAAGACGAACTATCATGTCAGATACAAGCTGATCCTATCCAAGAAGCCCCGCGTGGTCGTCAGGAAGAGCAATGCCGGCATCACCCTGCAGCTGGTGTTGGCAGAGCAGAAGGGCGACAAGACCCTGCTCACAGTCAACTCCCGGCAGCTTGAGGACTTCGGATACACCTTCAGCAAGGGCAACCTGCCTGCGGCATACCTTGCGGGCCTGCTCTTCGGCAAGAAGATGCTGGCCCTCGGTGTGAATGAAGGGATAGCCGACATCGGCCTGCATGCCTCAACCAGGGGCAGCAGGATTTATGCCGCCATTAAAGGAGTAGTTGACGCGGGCGTCAATGTGCCGCACAGCCCCGAGATATTCCCGGATGAGGAGAGGATCTCCGGCCAGCACATCAAGGACTACACCGGAGCAGATATCGTATCCCAATTCGAGGCCGTCCGCGAGAAGATACTGGGGTGAACTTATGGACAAGAACAAGAATAAGAAGAAGCGTGACTTTTACGAGGAAGAGTGGGTCCCGGCTACGAGGCTGGGCAGGCTGGTCTTCGAGGGCCAGGTGACCACCTTCGATGAGGCTATCGCCTCCGGCCTGCCCATAAAAGAGGCGGGCCTCATAGATGTTCTGATCCCCGGTCTTGAGGACGAGGTTTTGGACATCAATATGGTTCAGAGGATGACCGATTCGGGCAGAAGGGTAAAGTTCAGAACCACTGTGATCGTGGGCAACCGGGACGGATATATCGGCCTCGGAGAGGGCAAGGACGTACAGGTGGGAAAGGCCATAAAGAAGGGCATCGACAACGCCAAGATGAATATCATGAAGGTGAAGAGGGGCTGCGGCAGCTGGGAATGCGGCTGCGGCCAGGCTCACACAGTGCCCTATGAGGTGGTGGGCGAGTCCGGATCGGTGCGGGTCGTTCTCATCCCAGCGCCGAGGGGTCTCGGCATCGCTGCCGGTGAGACTGCCAGGAAGGTTATGGATATGGCGGGGATAAAGGATGTCTGGACCAGGACCGCCGGCTCCACCCGCACCACCCTCAACTTCGCCAAGGCCACATATAATGCGCTCGCCAATACCATTCAAGTGAGGGCCTGAAGATGTATGCCATAGTCAGATTGAGGGGCGATGTCAATCTCAGGCCTGAGGTAAAGAGCACCCTGCAGATGCTGCGCATTCACCGGGTCAATCACTGCGTGGTGGTCAGGGAAGACGCCCACTTCAGAGGCATGATTCAGAAGGTCAAGGATTATGTGGCCTGGGGCAGGATAGATGACGACACCCTGGCGATGCTCCTGGAGAGGCGCGGCAGGCTTTCCGGAAACAGAAGGCTGACAGAGGTGTACCTGAAGGAGAGGACGCCTTACAAATCATATAAAGAGCTGGCAGCCGCCATAAACTCAGGGGCAGCAAGCCTCAAAGACCTGGAGATCAAGCCGCTCTTCAGGCTGCATCCCGCCAGGAAGGGCTTGAAGAGCATCAAGAAGACCGCACAGCAGGGCGGAGATCTGGGATTCCGCACGGATCTTGCGGATCTCATCAAGAGAATGAGGTAGAATCATGGTTAGACCAAAGACAAAGGAACGCAGAGGCCACCGCACCTACCATGGCAAGCACAAGAACCAGCGTGGTGGTGGAACCCGCGGCGGTCGCGGAGATGCTGGCAAGTGCAAGCATCACTACATGCGTTCCATGCTCCTCGGCACCGAGATGGGCAGGCACGGATTCGTGCGGCTGCCCCTGTCCGGGGAGATGAAGACCGTCAACGTGGATGTGCTCGACCAGATGGCCGGCCCGGACGGCAGGATCGAACTGACAGAGATGAAGGTTCTCGGTCGGGGCAGGGTAACCCGGAGGCTCGACGTGAGCGCAGCCGGATTCTCGGCCGCTGCCAAGAGCAAGATTGAGGCTGCTGGTGGTCAAGCAGTGGTAGTATGAACCAGCAGAGTTTCTTTTATGCGATAGAGCCCTTTGTGCGCCGGCTCCCCTCTGTGGAGCGGCCCACAGGGCATGTCCATTTTAAGAGAAAGCTTAGCTGGACTGTGGCCATATTGCTACTCTACTTCATCCTGGGAAACATACCTCTTTTTGGGCTCTCCAAAGCGTCCATAGACATGTTCAGCGCGTACCGCGCCTTCTTTGCCGGGTCATTCGGGTCGATGATGCTCCTCGGCATTGGACCCATAGTCACGGCATCCATAGTGCTGCAGCTTCTGGTGGGAGCCCAGATAATAAAGCTCAACCTGAGCGATCCCAGGGACCAGGCCATCTACCAGGGCACACAAAAGGCCCTGGTCTTCGTGATGGTCGCAGTGGAGGCCCTGCCCCAGGTGCTGGGAGGCTATCTGCTGCCTGATTCAAATTTAGCCGCCACCCTAGGCGTGACCACCGGCTTATTATCGTTATTGATATTTATTCAGGTCTTCATCGGCGGATCGCTCATAGTCTATATGGATGAGGTGGTCTCCAAATGGGGGGTGGGATCAGGAGTGGGCCTGTTCATCGTGGCAGGAATCAGCCAGCAGCTTGTGACGGGCATAATCAATCCCGCCGCAGGCGACGGCGGCCTTCCTGTGGGCATAATACCCAAATGGATTGAGATCATCCGGCTGCAGCTCATCAGCTTCGACACCCTATTCACATCAGAGGGGCTGAAGTATATACTGGTGACAGGCGGAATTCTGGCTCTCGTATCCACAATCATCATCATCCTGCTGGTTGTGCTGGTGGAGTCCACCAGGATCGAGATCCCACTCGCCCACAGCAGGGTTCGCGGCGCGCGGGGGCGCTTCCCCGTCAAGCTGGTTTACGCATCAGTCCTTCCCATGATCCTGGTCAGGGCAATTCAGGCCAATATCGAGATGCTTGGAGCCCTGATCGCAGCCAAGGTCGGCACTATCACCACGGCTACGGTTACGGGCCAGGATGTGACCACAGTCTATACCGGCTATTCAAGCATCCTGGGCAACTTCATCAGCGAGGCAAAATACAATGCGGTTACCGGAGCCGCCATGAGCGGATCGTCTCCTCAGCCGGTTTCAGGCCTCATGTACTACCTCTCCCCCATTAGAGGGCCCAGCGACTGGATACCGAGCATGGTAACAACATCCTCTGCTGGAATGGTGGAGCTGGGCTTCGCTCCAATACAGGCCTGGCAGATACTCATGCATGTGCTGACAGACTCCGCCTTCCTCATCATCGGAGGCATACTGTTCGCCATATTCTGGATTGAGACCACGGGAATGGGGCCCAAGAGCGTGGCAGCCAAGATCCACAACTCCGGCCTGCAGGTCCCAGGCTACCGGAGAAATCCGGCAGCCATAGAGAAGCTGATGGAGAGGTATATCCCCAAGGTGACTGTGATCGGAGGCGTTATAATCGGCGTCCTCACATTGATAGCCAGCCTGCTCGGAACGCTTGGTGGCGCAGGCGGAACCGGCCTGCTCCTGGCTGTGAGCATCGTCTACCGGCTCTATGAGCAGATAGCCAGCGAGCAGATCCAGGAGATGTACCCCATGATGCAGAAGTTCTTCGGAGCGTCGGCATGAATGCCAGGCTGACTGCATCCCTGGACAGGGTGGTGCTCGCCATCGGCTTTGTCCTATTTTTTGGGATCATGATCAGCGAAGGCCTGCGGAACGGCCTTGGCCTGGCCGTAGGCTACTTTTTGGACTGGATTCCCGGCGTTCTTCCCTTTCACATGGTGATATTCATACTGGCAGCCATCACCGGCCTTTACGCCAGCCTGATTCAGAAGTACACCATGGACTGGGAATTTTTGAGGGCGCAGCAGGAGAAGATGAAGTCTCTGCAGAGGAGGATGAAAGAGGCACAGCTCTCAGGAGATCAGGCCAGGATTCAGGCCATGCAAAATGAGCAGATGAAGATGGTCTCGGATCAGGGCAAGATGATGCAGATGCAGTTCAAGCCCATGCTCTACATAGCCATCGTCTCCATACCGCTATTCATGTGGGCATATCTTTACGTCGTGCAGCATCCGGATCTGACGATGACGTTTCCCTTCTGGGGCACCCATCCCATCAAAGATGCCGCCTGGGGGCCGTTTCTATACTGGTTCTACTGGTATTTCATCTGCTCTCTGCCCGTATCGCAGATAATACGCAAGGCTCTGGACATAGGGAGTATGAGCTAGAGGGCCTTGCTTATGATAATAACCATAAGCGGCGCTCCGGGAACTGGCACATCAACCCTCTCCCGCTCCCTTTCCCAGCAGCTTAACCTCCGATATATCAACTCAGGAGAGCTCTTCCGCAAGATCGCCTCTGAGAAGAACATATCCGTAAGGGAGATGAACCGTCTGGCTGAGAAGGGACCTGAGATCGACTATCTCATAGACGACGCCCAGAAGGCCCTGGCCCGGGAGGATGGCGGCATATTTGAGGGAAGGCTCTCAGGGCATCTTCTGCCTGCCGACCTTAAGGTTCTTTTGAAGACCGAACTGCGCAGGAGGGCGGAGCGCATCTCCAAGAGGGAGGCAAAGCTCTTCGAGGATGCCATGAGCGAGACCCGCCAGAGAGAGGAGAGCGAGGCCCGGCGGTACAAGATGTACTACAACATCGATATCAACGATACATCGGTTTACGATCTGGTCATCGATACAGGAAAGTTCGATGAAGCAGCAACCCTGGCCATAGTGCTTGCAGCTGTGAGGTCACTGCCGTGCCGGTGATCCACCGCCCCAGGAAGAATAGATATAAATCAGAGGCGGCATCTGTAGCTGTGCCCCCGAAATCCTCACAGGAGTCATACCCTCAGATCCTTCCTGCGGACAGGAAGCGCTCTGTTCTGGTAAAGCGCAGGGGAAAGACGGACCCGGCATACGGATGCGCTCCGGAGAGCCGCAGCATCGAGGCACATCTGGCACTTGGGGCCATCAACCTGGACAAGACCTCCGGGCCCACAAGCCACGAGGTAGTCGCCTGGGTGAAGAGGATACTGGAGGTGGAGAAGGCGGGGCACAGCGGCACCCTGGACCCCAAGGTGACAGGAGTTCTGCCGGTGCTGCTGGAGAACGCCACGCGCGTCATGGACACCCTCCTTTTGGCTGGAAAGGAGTACATCTGCCTCATGCGCATACACAGGCCGGTTCCGAGGAAGCGCATACTTGAGGTCTGCTCGGAGTTCACTGGGCCCATACTGCAAAAGCCGCCCCTCAAGTCCTCAGTTGTAAAAGAGCTGCGCACGCGTACCATCTATTACATCGATGTTCTGGAGATAGAGGAGCAGCAGGTGCTGATGCGGGTTGGCTGTGAGGCGGGAACATACATCAGAAAGCTCTGCTATGATATGGGCCTCGCGCTCGGGACTGGCGCGAACATGGAGGAGCTGCGCCGCACCAGGGCAGGGCCCTTCCGCGAGGATGAGACGCTGGTCACACTGCACCAGCTGGCCGACGCCCACGCCGCCTGGAAGGAGGGCGGCGACGAGAGCGGACTGCGGAGGGTGATACTGCCTGTGGAGAGGGCGCTGTCCCACCTGCCCAGGCTGGTCATAGCCGACAGGGCTGTGGATGCCGTATGCCACGGCGCGCCCCTGGCGGCACCGGGCCTGCTCAGCCTGGAGACCGATATAAATAAGGGCGACGGTGTTGCCCTCTTTACACTGAAAGGAGAGGCAGTCGCCATTGCCCGCGCCGGCATGAGCAGCCAGGAGATGCTGGAGAGCGAGTCTGGAATTGTGGCTCTGACCGAAAGGGTAATAATGGAGCCGGGCAGCTATCCCAGGGCGTGGAAGCTGTCAGAAAGGGACGGCTCCACTGCAGCTGGAATGTAGCGTGCCGAGGTCGTCTAGCGGTAGGGCGCCAGCCTGGAGTGATACTCTCCTGGAAAGCTGGTGACTCGCAAGGGTCTCGTGAGTTCGAATCTCACCCTCGGCGCTGATTTACCATCGAGATCTTTTCTCTAAATCTGACAACAAAAGTTCAAACCCGGCCCAGGCTAAAATGGATTGTCCGCAGAAAAATCTATTGAGAGGCCAGCTAAGGCCACAGTCCGAAGGCTATATTCAGCCCCAGTATCACAACGCCCGAACCTATGCAGGCGCCCAGGATCGTTTTGGGGGCGAGCTTGATCGACGTGTCGTCAGCCTCAAAGTACCTCATCAGGCCGGCGGATGACTGTAGACCGCTGCTTTCGTTCTTTTTCTTTGCCATAGTTGAATGGTATCGTCAGCAGCTTTAAGTAGATTTCGCCGCATTATAAGATGGCTTCAGATAAGGTAATATACAAATTGGTAAGCCTTACGCTATATGGCAGCTATCGCCGATAAAATGAATGGGAGAGATAAAAAACGGATCACTTTTGTCTATTTTTCACCAAATTCATCATTCATCCCGAGTTTTGTGGAACGTGATTATAGAATCTTGTCAAATCATTTTGAGTGCAGCATGGTCAGCTACCGAAAGCTTATCGATACCATAAAAATATTTAAATCAATTTTATTTTCAAAGGCGAGCATATCCTGGTTTGCAGGAGGGCATGCCTTTCTTAGCGTAGTTATATCACGAATTCTCAGAAAAAAATCCATAATCATCATTGGGGGATATGAGGTTGCCTCAGAAGCTGAGATTGGCTATGGCCTTTTTTTAATGCCCTGGCATAAACGAGTGACTACATTGATCGCGATAAAATATGCGGACATGGTTTTGCCAGTATCTGAATTTACCAGTCGGGAGACATTGAGACGAATACGCCCGAGGAAGATGCAAATCATCTATAACGGCGTAAATGAAGAGCGATTTAAACCTGGGACGAGCGGCAAGGAAGAGGATCTGGTGATCACAGTGGCGATAATCGACCGGTCCAATCTGAAGAGAAAGGGGCTCTTAACTCTGGTGAAGGCGGCGGCATTGATTCCAGAAGCTAGGTTTGCGATCATAGGCATGGAGAGAGATGAATCTGCTGATCACCTCAAGTCCATATCCCCCCAAAACGTCTTGTTCCCAGGTTTTGTCTCAAACGACGCACTCATTGAATGGTATCAAAGGGCCAAGGTTTATGTCCAGATTTCCGCATATGAGAGCTTTGGTGTCTCTCTAGCGGAGGCTATGCTCTGCGAATGCGTTCCGGTAGTGACGAAGAGTGGCGCTCTTCCAGAGGTTGTCGGAGAGACAGGCTTTTACGTCGCCTATGATGATGAAAGGGATGTAGCCGAAGGAATAAAAAAGGCATTAAAGTCGGAAAAGGGGGCCCTGGCCAGAGAGAGAGTATCGGCTTGCTTCTCAGATAAAAAGAGAGAGAGAGAATTGGTTAGCGTAATTGGAGAGCTTATCTTATGATAAAGATCTTTGCCGTAGTAAACGGCGAGGTGATAGCTGACCTGGGTGAAAATACAACGCCCACCTACACGCGCATACATTTTCTGATCAATGAACTGAAAAACTTCAAAGATATCGATGTCGTCTCAATACGCTACCATCTTTTACCGAAAGGCGGGCTGATGAGCACTGTGTATAACAACGTGCTAAAGACCGCGGCCGCTCTGCGCTCTGCTTTGCTGCTGATCCTTTACCGGCCGTGGGTCTACTTTGCCTACCCGCACTCTCTAACCAATGTACAGAACCGAGCACTATTTAGGCTTTGCAGTATGATGGATCTAAAAATAATGCTGGATATCCACGACACAATTGAACAAGCACAGGTTATTGGCACTGGAAGGCCCATATTAAATTGGAATCTGGAGAGTTATTATTTTAGGAACACTACAATAATCTTGGCACTAAACAATCCTATGTGGAACTATCTCAAAGATAAATATCAATTATCAAAGGATAAGCGAGTTATTATCGTGCCAAACGCTTATGATGAAAGCTTTTGCGAATTATATCCTAATGCCTATAAAAGTATCAAAAATAGATTTAATATCTGCTACGTAGGAGGGCTAACGAAGAACAGAGGTATAGAAATACTTGTAAGCGCCTGCCAAGACTTGCATAAGAAATATCCTTGCTTAAAGCTGTTTCTTTTCGGATCCTATGGAGAAGGCTTAACCACGGGGATTAAAGAGGTCATTGAACATAGCTGTTTCATCGAAAGGAAACTGATTCCCAGAAAGGACTTGCCGGCTGCATTGAATGAAATGGATCTCTTAGTTATGCCTTACGACCCAAGAGAGAGCTATATGAATTTCAGCTCCCCAACAAAATTCTTCGAGTACATAGGTACCGGTAAGCCCATATTATGTACAAAATGCGAGTCATTGCTCGAAGTAGGCAAGGATGGCGGCATATTATACATAGACTTTAATGCCAAAGATTTAGCAGAAAAGGCCGAAATGCTAATTTTAAATCCAGAAATTCGAGAAAAGATGTCATTAGATCTGATTAAAATCAGGCCGCATCATACCTGGAAGGAGAGAGCAAAAAAAGTCCATAAATTTTTTGAATCTCAATAGGATATTCGAAAACGCGCCCCGATGATGAAGCTTTTATATTGCGCATTCCAAGAGAAAGCCATGCAGGAAGCAAAGAAGTTTGCCTTGGATGTAAGCCTTACGCTTATTGCATCCATGATAAATATGCTTCTAACTTTTATAATTTCCATAATATTGGCAAGGTATCTTGGCGCTGCAGAATTGGGACTATATCGACTAACCTATACATTTTATGGAGTTGCAACTACAGTGGGAGCGCTTGGAATTCCTGCTGCAATCATAAAGTATGTAGCTGAGTATAAAGACGATAAAGTGAATTTGAATAAAATGATATCTTCGGCCATTATTACCTCCCTTATAGTGGGTATTATTTTATGCATTATGGTATATTTGTTATCTCAATCCTTTGCCGATCTGTTCAAAATGCCCGGCATCAAGAGGCTATTGGAGATGCTAGGCCCAGTTTTTCCCTTCGTGCTGGTCAATGCTGTATTGTACGGCACTTTGAATGGACTGAGAGATATGAATAAATATGCTACAGCCTTGATTATTCAGCAAGTTTTAATGACATTATCCACAGCAATCCTTATTTATTACGGCTATGGAGTCTCGGGTGCCATTATAGGGATCATGATTTCGTCTATTGGAGTATCAGCTATCTTAATTTACTGGTGCAAAGCTCGGCTGTATTTGACATTTGAGGAATATGTGCAAACAACCAAAAAGCTCGCCTGTTTTGGCTCGCAGATGTTTGGTGCAAATTTAATAAATATGATCAATCTTCAGGCAGATACCGTCTTCCTGGGATATTTTCTGACTGCAGCAGACGTTGGTTTCTATTCAGCAGCAACCGGGCTCAGCAAGTTCTTCTGGGTTGTGCCCCAGGCGATCCAAACCATATCCTACCCCGCCACATCCGAATACTGGAGCAAAAGAGACATCGGGGGTCTTCAGAAAATGCTGGACAAGAGCATGAAATATTCCGCTCTTGCGCTTATTCCTGCAGGCCTTGCCATTGGCTTCTTTGCGGAGGAGATGGTGACCATAATATATGGTCAAGGATTTTACAAATCTGCATTACCGCTTCAGATACTGCTGATAGGGACAGTTATATTCGGTGTCTTTTGCACATCCATTGGAGGCTCTTTGGCAGGTGTGAACCGTCCAGACCTGGGATTAAAGGCAGCTGGCTTCAGCGCTGCGATCAATATTCTTTTGAATATCGTTCTTATACCACGCTTCGGCGTCCTGGGGGCAGCAACAGCTACCGCGCTATCACTTATAACAATGGCCCTGATATTCTATACGCTAACCATTAAAACATTATTATTAAATGCCAACATCAAATGGATAATTAAAATCGCAGGAATTACATCTGTAGTGATCATTTTTTTTGTTATATTTTCGACCTCAATCAATACAAATTTGCTCAAATTCTGTTTATTATTTTCAGTTTCAGTTTTATATATCATAATTTTGATTGAAAGAGATGAAATCGTCTTGCTTAAGTCATCATTGAGGGCAATGGTAAAAAAATAGATGAACATTCCAATGCCTACCTGCGTATAAGGTAGATCTTGCACCAAGAATAGTCGAGCCTATTTGTGAAGGGAAGGCTTAAAATGTTTACCAAACACCAATAAATGCTGTCAAAAAATCTTTTTCTAAACCACAATAGAGGATATAATCCACCAGGATATGTTGCCTCATGCACCAGCCCGATTCTATTAAAGATGGTTTTTAATTCAAAGCTGGTAAGGGGATTTATATGACCATAGGGAAGATCCCCTTCCATGAACATAAGAAACCTATCCCGAAGAAAGAAACAAAACTTAGACCAAGGGCTTTCAATATTGGGCGTGCTGAGAACGATATAGCCGCCAGGCTTGACAACCTCCTTCAAGCTTCGGAGAAACATCCAAGGATTTTCTAAATGTTCAATCGTCTCCATGGATACAACGATATCATATCTTTCTTTATTTTGAAGTATAAATTCTCCTAAATTTTGCGCATTATTTAAATCGATCTTTACAAAGGGAATGGTGCCATTATACTTAAAGTTCTCATGATCTATGTCGACGGAATCCACACAAAAACCGTTATCAAAAAGCCTCTTAGAAAATGCGCCTTCTCCTGCGGCTATATCCAGTACGAGAAGATCTTCTTCTTTTTTTATGGCTCCTCGCTGTTTTGTGTGGGTAAACTGGAATCCCGAGACACAATCCAAGTTATAGCTAAATTGCCGGGAGACCGCCAATCATCATAATATCAATGCCAACCGCCTCTCAAGTCGGAGTAATAAGTGAAGTTGCATCATGATACCAAAATAGATATCATGAGGTTACCCACAGGAAATAGCGAAGAGCCTTTTTTATCTTGTTTTTCAAACCATTGACTATAGAAAAGACCTGATAGTGCAATCCAGTATCCGCCATTATCAGAAGGCCATCGTAATACTCAAGCTTCTTTGCTCCAAACAATATCCAGTTCATTTTAACACCTTCTGATAAATGCTGAATAGCGCTTCACCAATGACATCAGAGCTAAATTTGTTTTTTGCATATTCACGGATATCTTCTGGGTTATAGGTTGAAAAATTGTCTAGCATATAGTTCATAGCGTTTACAAGTCCATTATTATCTCTGGGTTCTATCAAGATTCCGCAGTTACTATTCACAAATTCCTCAGGACCGCCGCACCTTGTTGCTATTACTGGCTTGCCATAGGCAAGAGCCTCAGCAGTTACAACGGAAAATGTCTCAAAGTTGCTATTGAGCACGAAGAAGTCGCATTCGCAAAAGAAACCTGCCACTTCGTTCACCGGCACCATTCCCTCGAAAAAGACCATTCTATTTAGAAGCCCATACTTTTCCGAAAGAATTTCAAGCATTTCTCTATCCACACCACTACCCACAATATGAAGCTCGAAATCTCTCCGCTTCATGGATAAATCCTTAATCGCTTCAATTATTCCTGATACATTTTTGATGTCGTCTTTGAGAAGAGATACATGGAGTATCTGCTTTTTGCTATTATTTTTTTTGCGGCATTTCGTCTCAGTTGCATCAACTACATTTGGGATCACAAAATATTGGTTATTTATTCCGCATGCGATCATCGCATCCCTTAATTTACCACTTACAGTAGTAATTACTGCCGCATTTTTGCCTATAAATCTCATGAACGCCTTTCCAAGTGAAGACCTCTTTTTAAATGTGCCATCTTCATTAAGGTACCCCGCCCAATGCTCAGTAAGAATATATACCATACCATATCGCAATTTCAAATAGAGGGCAACAAATCCCGCATAGAGTAAGACATTGCAGTGAACTAGATCTGGCTTGCCAAATTTCCTATATATTATGTCATATCCCATTAAGGAAGCATGCAAATTTCCAAGATATTGGGCCATCTGGTTGGAAAGATATCTTATCAATCGATGAGTGCTCAATTTTTTATATACTATCACTTCTAGTATGCCATTTTCTTCGATAACATCAATGCTATCCTCAATTGATCCTAAATGGATATAGAGGACAGCAACATTACAATATTTTGAGACTGCCATAGCATGCTTTTTTATAAAAATACCGCTAACTGGATGCTCTTTATTAGGATACCAGCTAGCAATAAACAGGACCTTAAGTCGTTTCTTTTCCGGTAGATCCATTATAGCACCTAACTATAATTTAATAAACGAAGCAAAATATCTGCTACATATCTTAATCTCTTGCATAGACCTAACGGCTTGGCATACAAATATAAATAGCTCCCTCTTGGGTTGCTCTGTTGAATAATGTTTAGTAATCCGATAGCAGAAAGCTAATCCATACAAATCAAAACTTTGGTAGAATCGATAGCTATTGACCGCAGAGCCTCGAATTATTCAACACAGCAATTATTGAAAAAGGCTCAATTTACGGCCCCGGATATACGACCTCTATATTCTCCATATTCAGTATCAGCGTTCGCAGCTCTTCGCAGTTTATGGCGTGCTTGAACTCGCTGCACATCTTCACCCTCTCTGACAGGTCCACCAGCTCCTCGTCCTTCAGCTGATAGCCCATCCTCTGGGTGATGTAGCGCAGGGCCTTGGTCCCTGTGTGCTTGCCTATGATGATGTGCCGCGCCGCCCCCACCATCTCCGGGGAGTAGAGCTCGTATGTGCGCGGCTCCTCCAGAACTGCAGCCACATGGATTCCCGACTCATGGGCGAAGGCGTTCGTCCCAACCACCGCCTTATTTTTGGCAACGGGCACGCCGGAGTAGCTCTCGACAAGCTTGGAGAGGTCCTTGAGCTTGGAAAGATCGTACCTTTCCAGGCCGTAGTGCAGCCGCAGGGCGACGAGCAGCTCCTCCAGTGGGGTGTTGCCGCTCCGCTCGCCGATGCCGTTTACGGTGACGTGAAGCTGCTTTGCGCCGGCCTCAGCTCCTGCCAGGGTGTTGGCCAGAGCGAGCCCCAGGTCATCATGGCAGTGCATGCATATGGGGGTCTTCACGATCTTTCTGAGCTCGCTGATCATATAGTATGTCGTGCGCGGATTCATGATGCCCACTGTGTCTGCCACGCTGATGTAGTCGGCGTGGTACTCCTCCGCCCTTTTGTACACCCTCTTTAGCAGATCAAAATCGGTACGGGTGGCATCCTCAGCCGAGAAGCGCACTATCAGGCCGTGCTCTTTGGCATACTCCACAGCCTGCAGTGCGCAGGATACGGCCTGCGGACAGCTCATGTGCAGCTTGTGCTTGAGGTGCAGGTCGGATATCGCTATGAAGATTGATATCATGTCGGCGCCGCATTCCACTGCCGCATCCACATCCTCCTTGATGGAGCGGGAGAGGACGGAGATCTTCGCATCCAGCCCCAGGTTGCAGACCTCCCTTACGGCATTCATCTCCGCAGCCGAGACCACCGGAAAGCCTGCCTCTATGACCTCGACCCCGATCTCGTCCAGCCGCATGGCTATGTCAAGCTTCTCATCGGCACGGAACACAACTCCTGGCATCTGCTCGCCATCGCGAAGGGTCACATCGCAGATCTCTATATCAAGGTCGGGAACAATTGCCGCGGCCAGGAATTGGTTTACGGAGTAGTCTTGCATAGCAATTGCTGTCATGAGCATTCATTACATAAATCGGTTTCGTAGGAAGAGCCTTGCCGGTAGCGTGCAAACCGCTCGACGATCTGCAGACTTCTCACCTCAGGGCGAAGGACTATGCCCTAACTTATCCACCAGCCTCGCCTCGTGGATGATGTACTGGCCGCTGTAATTGGCATATACCTGCTCTGCCCGCACCACCTCTATCCTCTTTTTGAATATTGGGCAGTCCAGAACGAATGTCTCCATCTCCCCTCCCTCTCCGGATGGATTGATCCGGTATCTCCTCTGCATCTCCTCCAGCACCAGGATGCGCGGCTCGTTCAGCTCCGCCCCGAGCCATGAGGAGTCGAAGGGATAGGCATAGACGCCTGATATGATGGTGCGATAGCCCTCCCGGCAGAGCCTGCGCAGGTGCTCGATCTGGTCCACATGCCATAAGGGATTGAAGCACCGTAAAGAGAGGTCGCTGCAGATCCTCTGCACCCTAGACGCCTGGTAGACGGACTCGATGGCTCCGGTGACTATGCCCTGGATGCCGTATTCCTCCGCTGCTGCGGCCATCGCTGCCCTGAGGTCTAGTAGCTCCTCCTCCTTCGCGCCGCTGGTCCTCCAGGCAAGCCTGGCAATGCCGAGAGCCTCCGCCTGCAGGCCGGTCCAGCGAATGTTTGGGGTGTGGAACATGTAGCTCTCCGGGCTGTCCGAGATCAGGGTGATCAGGCAGGAGACCTCATCCGCCTCCATGGCCAGCCGACAGGCATAGACCGAGTCCTTGCCGCCAGAGAAGAGAACAGCCAGCCTCATCTGCCATCCGGCTCCAAACCCAGCATTCTCCAGATCCCGGCCATATCCAGATGGGCCGCCACCGCCCCTGCCAGATCCGAGAATGCATCCCTATCCCCTTTGCCTGCCACTCGCCCGGCAGGGCGCTCCGCCCCATCGACTGCGCCTCCGGTATTTTTCGCGCGGCGCTGCCGCAGGAAATTGAGAAAGGCATTGCGGAAGTTCTCGTTTTCAAATATGCCGTGCAGGTAGGTGCCTATCACAAGGCCGTCCTTTGAGACCGCGCCGTCGCCCTCGAAGGCGCTCTCGCCCCGCTGCTCAGTCATGCCCATGTGGATCTCATATCCCCTTACCTTCTGGCCACGTATGGGATCCAGTATCGGCCCGCCTCCTGTGACCTTCCTCATCACCTGCGCAGTCCTCTTCTCGTAGCGGTCGAAGCGAGTGGTGGCATCCAGAAGCCCGAGGCCGGAAAAGGTCCCCACAGCCTCCTCTATGCCGCAGTCGACGATCTGCCTTCCAAGCATCTGGTAGCCGCCGCAGATGCCGAGTACAGGTGTGCCGGATAGCGATCTGATCTGATCTGCCATTCCCTTCTCCTCCATTTCGCGCAGGTCTGATATGGTGTTCTTGGTGCCAGGGATGATCACTGCATCAGGCCGGCCCAGCTCCTCGGACAGGCCCACATACCTGACTCGCGCCTGCCTCTCAAGCGGCTCGAAATCTGTGAAGTTGCTGATGCGGGGCAGCCTTATGACAGCAATTTCAATTTCGCCGCGGGGGACAAAACCCCTGCAGCCCTTATCTCCCAGGGAGACGGAGTCCTCCGAGGGGATGTCCAGGTCGAGATATGGCAGGATGCCAAGCACGGGAACGCCTGTCAGCTCCTCCAGCCTCTGCATTCCTGAGCCCAGTATGGATGGATCTCCCCGGAACTTGTTGATGACCAGGCCCCTCACCAGTGGGCGGATGTCTGGGGGCAGTAGCTCTACTGTGCCGAAGAGGCTTGCGAAGACCCCTCCCCGCTCGATGTCGCCCACCAGTATGATGGGGGCTTTGAGATGTCGGGCCACGTAGATGTTGGCGATATCCCTCTCGAAGAGGTTTATCTCTGCGGCACCCCCGGCTCCCTCCACGACTATGAAGTCGTAATCCTTCTCGAGCTGCAGCACTGCCCGGTCCACTGTCTCTTTGAGACCCTCGATCTCACTGTAGTACTCCTCTGCAGACCTGTCTGCCACGGGCCTGCCGAGCACTATGACCTGGGAGGTGCGGTCTCCCTTGGGCTTGAGCAGGATGGGGTTCATGAACTCGGTGGGCTCCGTCCGCGCAGCCCAGGCCTGCACAGCCTGGGCGATGCCTATCTCCGAGCCGTTTTTAGTGACCCAGGAGTTGAGGCTCATGTTCTGGCTCTTGAAGGGGGCGACAGAGCAGCCGCGATCTGAGAGCAGCCGGCATAGGGCTGCTACAAGGGTGCTCTTGCCGGAGTGGGAGGTGGTGCCTAGGACCACGAGAAAGCGGGCCATGAGCAGGGGAGGCGCGTGCAAGTTTATTATGGTTTTGCGCAAGCCAACTAGCCTGCATGTCGAAGTAAAATAATTCAGTAGAGGGGGAGTTCTTCAGGGATGGCTCTGGCTGCACTCCACCAGCGCCGCCAGGATGTCCTTGTCTCTGAGCATCCCCATCAGCATTCCGCCGGAGGTGATCACCGGCATCTGGTCGATCCTGTTCTTGGCCATGATGGCAGCGCATTTGCTCACCTCATCCTTCTTGTAGGCGGAGATGGGACGTACCATGGCATCGCGCACGAGTATGTCCTTGAGCCTGATCCTGGATACGGTGTAGTACTTGTTGATTGTAGAGATCACCCTGTCCCATACCCAGGGATCCTCTCCGTCATCTGCGGAGAGGTTTGTCTGCTCCACAGTCTCCTCTATCACGCTGGCCTTGATGAGATCCCTGTCCGATATCATGCCCGCCAGCCGCAGGGAGCTGTCTATGACCGGGCAGGCCTGCACCGCCGCATACTCCATAATCGCTCCGGCCACGGGAAGGGGCATCTCGCTCCAGAGGACTACTGTCTGCCTCTCCAGATAAGGCTCGATGCTCTCTTTGATGTTCAGCTCCGCGACCATCCGCACAATGTCGGCCACAGTGATTATGCCCACCAGCTTTCCTCCCTCCACCACGGGAAGCCTGCGGAAGTCGTGCTCTATTAGCAACTGGGCGGCCTGCACAACGCTCCTATCCGGAGAGATCGTCACCGGATTGCGGGTCATGAGCAGGGCAGTCTGGTCCTCCTCTCGGTTCTTGAGCAGATCCGTCCTGGTGATCATGCCCACCACCTCTCCCTTCTTTATCACGGGGACGCCGGAGACCTTGCGCTCCTGCAATGTGCGGAGGACATCGTCTCTGCTGCCCGGTATGGTTACAAAGGCCACATCCCGGACCATTATGTCCCGCACTGATGCGCTGATGCTCAAGTCTGCCCCCGGGGAATGATCATGACAGGGATCCTGGAGCTCCGCACCACCTTTTCGGCCACGCTGCCCAGCAAAAACTTCTCGATGCCCGTGCGCCCAACCATGCCCATGATTATGATATCCATTCCCTTCTCCTCTGCGAACCTGATGATCTCGCTGCCTGGATTGCCCTCCACCACCACGCCCTCATAGGGCACTGCCATCTCTTCGGCTATTACCTGTACCTGCGCCAGGGCCTCTTTGCCCTCCTTGAGCAGGAGCTCGCGGATGCTGAGCAGCAGCATATCGTCCGGCAGATGGGCTGTGCGGCTGGTGTCCGCCACGTATAGCGCTGTGACACCTCCGCCCGAGATCTTCCCCAACTCCAGGGCCACCCTGGCCGCATTGAACCCGTGCTCAGATCCGTCGGTTGCCACCAAGATTTTTTTGAACATGATATAACCTCTAGAAGACAGCTATTATGTCGGACGGCCCTGCCCGCCGCACCACTGCGGCAAGTGTGCCTCTGCGCCCCCACAGATTGTCCGAACTGCCGTCTAAGACCATTAGCCTTGCCTCTTTTCCTTCCTGGATGGACCCCATCTGGCCGTCCATTCCCAGCATTTTAGCGCCGTTTAGCGTGCACATCTTAAATACCTGTCTATCGTCGTGCAGCAGTGCTCTCACCAGGATATGCATCTCCTCGAACATGTCCGGCGAATTGAGCATGGCATTGTCCGTGCCCACGCCCACAGTCAGGCCGAGGGAGAGCATCTTTCTGACATCGGGCAGGGCAGCGCCCGTGATCATATTGGACCTGGGGCATACTGCCACGGCGATGCCGGCATCAGCCGCCTCGCGCAGCTCCACCTCATCCGCCAGGCCCATATGCACCAGGAAATCGGGTCGCAGCCGCAGAGCATCGCATATGTCGTCCCTGGTGGCCTCTCCCGCGTGAATGGCCACCGCCTGGCCGGCTGCTCTGGCCGAGGCGACAGCCGCCTCAGCCAAACGGGGATCGTAATCGCGGGTGCTGGACAGGCCGAGTCCCCAGCATCTGCGGGGGGCAGCAGCCTCCATATCCGAAGAGACCGCTGGCCTGCCCAGGATCCTGGCCTGCAGAGGAATATCCCTCAGCGCCTCCTCAAGCATGAGAACGCCATCCTCCCCTCCCTCCCGAAAATCGGCGAAAGCGTATGTGCCTGATGCAGCCATCTGATGCAGGCTTCTTCTCATGCCCTCCACCAGCACCGTGCGGGGTGTCGCTGCTAAAAGCCGCGCCTTGAGGCCTCCCGGACCCACCAGATCGGGTAGGGGCAGAAAGGGCGGGTCCTTGAAGGCTGAGTCGCCGAGGTGGACATGGGCGTTTACGAAGCGAGGGCAGATGATGCCAGAAATATCGGCATCAACCCTCTCGCGGCCCATCTCGCGAATGATTCCATCCCGTATGCATATGTAGCCCTCTTCCTCGGCAAAGCCGTCTCCGTAGATCACAGTTCCCTGCAGGAGGATCTCTTCGGACACGCCGCAAGGTTAACCGGGCAATCTATTTAGCTTCTGTCCGCACAACCCATCATGAGAAGACGAGAGATGCACGGGTGCGACCACCATGGACCGGCCTATTGTGTTCATCAACTGCGCCATGAGCGCAGACGGCAAGATCAGCTCGAGGGATCGAAGGCAGGTGAGGATCTCAGGCAGGGCCGACCTGGCCCGGGTTGACGCCCTGCGGGCTGAGAGCGACGCAGTCATGGTCGGGGTTGGCACTGTCCGGGCGGACGATCCCAGGCTGAGGGTCAAGTCTGAGGGGCTGCGAATGGAGAGGCGGGCTGCAGGCAGGCCGGACAACCCACTGCGAATTGTGGCAGACAGCCGGGCGCGCACGCCCCTTGTGGCAAGGGTGCTGGGCCCGGGCTGCATAATTGCCGTCTCCGAATCTGCCCCTCAGGAGAGGCTGGAGATGCTCTCACGGAGGAGCGAGGTTCTCATCTGCGGCAGGAAGAGGGTGGACCTGAAGGAGCTTCTCAGCCGGCTCCGGCTGAGGGGGGTGAGAAAGCTTATGGTGGAGGGTGGAGCCGGCCTCAACTGGTCGCTGATAAGGGATGGGCTCGTGGATGAGATTTACGTTTATGTTGGGGCGCAGATCATCGGAGGGGCGGAGGCTCCCACGCTGGCGGACGGTGAGGGATTTGTCGCAGGCTTTCCCAGACTTGACCTGAAAGATGCGGAGCGCCTCGATGACGGCCTGCTGGTCCGGTGGAGTGTTGCGAGGCAGAATCTCAGGACCTCACCACCAGAACAGGGATCTGCGAGCTTCTCACCACCTTATCTGCCACGCTTCCCAGCAGAAAACGATTGAGGCCCGTGGCTCCGATCCCGCCCATGGCTATGAGGCTCGCCATCTCCTCTTCGGCCAGGCGCAGTATCTCCTGGGCAGGATATCCCTCGACAATTCGCCTCTCTGCTGTGATGCCCGCCTTTTCTGCCATATCAGAGACCTCCTTTGTGATCTCCTCCCCCTGCTGCGTGAGGCTGCTGCGGATGCCGCCGATCAGGTCGTCTGCCGCCCTGGAGAGCAGATCGCCCAGAGGGGCATACTCCTTGCCGATATCCACGACATAAAGGACGACGATGGTAGAGCCGAACAGCCCTGCCATCTCTATCGCCACCTCCGCCGCCCGGCGGCTGTGATGGGAGCCGTCGGTGGCAATCAGAATCATCTCAAACACGAATCCCCACCATCCAGAAAATTCCTCCTATCCTCTCATGAACCTGTCCCACTCGGCGTAGTTGTCCCTGAGCACATTGCAGATGCTCTCCATCATGGCGAAGGGAATTCCCACAACCACATCCTTATCCTCCAGACCGGAATTTCTGGCTGAGCCGTCGCAGCCCAGTGAGACATTCACCTCACCCTTGAGATAGGGAGATGATGTGGCGTCAACGCAGAAGGACTGAATTCCAGCGGTGTTGAATGTGGCCCTGCCGCCCCTGGTGAACATGACAGCCTGCACAATCCTCCTGGCCTGGAGGGGGCTGCCCACGAATATGACCACATCGGGATTGGTTACCATCTTGTCCAGGGGGGCCACGTAGGTGGCCACTGTGCTGCCTGGCAGCAGACGCGGCATGTTTGTGGCCATGTTGATGCCGATGTCAGGCGTCTCGCACTTGTGAAGCTTCTCAAAGTACAGGGCCCCTGAGGCGATGTTCTCAGGGCAGGGGACCATGCCTAGGCCTGAAGCGCCGCCCTTGCAGGCATGCTGCTCTGCCCTTGCCAAAAAGCTCCTTCCCTCCTTCCTCGCCCCCTGGATCATTGAGCAGTAGTGAAGGGGCTTTTCCATCTCCTTGAGGCCCTCTGGTATTTGCTCCCCCCTGGAGAAGAGCCGCACGCCCACTATGTTCTCGCTGATGCCGAGAGAGGATTTCAGTATTTGAGACATCTCTTCAAGATTCATAGAAACACACCGCATAATAAGAGACAGGGATGGCATTTCTTACTTGCGCTCACAGGCTCGATTTTGCCGGATGGCAAGCTAAACCCCGTTATCCTCAAGCTCCCTCACCACAGCCCGCGTCACATCCCCTGTGCTGCTCTGCCCGCCCAGGTCCGGCGTCCTCGCCCCCCCGGCCAGGGCAGCCTCAACAGCTTGCTCAATCCTCTCCGCAGCCTCTGCCTCGCCAAGCCACTGCATCATCATGGCTGCGCTCCTGATAGCTCCCACCGGATTGGCTATGCCCTTTCCTGCGATGTCCGGGGCGCTGCCGTGAATGGGCTCGAATAGCGCATGGCAGTCGCCCACGTTGGCGCTGGCGCACAGGCCCAGGCTGCCCGTGACCCCTGCAGCCTCATCGCTGAGTATGTCTCCGAAGAGATTGGTTGTGACAAGCACATCAAAGCGTCCCGGATCTACCACAAGATTGTAGGCGGCTGCGTCAACAAGCATGTCATCGCAGGCTACCCCCCGCCGCGCAGCCACAGACCTGCAGACATCGAGGAAGAGCCTGTCTGAGAGAAGTACATTGGACTTGTGCACAATTGTCAGCCTGGACCTGCTCGCTGCCAGATCGCAGGCCTTCTCTGCTATCCTCTCAGAGCCGCGCCTTGTGACCACCCTCAGCGTGCGCGACTCCTCCGCCCCAACCTCCTCCAGGCCGGAGTATAGCCCCTCTGTGTTCTCCCTCACTATGACGAAATCCAGGCCCCGCCCACGGAAGGGCCTGATGTTGGCATAGAGGTCCAGCCCCTTTCGCAGGCGCAGCAGAACGCTGCGGTATCCGGGATCTGGCGGGGTGGTTATGGCACCGAAGAGAACGCAGTCACACTCCTTTATGGCTGCCAGCTCCTCCTCCCCCATGGCCTGGCCCGTCCTCTTCCAGCGGCCGTAGCCGATCTCCAGAAATACCCTCTCAAAATCGGCACCTGCTGCATCCAGCACCGCGAGGGCGCTCTCCACCACCTCAGGGCCGATGCCGTCGCCGGGGACAACCGCCACCCTCTTCGATCCTCTATTGCTAGCCATCACTCCGCCTCCTGCCGCCTTACGGCCCCCACCAGCTGCCTTACCGCCAGGGCGATCTCCCATGGCCCGTCACCCCAGTGCACAGCCATTCCCGGCTGGCCGTTCTTCTCCACCGGCCCCCGCCGCTCAGAGCGGCAGCACCTGGTGAGAAAGGGGCGGTGCGGAGAGAAGGCCGCATGGCTGCTTGTGAGCGGGCAGATGTTGACGAAATCGTACTGCATGCCATGATGGCCGGCCAGGAAGATCTCCCGTGAGACCTCGCAGCCCACGATCTGCGGATGCTCATGCACCACTGCATCAGAGTCCAGGCTCCTGCCAAGGCCCGCCGCCCGGCACGGGTAGTAGACCCCCTCGCCCTCATAGCAGCTGATGTCCAGGACATTGGGGACGAACCTGACCATCAGATCCCCAAGCAGGCCGCAGCCTTCGAGCCGGCTTAAGGCATGCAGCAGCCATGGCGGGTCCGGGGGAGAGACATCCAGGACATCTATGGCCAGCACCCGGGACGGATCCGGGTCCTTTACAAATGTGATGTGCTCATCAGGCCCCTGAAAGACAACTGTGCTGACGGCCTCGCCGAGGCCACTGCTGCAGATCTCTGCAGCCAGGTCGGTGAGAAGTGTGCGGTTCCTGGTGTCGACACGCTCCCCGTAAAAGGCGATCTCGCTTCCAGAGGCCAGAAGCTCCAGAGCCTCCACCTCTCTCAAAAAGCCCTCGCCACGGCTTTTGACTGCATAGAGCCTGGGGCCATCCCTGCTGATAAGATACCTCGTAGAAAAATAGACCGGATCGCCCCGTCTCTCCCCGTCCTTTATCCCCACCTGCTTGTAGTCCTCAGGAAAGATCATTCCAGACCCTTCTCTTTGCGGCGGTGGCTGACAAGGCCTCCGTCGTTCAGAATCTCCAATAAAAAGTCTGGAAGCCTGGTGCCCTGAATGGTCCGGCCACCGACCTGCACAGTCCCGTCAGCGAGGTCCACCGAGACGGTCTCCCCGGGGGCGCACATCACATCGGCCTCTATGAGGGGAAGGCCAACGTTGATTGCATTTCTGTAGAATATGCGGGCGAATGAGCGGGCAACCACCACCGCGACGCCAGCGCCCTTCAGGGCATGGGCCGCCTGCTCGCGCGACGAGCCGCTGCCGAAGTTTCTGCCTGCCACAATCACATCGCCAGCCCTCACACGCGAGGCGAAGCCTGGATCCAGCCCCTCCATGACATGCTCCGCCCAGACGTGGGGGTCCTTCGTGCGCAGATACTTTCCCGGGATGATCACATCCGTGTCCACATCGTCTCCAAAGATCCAGGCCCTGCCCTCGATCATGATCTTCCAGCCCCCTCTTCGAAGGCCTCTTTTCGCCTTCCAGGCTTAATACCCTTTGCGTCATTTCAAGGAAATCTGATATAAGGGCAGAGATCATACTGTTATTATGATTCTCGGCATAAGCGGCAGCCCCAGGAAGGTGGCCACTGAGCATGTCCTGGGCCGGGCCCTCCATATGCTGGAGGAGAGGGGCTTTGAGACTGTGCTCTATAGCGTGCGGGGCAAGAGCATCAGCCCCTGCCGGCACTGCGACTACTGCCTGAAGAATAAGCACTGCGTGATAGACGACGACATGCAGGAGCTCTATCCCCTCATAGGCAGGGCGCAGGGATTCGTCATTGCAACGCCCGTCTACAACGGCAGCATGAGCGCCCAGACCAAGATCATCATCGACCGGACACGTGCCGCCCTGGCTGCCGATCCGAAGGCATTGCGGCACAAGCCTGGCATGGCCATCGCAGTGGGGGGCGACCGCATGGGCGGCCAGGAGCTGGCTGTGCAGCAGGTCCACTCGTTCTTCATACTCAACGGCATGATCCCTGTGAGCGGGGGATTCTTCGGTGCCAACCTCGGCGCGACATTCTGGTCTCATGATACCCTGGAGGGGGCGGTGCAGGATGACGAGGGGCTGCGCACACTGAGAAAGACGGTCCGCCGCTTCGCTGAGACAGTTGAGTGGCTCGGCAATATGGGGAGGCCAGAGGAGCCGGCGCTGGAAAAATAAGATGGGAAAGATGGTTATCGTAAGAGGTGAGAGGTGGCAGTCATGGCAAAGGCTAAAGCGAAGCGCAGGATAGCCTGGGGGATCACCGGCAGCGGAGACCGCATCACTGAGACCGTCCGCACAATGATCGATCTGCAGAAGCAGTACGACGATGTGGCGGACGTACGCGTCTTCGTCTCGAAGGCGGGAGAGCAGGTCATCAAGTACTACAAGCTCTTCAACGACCTGGAGAAGAACTTCGACAAGGTCTGGGTGGAGATCAATGCCAATTCTCCCTTCCTGGCCGGGCAGCTCCAGCTCAATCGCTATGACTTTCTGCTTCTGGCCCCAACCACATCCAATACCGTGGCCAAGATCTCCCTGGGCCTGGCAGACTCGCTGCTCTCCAATGCAGCCATCATGTCCCAGAAGGCCTTCGTTCCCACATACATCATGCCCTGCGACTATATGCCGGGGGTGATCACCACCATCCTGCCGGACGGCAGCGAGATGAAGCTGCGCATAAGAAAGGAGGATGCAGAGCATGTGGACAGGCTGCGTCGCATGGAGGACGTCTTCGTGATCGAAAGGCCAGACCAGATCGCAGCCATATTCGAGAAGCACTTCAAAAATAGCGGCGTTTAGCTATAGCGGCGCGGCATGCCATCCGC